>Ga0116152_10002119_pt1 | contig 16176 bp, 12 predicted proteins | sample AD_UKC119_MetaG_FD_89894 | JGI IMG/M metagenome (GOLD analysis project Ga0116152, IMG submission 89894) | Active sludge microbial communities of municipal wastewater-treating anaerobic digesters from Hong Kong - AD_UKC119_MetaG | ecosystem: Engineered > Bioreactor > Anaerobic > Digestate... | reverse complement strand
TTTTTAACTATCGCATCAATCTGCTCATTCTGTTGCTGCATACCCTTTTCAAAGGCAGGCATATAATCGGCAGTTTGAATTTTATCAAATGCCGGAACTCCGTATGGGGTATCAAAAGGTTGAAAAAACGGATTTGTCATAGTCTCTTTCTTTTGTACGCACCCGGCAAGCAATATCATTGCAAGGGCGAAAAAACTGATTTTCTTCATATTAATGCTTTGTGAATTTCTTCTGCAAATGTAGTAAAACAGAAGTTATGAACAGTAAAACACGAAATTAACATTCATTAAGACTCATTAACAATTATCATTGTATCATTATGTAAACAATTGTTTTACAGCAATATATTGCCAAACAAAAGTGTTATTATGAAGCGGATTTTCATGATTCTGAGCAAAAATTTGTGGAAAAAATCACTTTTAACATTTTCGATTGTAACAAAATAAAAGTAGCACCGTCATTGTACTGTTGCACAGAGAGAATGGAAGTGAGCATTTCGGCTCACATGTTCGAAGTTAAAAATCTGATTTATAAATTATTGCAAAAATTGGATATCATCCAAAAGGAAGAATTATATGTAAATTTGAAATATTGTTAACAATTATTTTTATAAAAATTTAGTTTTAGTTAGATAAATAAATACGGAGGATTAAAAATGAAAAAAATAGCTTTAGTAATCAGCTTCATGCTCATCGGATTCACGATGATGGCGATCACACCCAACAAACCTTATGTAATTTCAAACGGTGAAGTCTTTTTCTGCGATAAACTTGTAGAACAGTACAATGGCTTCAAACTAAAATTCGACAACAAAGAAACAGTAAAAATGAGTTTTGCTAATGTTTCGGAATTTTACAACAATGGTAAATACTATCAGCGTTACACCATTGAAGAGGAAGGCGTTAGTAACAGGTTCATGGAAGTGGTAGCTTCAAAAGGCAATCTTCGACTGGTAAAATACAGTTTTTATGCGCCAACCATGGTAAGCCCCGACAGTAACGAAATTATTCCGGGCGGCGAGTTCAGCACCTTATATCTTTTCGACAAAGATAACTTTCTCATAGAAGTCTACGACGCTATAGCAGAAAACATCATGCGCTATTTTTCGGAGTAGATCCTTTCGTATCGTGTTAAATTACCTTGCGTCAGCTCCGGCACCCCGCCGGAGCTTTCTTTCGCTTACAAACTGCAAAGGATTGCCCTTAAAGTTCCCTCACACGGATTAACCCTGCTTTATTTAATACAAACCCCGTTTTAGCGTTGTAACCTCAGAAAATAATCGATTAAGAAAAATTATCGAAGGTGTACTCCAAATGAAAACCTATCTGCCTGGCAATATCAGTCCAAGAATATTTCGGTACCGTATGGCAGATGCCTGTTTCAACAAAGGAAAGAGAATTACATTAAAAATATGATTTTAATGCTTCCACATATTTTTCGAATGCATTGAGGCCTTTAGCCGTAACCTCGATCATTGTGAGTGGGTAGTTATTGCTGAAAGATTTTGTGATCGTCACGTATCCCGCCTCTTCCAGCTTCTTCAATTGCACGCTGAGGTTGCCGGCCGTGGCACTGGTAGCATTCTTTAGAGATATAAAATCGCTGTTACGCTCTTTTACCAGCAACGACATCACGGCGAGCCTCAACTGTGCGTGCAGGATAGGGTCAAGATCCTTAAAACTATTCATAATAACGCCTTCTGATGATGTATCCCGGAATAATATTGGTAACAAAAATTCCAAGGATCAGAAGCACAAAGGTATAAATCCATAGCATCGGATCATCTTTAAGGAAAAAAAACAGCAACAGATTCACAAATCCCAGCACATTTGAAATAATTCCGCCTATTACGGAAGGGCGAAACTGACTTACTACTCCTTCGGTTACAGAAGCTATCCCAAGCAGTATAAGGACAATTCCCATATACTTTATGCCCAGCACCAGAGGTAAAAACACAAAGCCCAGAATCATGGCATTTAATGCAAACAGTAACCACACAGTGCCTGAAATCACGTCGAGATGAGATTGCTCACTGCGCTTTTCTTTACAGCTTCTTCCATAAAAAATAGCAAATACACCTCCTGCAAGCGTGAGCAGCCATGGCGTCCAGCATATACTATACAATTCAAGCAGCATCAGAATTATCTGCCCGATGGCAGCAGCAATAACCAGCCAACCCCAGAACAGGATCATAAAGCCGTTTGATTTCAACCGCGTTTTACGATTTTTTATCATGCCGGAGATAATTTCCAGGCTCTCTTTTGGTGTTAGATTTTCATTCATAGCATTTCAGTTTTAATGATTAACTCTGCAAATATAAAGTAGTTTATTTTATAAACCAAATTAAATTTTAAACCAATAACATGAGCAAGAGTTTTTACCTTTGCATAAAACACCACCAAATGTTAATACCTGCTGAAATCACAACCTGCCCGTACTGTGCGACAAAACATCGTTATTATCAGGCCATGAGTGACCATACCATTGGTGCCACTCAACCACAGCCTAAAGTTTTCGACATAGCGTAACATTGATAATTTTCAGAACCACAAATTATCGTAAATTAGCCTGATATTTATACCATCACAAAACTATTTATATGAAGAGATTATTATTATTGTTTTGCGCACTGATTCTCACAGGAGGTCTTTATGCCCAAGACATCAGGGCGTTAATCGCCAATGCAGGAGATAGTAATGACTATCCCTCTGCGGGAAAAATTACTATTTTCGATACTACTCTTGTTGATGTACAGGAAACAGGTTTAAGCTATGTACACATACACAAGCTCGACAAGATTCTGACTGCAAAAGGAGCGTTAGATCTTAGTGTTATAAAATATGGTTATGATCCACTATCTGCCTACGTGGATATAAAAATGGTAAAGGTGCATCATTCGGATGGCAGGACAACAGACTTTGATGTAACTCAAGTAATCGATTACCCTGCACCGGCAAGAGCAATCTATTGGGGTGCCCGTGAAAAAATGTTGGAAATCGGACGACTTTACCCCGGAGATGCGGTGGAAGTGGTCTTCTTCAAAAAAGGTTATACCTACGCATTGCTCGCCGGAGAGGAAGATGATGAGCGTTATATCCCGCCCATGCGTGGTCACTACTACGATATCGTGGAATTTTTCAGCAATGAACCTGTTCTTGAAAAATGCTATGAGGTTATTATCCCTTCATCAAAAGAGCTGCAATATGAATTTTATAACGGTGAGGTCAGAAGCTCGGTTAAATTCAGAGAGGATACCAAAATCTACAGCTTTACAAAAAAAGATATTATGCCGATGAAGCGCGAATCAGGAATGGTAGCCTGGTCGGATGTGGCGCCAAAGCTGCTGCTCTCCACCAGCCCTGACTGGTATGCCAAGTCGAGGTGGTTTTACGGCGTAAATGAAGATTTCGGAAGCTTTGAATCCACACCGGAGATTGATGCTAAGGTAAATGAGATTCTCAAAGATGCCAAAGATGAGATGGATAGCATCGCAAAATTGACACACTGGTGTGCCGATGAAATCCGATACTCCGGCATCAGCATGGGCGAAGGAGAGGGCTACACGCTTCATACCGGAGAGATGACCTTTACCGACCGTTGTGGGGTTTGTAAAGACAAAGCAGGAATGCTTATCACCATGCTCCGCGCTGCCGGGTTCAAATCATACGCAGCCATGACCATGGCCGGTTCCCGTATTGATTACATCCCTGCCGACCAGTTTAACCACAGTATTACCGTAGTTCAACTGCATAATGGCGAATATATGATTCTTGACCCGACCTGGGTCCCCTTTGTTAGAGAGCTGTGGTCGAGCCGCGAGCAGCAGCAAAACTACCTTATGGGATTACCCGAAGGGGCTGACCTTATGGAAACTCCAATCTCACCCCCTGAAAATCACTATCTGTATATCAATGGAAACTCAGAGATTAAAAATAATGGTACACTAACCGGTACTTTCACCATCGAAGCTGAAGGGCAGTCGGATGCAGCAGTTCGGGGTGTATTCACTTATGCACCAATAGCAACCTGGCATGATAACCTGGAAAAAGAGCTGCTGAAAGTATCTCCCAATGCCATCCTAAAGGAGGTTACGCACACAAAAAACAGCGACTATCAAAATACGCCTGTTAAGATGACCTACACTTATGAAATTCCAAACTATGCGATGGTAACTGAGGATGAAGTAATTTTCACTCCCTTTGTTGCAAAGGGTGTTTACCAGCGTGCTATGGGGCATTTATATACCAATACCTCTTACGAAGAGCGTGTTTATCCATTCAGAACCGGTTGTTCTTTATTGCTGGAAATGAACGAAGAAGTGAAACTGCCAAAGTATAAAGAAGTAGTTTATTTGCCTGAAGCAGAGGCCGTATCCGGAAAAGGTGCGGATTACTCCGGGTCGTATGAAGTATCAAAACGAATACTCACATTCAATCAAAAAGTGACCATCAAGAAGCGCATTTTCCAACCTGAAGACTGGAGCAGTTTCAAAACAGCCGTTAATAACCAGCGCTACATGATGGAAGAACCTGTAATCCTGGCTCGTTAATTTTAAATCAAAGACATTATGAATAAGAAGATATATCGATTTCCGACATTGCTCATCGCAGGACTCTTGCTTTCGGTTGTTTCACTTGCACAGAGCAGCGATGCTGTTTTCAACAACATTGAAAAACACTATACCCTCTATCCTGACGGAAGAATGCAATACCGCGAGGTAAAAGACCTTACATTAAATACACACTATGCCTTTAACAGAATCTACGGTGAAACTTTCATCGTTTTCAACCCTGAGGCGCAAAAACTGGCCATTGATGAGGCCTACACCCTTATGGCTGACGGCAAAAAGGTTGTAGCGCCTGAAAATGCTTTCAACCCGGTTCTTCCCAGACCTGCTGCTGACTTCCCGGGAGCAGCTCACCTGCGCGAAATGGTGGTAACACACACCGCCCTTGAGGTAGGGGCAAAAATCCATCTCGACTATGTAATTAATACAGAAGCCGGATTTTATCCTGCGCTGATGGATGAAATAGTCATTCCTCAAACCGACCCGGTGGAAAACATGAAAATTATTGTTCAGGTGCCGGAAGGAACTCCTTTCAATTACCACATCACTAAACTCCGCACCAGTCCTGAAATAGCTACAGACAAAGGATTCACGACTTACACGTTTACTTTTGTTGCCATTAAAGCACTTTCACACGACTATTGGCAAAAAGCCGGGCATTCCGGCGATCCGGTTCTCACGTTCTCAACATCAAAGGATCTGCACCGTCTGGTTGACAGTTATGTAAACCAGAAAGCCTTTCAGTTAAAAGTATCGCCTCAGATGAGCAAAGCAGTATCTGCTGCCACAAAAGAGGCACAATCAGACATGGAAAAGATCGCAGCTATTCAGGATATTGTTGTGAATGAAATATACCATTTCGGTATCAATGAAAAACATCTTGGTTATCAGCTGAGAACTCCTGTTGAGGTTTGGAACAGTAATGGCGGCACAAAAGCAGAGAAGGCACTTCTTCTGGCAGCCATGCTTCGTTCCGGAGGTATGAATGCCAATCCTGTGGCACTCTTTGCACCCGGCACTCCCGACAAAAAGGCCGGAAACCTCAACGAAATCAAAGAATATCTCGTTCAGGTTAACCCTAAAGAGGGAAAAAGAATCTATCTGAATACTGACCAAAGTAATACCTTTAGTGCAGCGCTGAATTATCCGGGCTACAGTGCACTCCTTCTGGATGCGGCAGTTGAAAGCCTGCGATTTGAGAATTTCCCCGGCCCTGATACAAAGCGAAACATGAGCCTGAAGATTGTTTTTGAACCTGAAAAAAGTACCATTACCGGTGCTGTTACTCTTTCAGGGAAAGGCGTTCCTGTTTTCAATCCCGTTGATACTGCAACCCATGTCAGAGAGATTAAAGGTTTGCCGGTAAAAACAAAGCATGTGACAGCTCTCCATGTCTCTTCCGTAAGCTCAAATATTACTTTTGAGATGGAAACGGCAAATCCTGTAAAGGCTAAAAACGGGTATTTCATTCTTGATATGCCTTATCTTGGGAATGACCCGGCACATACCTGGCCGTATGAATTGCAAAGCTCAAGAACTACAGACATAGACCTTGGAAACGGCCTTGACATTAACTATACGTTTGATATTTCAATTCCTGAAGGATATGCTTATGTTGTTCCTGCAGAGGATGTGGTTTTAAAGAATAGCTTCGGTGCAATAGCGATTAATTATGTCGTTGACGGAAATCGGCTTAAGGTGACAAAAATATTACGTGTTTTGAATCCTGTTACAGAAGAGCAATCCTGGCCTGAGGTTAAGGCACTCTTTGACCTTTGGCGCACAGAAAACTACAGCAAGCTGATAATCAAAGCAAAATAGTTGCAGAATGTATATTGCTGACCTTCACATACACAGTCATTATTCAATGGCTACCAGTAAGCAGCTGACACCCGCATACCTTGACTTGTGGGCACGCAACAAAGGCATTACTGTAGTCGGGACAGGAGATTTTACGCATCCCAAATGGCTGGAAGAGCTGGAAGAAACCCTTATTTCTGATGGGTCGGGTTTGTATATACTGAAACCGGAATTACGATTGGAAGGAGCAGTAAATAGTGCCCTGATACCACGCTTTCTCCTTACGGCAGAAATAAGCACTATCTACAAAAAAAAAGACAAAACACGTAAAGTACACCATGTGGTCTTTGTGCCTTCTTTTGCCGATGCCCGGTCGATTCAGGCTGCATTGCTGGCACAAAAATTTAACATTACCAGCGATGGCCGCCCTATTCTGGGCCTGGACTCACGCAACCTACTGGAAATCTGTCTGGAAGAAAGCAACGACTCGTTTTTTTTCCCGGCGCACATCTGGACGCCCTGGTTCTCCGCGTTGGGAGAAAAAAGCGGATTTGATACCTTAATTGATTGCTATGAAGATCTTACAACTCACATTTCGGCCGTAGAAACCGGATTATCCACTGATCCGGCCATGAACCGAATGGTTAGTTTCCTTGACCGGTTTACACTCCTCTCGAATTCAGATGCCCATTCACCGGAAAAACTAGGACGAAACGCCAATATTCTCCATGGAAATCCTTCCTATCATGGATTGGTTGAAAGCATCACTTCCGGAGCACCAGAGGTATGGGGCGGTACCATCGATATGTTCCCGCAGGAAGGAAAATACCATTATGCCGGACACAGAAAATGCGGCGTTTGCTGGAATCCGCTCCAAACGGAGGAACACCATGGAATATGCCCCGTGTGTGGTAAAAGGGTTACTTCAGGTGTAATGAACCGGATTGCCGCCTTATCTGACCGGCCCATCGATTCACCAGAGGCTCCAAACACGGTTTTTCAATCTATTATTCCCCTAAAGGAAATTATTGCAGAAGTGAACCAGATCGCGGCTACAGGAAAAAAAACAGACCAGGAATACTACCGTATACTTTCGCGAACTGGCCCGGAACTGGAAATACTGCTTTCCACCGACATGGAAGAAATCAGCCGGACAGCAGGTACACTGATGGGTGAAGCCATACGAAGAATGCGAAACAAAGAAGTTTTGATTAAGGAAGGATTTGACGGTGAATATGGGAAAATACGCCTTTTTTCCCCGGGAGAACTAACACGTTCGGGTTCATTGTTTCAAATGACCGAACCCATAATCGAAAAACCGCAGCGACGGGAATCACTGAAATTTGATGTAGAAAAATTTCAACGTTTGTATGCACAGCAGGAAGAAACACGCACCGGGGCAGAAGAAAGCAGCCCGGCCCTTTTTCAGAAAAATCATCCCCTTTCGGGATTGAATCCGGATCAAAAAGCCGCTGCAAGCCATCTTCAGGGACCGGCGCTGGTCGTGGCAGGCCCCGGAACAGGAAAAACAAGAGTACTCACACAACGTATCGCCTACCTCCTTGCTGAAGGATTAGCCTCCCCGGAACAAATTCTGGCTTTAACGTTTACCAACAAGGCAGCAGAAGAGATGAAAGAGCGCCTTGCTGCGCTTCAGGGAAAAGATACTACAAAAAAAATGCAGATAACAACCTTTCATGCCTTTGGACTACAGTGGCTGAAAGAATACGGGAAAAGTTATGCCGGGATGGTGGACAATAAGGATAAGGCGTTGATAATTAAAGTAGTAGCGCCTGAACTCTCCCGCCGGGATAGGATTAAAGCCATACACGGTTTCACTGAAATAAAAACCACGGCAAAAAAAACGCAAAACAAAACCTGGCAAAATGTATTTTCACGCTATCAACACTATCTTGAAAAAAACAACCTATTCGATTTCGACGACCTGTTGATAAAACCCCTGACCGTATTACAGGGTTCAGAGGAATTACGTAAAACAATCCAAACCAAATATCCATGGATTCTTGTGGATGAGGTTCAGGATATCAACGCCATGCAATACCAACTCTTAAAAACTTTATCGGCAACAAGCAATGCCAACCTGTTTTTAATTGGTGACCCCCAGCAGTCGATCTACGGTTTTCGGGGTGCTGACAACCGGCTGCCCGATACCTTTTGCACTGACTACAACCGGGTTAAAGTGTACCCGCTGACGTATAGCTACCGCTGCAGTGAAAAAATACTGAAAGCAGCCGGTAGTGTGCTTTCAGATCCAAAGTTTAACCCGGTCGGAGAAAATCCCGGAACAAAAATTCACCTTGTACGAACACAGAGCAGCGCATCTGAGGCAGAGTATGTTGCCCGCAAAATAGAAGAAATGATCGGGGGGTTACGTTTCTTTAGTATGTACAGCCATATCAGTACAGGCCGAAAGAAGGATAAGATAACAAGTTTATCCGACTTTGCGGTATTGTGCCGTACATCGAAACAGATGGAGGCCTTTGAAAAGGCCTTTCATGACCACAGCATCCCGTATCAGCGTATCGGGGAAGAAAACTGGCTGAAGAGTGAGCCTTTTTCCTCGTTGATTTATGCATTAAGAGCAATATATCTCCCATATAATGAGGTTGTTAACGATTTTATCAAAGAGAAAGGTATACATTTGAATCCAGCCCTGAAAAAGGGTAATAATACTGAGTTTCTGCTTCGCAACATCGCAAAACAGCTTGGGCAGGAAATCACCGGGTACGATCTGGAGCGGATGCTACGGCTGATAAAAAAGTATGCGTATGTGGAGGAGTTTTTGGAATCAGCCATGCTGGGACTCCCCGGCGATTACGCGCAGTCCGGAACGGAGAAGGTAAGCCTGATGACCCTGCATGCCTCCAAAGGACTGGAATTTTGGTGTGTTTTTGTCACCGGTGTGGAAGACGGGCTTCTTCCCTACGCGTTGTTTGAATCGATGGAGACTGACCCTGCGGAGGAGGAACGCTTGCTATATGTGGGTATGACCCGGGCGAAGGAATATTTGTATCTTACCCATGCCACACGGCGAATTTTGGGCGGAAGAACCTATACCCTACCCTTAAGCCCGTTCGTACATCGCATCCCAGGCAGTTTAATCGAATTTGAAAATCAGAAATCCCGAAGGCCGGATCAAAAAGAAGATAACCAACTAAAACTTTTTTAGTATTAGTTTCCCCGGCAATGCTGAAAATTTTTCGACAGGGGGATTTTGATAAAACAGGGTGAGATAACGGCAATTACATTAATTTCTGGTACACCATCCACCACCGTTCAGGGATATCATTGGCACAAGCTGCCTGATAATCCTGATAAGAACACGGAACCATATAATGCCTTTCGTACCGGGCTTTGACATTAGCCGTGCATTGTACTTCCATCCACCAACGATCTGACTTTTTCGATTTATAAAAAATAAGATCTTCCGTATGGTTTTCAACCGGAACCACATATTTCAGGTAATCGGATTTATCTTTATCCCTATAGGGGAAATCATTTTTACGGTGAGAAAATCCCTCCAAAAAATACCAGATCATTTGTGCAATAAGCATGGCCGTTTGATGATTATCGTCATATTCCGGGTTATATTCAAAAATACCCAGACAGGAGAGTTTATCACTTAAGCCGGCATAACGCATAATCTGGCAGATTTCTTCTCCGTAAAAGCCATTGGGGCCGGCATTTTTGTTTCCCGGTGCTTCTGCTTTCCGAATAGCAGAAATATCAACGGATAGCATATCAGCATTTCTGACAATGGGCTCAACTTCTTCCATATCGGCACGCACTACACCAAGCCGGTAGGTGTCAAAAAGCAACTTGCTCATTAAATTAACTGCATCATTATCAACATAATATGATTGATATCCGATGTTTGTATAATTGAAAAGATAATTAGGCTGGTGCAGAAGAATTTTGCTAAGATACGACTGTGCAGAAATCGCTGAATCTTCTTCGCCCAGATCGAAACGGCTGTCAACACTTACGATATTGATAATTTGTCCAAGTTCTTCATACGACTTATAGGTGGCCCAGGTAATATCCTGACTCCCTCCAAGGAGGACAGGGGTGATATTATTTTTTAGCAATTCGCCACAGACAGCACTGATGGCAAAAAAAGTATCGTTCAGGCTATGGCCCTTTTTAATATTTCCCAGATCAGCGAGCCGTATTTTCCAATGGGCAGGGAAAAGTTGAAAGAGTTGTTCCCGAATTTTATCTGGTGCACCGGCACAGCCTGTATTATTTACATTTCCCCGTTCTTCAGGAACGCCAATAAGGGCAATCTGCACCCCATCCAGATCCGGGAAACCCTGTTCATCAGAATGTATGATGCAGTAATCCATCATGCGAGGCCTTCGCGAACTGAGCATTTCCATTTTTTGCAGGCCTACAGGGTCAAAATATACCGATAATTCCATTTAACATTATTTTGTTTTCAATGTACGGCAGCTGAAGAATAAAGGTTACTTTTTGCCACGTGAAGATCGGGTTTTTTTTGTACTTCGCTGCTCATCAGCCATTTTAAGGCATTCCTCACGTGTCAGGGTCTTAGGATCGCGGGTTTTAGGTATCCGGAAATTCTCTTTCTCAATTTGAAAATACGGGCCGTAACGACCATTTAATACTTTAATTACAGGGTCGCCATCAAAAATACAAATTTCATTCTGTTTGTCTTTCAGTCTTTTGGCCTCAATAATTTCTATGGCACGAGCTGTATCGATGGTAGCAGGATTATCGGTTTTCTCCAGTGAGAAAAAATTATTATTATGACGCACATAGGGTCCAAATCGTCCAATAGCCACAGTCATTTCATAGTCCTGATAGGTTCCAAGCTTCCGTGGAAATTTGAATAATTCCAATGCTTCTTCCAGTGAAATAGTATCAATCGACTGGCCTTTTTTCAGTCCGGCAAACTGTGGTTTTTCCTCATCTTCTTTTTCCCCAATCTGTGCCATGGCGCCAAAACGGCCAATTTTCACATAAATATTTTTCCCGGAGACCGGATCAACGCCCAGCAATCGTTCCCCTTTCACTTTATCCGTATTTTTCAGGGCATCTTCAATACTAACATGAAAATGTCCATAAAAATCATGAATCATTTGATTCCACTTCCGGTCGCCATTGGCAATTTCATCAAACTCTTTTTCAACACTGGCCGTAAAATTATAATCCATTACCTCACCAAAATTTTTGGTTAAAAATTCATTAACCAGATTGCCAATGTCAGTAGGTGTCAGTTTCCCTTTTATGACCCCAGTTTTTTCTGTTTTTTTAGTTTCAGAAAGCGTATCATCTTTTAAGGTGATAATCTGAAACTCTCTTTTCTCGCCGGGTGCATTCACCTTTTCCACGTATCCGCGTTTCTGGATGGTAGAGATGGTGGGCGCATAGGTGGACGGCCGGCCGATGCCGAGTTCTTCCATCCGTTTTACAAGGCTGGCTTCCGAATACCGGAAAGGTGGAACCGTATAACGTTGGGTGGCTGAGATGGATTCCGCCTGTAAGGCATCTCCGGCAGAAAGGGGAGGGATTACATTGCGGATATCCTCGTCATCGTCGTCATCTTTCGATTCAAGATACACTTTCAGGAACCCGTCGAAAATCAATACTTCACCTTTTGCCTGAAATACTTCCCTGGAAGCACTGATATTGATAGTAACCGTAGTTTTCTCATACTTAGCGTCACTCATCTGTGATGCAACAGTACGTTTCCAGATGAGATCGTATAATTTTTTTTGTGAGGGATCGCCCTCTATAAACTGATGCGAAAGATAGGTTGGCCGTATGGCTTCATGCGCTTCCTGAGCTCCTTTCGTTTTGGTAGTATAACGACGAGTTTTCACATACTTTTCGCCAAAAAGCTCCAAAATTTTCTCTTTTGCCATCGCCATGGCCATATTGGAAAGGTTAACGGAGTCGGTACGCATATAAGTAATCTTTCCCGATTCATACAGCTGTTGGGCCACAAGCATGGTTTTCGAAACCGAGAAACCCAGTTTTCGCGAAGCCTCCTGCTGTAAAGTAGAAGTAGTGAAAGGCGGGGCCGGTGTTTTGGTAGCCGGTTTGGTTTCCACCTCCGAAACGGTATACGTTGCACCCTGACAAAGGGTCAAAAAATCGAGGGCTTCCTGGCGTGTATTAAATTTTTTAGGTAATTCGGCTTCAATTGTAGCCATTTCTCCATTTTTTTTCAGAAGAAACAGCGCAGTAATCCGAAAATAAGAATTCGTATTAAACTGCCGGATTTCCTGTTCACGTTCAACGATAAGCCTAACGGCGACTGACTGCACCCTGCCTGCAGAGAGGGCGGGTTTTACCTTTTTCCATAAAACAGGCGACAACTCGAAACCCACTAAACGGTCGAGGACACGACGTGCCTGTTGAGCATTCACAAGGTTAAGATCAATGTTGCGGGGATGCTGTATGGCCTCCAGAATGGCCGACCGGGTAATCTCATGAAATACGATTCGCCGTGTTTTTTCTTTGTCCAGATGAAGTGTTTCAGAAAGATGCCATGAAATGGCCTCCCCTTCGCGGTCTTCATCAGAGGCCAACCATATCACCTCAGCCTCTTTGGCCAGTTTCTGCAGTTCCTTCACTACCTTTATCTTGTCGCTGCTGATTTCATATTCCGGCTTAAAGCCATTGTTAACATCGACGCCAAGGTCTTTCTTTGACAAATCTCTTACATGTCCAAAACTGGATTTTACAGTAAAATCTTTCCCTAAAAACCCTTCGATTGTTTTTGCCTTTGCCGGCGACTCCACAATTACAAGATTCTTTACCATAATTACAATCTATTGTTTTTCAGTTGATTAAAAAGATATAACGCACGATTTTCGAATAAATTTCTTTCTATTCATTCTTTCATACGGTTCTTATCCGGCCACAAAATTATAATTTTCCTGTTCATTTGCACATCTATTAAGAGGTAATAAATCATTACCCCTGTTTTTACTACTTTTGCTCCAATATTTTTATTCATTCATTTTTTAGCGAAAAATGACCCATGGAGCACGAAAAAAATAAAAAGATATATATCGAAACTTACGGCTGTCAGATGAATTTTTCCGACAGTGAAATTGTGGGTTCAGTGATGGCGGAGCAAAATTATCAGCCTACGGAAAACATCGGGGAAGCAGATATTATTTTACTGAATACCTGTTCGATACGGGAAAATGCGGAGCAACGAATACATAAGCGGTTACGTGAACTGGCTGCACTGAAGAAAAAAAACCGGGAAGTAAAAATCGGGGTTATCGGTTGTATGGCCGAAAGAATGCAGGAAGCATTGTTCGATCAGGAGACCATAGTGGATGTGATCGCTGGCCCGGATGCATACCGTGACCTGCCACGTTTGCTTGAAAATGTGGAAAACGGGCACAAAGCCATCAATGTATTGCTTTCCACTACAGAAACATACGATGATATCAATCCGGTACGGCTGGCTTCCAATGGCGTGTCGGCATTTATCAGCATCATGCGTGGCTGCGAAAATTTTTGTACCTATTGCGTGGTGCCCTATACCCGGGGCAAAGAACGCAGCCGTAACCCGGAAACTATTATCCGGGAAGCAGAGGATCTTTTTTCGAAAGGATATAAAGAAGTAACGTTGTTAGGACAAAATGTGAACTCCTACCGCTGGGAAACCGAACAAGGAAAAACGCTTTTGTTTCCCGGACTACTGGCGCGCGTGGCAAAAATCAGCCCTCAGTTACGGGTGCGTTATGCAACATCGCATCCGAAAGACCTCAGCGATGAACTGTTAAAGGTGATGCAGGAGAACCCGAATATCTGCCGTAGTATTCATTTGCCGGCGCAGTCGGGAAGTACGGAGGTTTTAAAGCGCATGAACCGGAAATATACCCGTGCGTGGTATATGGATCGTATCCGGGCTATAAAAAAATACCTGCCAGATGCCGGCATCACAACCGATATTATTGCAGGCTTTTGCGGCGAAACAGAAGAAGACCACCTGCAAACGCTGGATTTGATGAAATGGGCAAAATACGATTACGCCTTTATGTTTAAATACTCGGAGCGGCCGGGAACAGTAGCAGCAAAAAGATTCCCGGATGATGTACCGGAAGAGATAAAAGGGCGTCGCCTGAATGAAATCATTGCCTTGCAGCAGGAGCTTTCACATGCCAGCAACAAAGCTGATTTGGGAAAAACCTTTGAAGTTTTGGTTGAGGGTGTATCGAAACGCAGCGAAGCGCAGGTTTTCGGGCGCAATTCGCAGAATAAAGTTGTGGTTTTCGACCGACAGGATTTCAAAGCCGGCGATTATGTGATGGTGAAGATAACGGGGTGCACCAGTGCTACGCTGTTGGGTGAGGCAAAATAAAAAATCCAGTATAAAAATTTTTGTACCGGACTCAAGGAAATTATTTCATGCTATTTTGTCGGATTACTACCCCCCAATACTTTAATTCCTGATTTTATTATAAGGGGTGACGATAGCATCATCCCTGTTCTATGCTCGTTTCCAATGGAATTATTTACAATAAGTGTTGCGCCACCAGTACAATAAAATGTTGCGGCATTATAAATCTGAAGATTTCTGATCACCATATTTGTTGATACCTGAATATTTCCTGATTGGAATACCACATCTGTAATACTATTAGGGAAGTATCCGCCATTCCAGTTACCCACAGTTCCGTTTGCTGCTGTACCATTATAGATAGCATTTCTTAAATCGATAAAAACTGTTGCGCTAGTACTGTTTGCCTGTCCATCGTTTGCATAATAGAAAAAAGAATCCATTACATTAACTTGATTTGTAGGGGCTGTGTATGTAAAAGAGCCATCAGAGGCCAAATTAACAGTAACACCCAAAGTAGTTGTTCTGTTTCCGGGATTTCCGACAGTTAAAGGATCACCATCACCATCATTATCATTAATAAGTACTCCACCTGTAGGTTTTCCTGGTATTGGGTATAACTATATTTAGAGGGCAACTAAAATAGTAAAATAACTATATATTTGAATGTATAAGTCGAAAAAAATTACTGTTGATTCAGATACGCCACCGCTGCCTCAATCATCGAGTCCACACCATTGGCTTCATCCTCAGGATTCAATGAAACCCATATATCCGGCGCAATACCCCCTTCAATATTAACGCCCTCAGCATCATAGGTTTGTGTGGCAGAGAAACGATATTTCCATCCATTGGGCAGCTCATTATAAATGGGCAGTCCGCCACCACCACCGGTCTTATCACCCATAATCGTTACATGGTCAAGCACCTTCATACGGGCCACAAAATCGTTGGTCGCGGAGTAACAGCTACGGTTAGTCAAAACCACCACATTGCCGGTATACTGCTCCTCGCCTCCCGGCTGCTGCCGTAACTCAATGGGATCAGTGAACTCATCATGCCCCGGACCGGATTTCTGAACATAACTGCCAAAAAGGTGCTCCTCAGGAGTAAACCGTCCGGTAATCGTTACCGCATTCCCCATGTTTCCTCCTCCGTTACCGCGAACATCAATAATCATCCCTTTAAGACCTTTAAACCGTTCCAGTAAAATATCCATCTGCTCACCACTCACTCCCGAGCCGAAACTTCCATAATAAACATACCCCACACTGTCAATAATCTGATTTAACAACGCGCCCGTACGCCAATGATCCTCACCAAGATAATTACGCTCTACTATGGTCATATTCAGATTCTCCGGGTAGTCGAGCATCCAGTCCCAATTACGGGAAACATCCCAGGTGCTGAGAAGATTTACATGGCCATCGCGCAAAGCAAACAAAGCTTCGGCACAATA
>Ga0116152_10002116_pt1 | contig 16179 bp, 15 predicted proteins | sample AD_UKC119_MetaG_FD_89894 | JGI IMG/M metagenome (GOLD analysis project Ga0116152, IMG submission 89894) | Active sludge microbial communities of municipal wastewater-treating anaerobic digesters from Hong Kong - AD_UKC119_MetaG | ecosystem: Engineered > Bioreactor > Anaerobic > Digestate... | reverse complement strand
GCGCTCGCCGCACATCATCAAGTGCGAGCTGTGCAACCACCGGCTGAAGGAAGGCAAGCAGCCCGGCTGCACCGAGGTGTGCCCGCGGCAGGCCGTGGTCTTCGGCAAGTACGAGGACCTGCTGGCCGACGCCCGGCAGCGCCTGAAGGACCACCCCGGCCGTTACGTGGACAAGATCTACGGCGAGCACGACGGCGGGGGCAGCCAGTGCCTGTACCTGAGCCACGTGCCGTTCGAAAAGCTGGGACTGCCCGTGCTGCCGGACCATTCGCACGCCGCGGTGAACCGCCAGGTGCAGCACGGCACCTACCGGGGCTTCGTGGCGCCGGTGGCCCTGTACGCGGTCCTCGGCGGCGTCATGCTGCGCAACCGCCGCAAGGGCGCCGACCAGGGAGGTGACGCATGAGCCACGCCAAGCCGACACCCGTCGGGGGCAACCTCTGGAACGGGACCACGCGGGTGCTGATGCTGTTCGCCGTCCTGGGCATCGGCCTGACCATCTGGCGCTTCATGGTGGGCCTCGGGCCGTCCACGGGGCTGTCCGACGGCTACCCCTGGGGCATCTGGATCGCCTTCGACGTCGTCACCGGCACGGCCCTGGGCTGCGGCGGGTACGCGATCGCGTTCCTGGTCTACGTCGCCAACCGCGGGCGCTACCACGCGCTCGTGCGGCCGGCGCTGCTGACCAGCGCCCTGGGCTACACGATCGCGGCGCTGGCCATCGTCATCGACGTGGGCCGGCCGTGGTTCATCTGGCGCATCCCGGTCTCGGTGGGCCACTGGAACCTGAACTCGGCGCTGCTCGAGGTCGCGCTCTGCGTCATGACCTACGTGCTGGTGCTGTGGATCGAGCTCAGCCCCGCCTTCCTCGAGAAGTCGAAGAACGCGGCGGCCGCCTCGCTGGCGCGCTTCCTCGACCGCATCATGGTCTTCATCGTGGCGCTGGGACTGCTGCTGCCGACGATGCACCAGTCGTCGCTCGGCTCGGTGATCATGCTGGCCGGGCCGCGGCTGCACCCGCTGTGGCAGACGCAGTGGCTGCCGCTGCTGTTCCTGATCTCGTGCATCGCCATGGGCTACGCCATCGTGGTGATCGAGTCCACGCTCTCGAGCCGCGCCTTCGGGCGGGCCCGCGAGGACCGCATGCTGGCCACGCTGTCGCGCACCATCGCCTTCGTGCTGCTGGCCTACGTGGCGCTGCGCCTGGGCGCGGTGGTCGCGGGCGGCAAGGCGCCGCTGCTGCTGGGCGCTGGGGCCATGAGCGTGCTGTTCTGGCTGGAGATCGCGCTGTTCGCGGTGCCGGCCCTGGTGCTGCTGGCCCGGGGCGACGCGATCCGCATCGGCGACATGTACCGCATGGCCCTGACGGTGCTGGTGGCGGGGGCCCTCTACCGCTTCGACGCCTACCTGGTGGCCTTCTCGCCGTCGGCGGGCTGGAGCTACTTCCCGAGCGTGCCCGAGCTGCTGATGACCGTCGGCCTGGTCGCGCTGGAGATCCTGGTGTTCATCGCCATCGTGCGCAAGTTCCCGATCCTGGGCGGTACCGTCGCCAAGACGGCCGCCCGGTAGACCTGGAGGGTCAGCATATGAGCAAGCGAATCACCGTCGATCCCGTGACCCGCATCGAGGGCCATCTGCGCATCGACGTCGAGGTGGACGGCGGCAAGGTCACCAAGGCCTGGTCGTCGGGCCAGATGTGGCGCGGCATCGAGAACATCCTCAAGGGCCGCGACCCGCGCGAGGCCTGGCTGTTCACCCAGCGCTTCTGCGGCGTGTGCACCACCGTGCACGCGGTGGCTTCGGTCCGCGCGGTGGAGAACGCCGTCGGGCTCGAGATCCCGGTCAACGCCCAGTACATCCGTAACCTGATCGTGGCCGCCCACGCCATGCACGACCACATCGTGCACTTCTTCCACCTGTCGGCCCTCGACTGGGTGGACGTGGTGTCGGCGCTGAAGGCCGATCCGGCCGCGACGGCCAAGCTGGCCCAGTCGCTGTCGCCCTGGCACCGCAACAGCGTGCAGGAGTTCGAGGCCGTGAAGGCCAAGCTGGCCGGCTTCGTCGACCGCGGCCAGCTGGGCATCTTCGCCAACGGCTACTGGGGTCACCAGGCCATGAAGCTGCCGCCCGAGGTCAACCTGCTGGCGGTCAGCCACTACCTGCAGGCCCTGGACTACCAGCGCACGGCCAACAAGGTGGTCGCCATCCTCGGCAGCAAGACGCCCAACATCCAGAACCTGGCCGTGGGCGGCGTGGCCAACGCCATCAACCTGGACAACCAGTCGACGATCAACATGAACACGCTGTGGGAGATCAAGACCCACCTCGAGGAGATGCAGGCGTTCATCCAGCACGTCTACCTGACGGACGTGTGCGCCATCGGCGCCCTGTATCCCGACTGGCTGGGCTACGGCGCCGGCGTGACCAACTACCTGGCCGTGCCCGACCTGCCGCTGGACGCGGCGGGGACGCAGTTCGACCTGCCGGGCGGCACGATCATGGGCGGGGACATCAAGACCTTCAAGCCCATCGGCTCGTTCCAGGAGAAGTACTTTGCCGACAACGTGAGCGAGTCCATCGCCCACTCGTGGTACGACGGCGACTGGCAGAAGCACCCGTACGAGGAGGACACGACTCCCCTGTACACCGACTTCCAGGACGACGGCAAGTACTCGTGGGTGAAGGCGCCGCGCTTCCAGGACAAGCCGATGCAGGTCGGGCCCCTGGCGCAGGTGCTGGTGGGCTTCGCCAGCGGCCACGAGCCGACGGTCAAGTGGCTGAACTGGGCCATCGACAAGGCCAGCGGCGTGGCGGGCATCCGCATCCAGCCGGCGATGCTGCACTCGACCCTGGGCCGCCACCTCGCGCGCGCCGTGCGCTGCATGGTCATCGCCGAGACCTCGCTGAAGCACTGGCAGTTGCTGGTGGACAACATCGCCCGGGGCGACACGACCACCTTCAACAAGCCCGAGTTCACCGGCCGCCAGATGGGCTTCGGCTTCCACGAGGCGCCCCGCGGCACGCTCTCGCACTTCGTCGTCATCCAGGACGGGAAGATCGAGAACTACCAGGCCGTGGTGCCGTCGACCTGGAACGCCGGCCCGCGCGACGGCCAGGGCCGGCCCGGCCCCTACGAGTCGTCGCTGGTCGGCAACCCGATCGCCGACGCCGAGCGGCCGCTCGAGGTGCTGCGCACGATCCACTCCTTCGACCCCTGCCTGGCCTGCGCGGTCCACACGCTGGATCCCGAAGGGCGCGAGCTGGGGACCGTGAGGGTGCTGTGACCGCCGAGCATGATCCAGGGACGGCGGCGGTCGCCGTCCTCGGCCTCGGCAACGTGCTGATGGGCGACGACGCGCTCGGACCGTGGGTCGTCGCCCAGCTGGCCGCCGCCTACGACTTCCCGCCGGAGGTCGAGGTGCTCGACCTGGGCACGCCCGGCCTGGACCTGCACCCGCACATCGCCGGGCGCCGGGCCCTGGTGCTGGTGGACGTCGTCCGTTCGGATGCGCCCGCGGGCACCCTGCGCCGCTACACGAAGGACGAGATCCTGCGCCACGTGCCGGGGCCGCGGGTCAGCCCGCACGACCCGGGCGTGAAGGAGGCGCTGCTGTCGCTGGAGTTCGCCGGCGGCGGCCCTGCCGAGGTGGTGCTGGTGGGCGTCGTGCCCCAGGAGGTGTCCTCGGGCACGAGCCTGTCGGCGCCGGTCCGGGCCGCGGCCGACGCCGCGGTGCAGGCCGTGGTCGACGAGCTGGTGCGGCTGGGCTGCCCGCCGCGGCGGCGCGCCGCCCCCGCCGCGCCGGACCTGTGGTGGGAGGCCGCGGGTGGCGCCTGAGGTCTCGATCGCGCCGCGGCCCGGCCGGTGGCGCCGTCTCGAGGGATTCGCCCTCGCCGCCGTGGCCCTGCACAGCTACGCGGTGGGGGCGATGCTCCTGTTCGTCCCGGCCTGGACCCTGCGCTTCGCGGGCTGGGGCGAGCCGGGCGACCTGTTCTTCCCGCGCCAGTCCGGCGCCTTCCATTTCGTCGTGGCTACGGCGTACGCCTGGGAGTGGCTGCGGCACCGCACGGTGACCCTGCTGCTGATGACCAAGGCCGTCGCCGTCGTGTTCCTGCTCGTGCTCAACCCGTGGCGCAGCGCCTGGTCGGTGCCGTTCTCGGGCGTGTTCGACGGGCTGATGCTGGCGGGCATGGCCTGGCTCGACGTGATGGCGCGCCGCGAGGCCAGGCGGCCGGTCAGCGGCTGACGTCGACGCCAGCGGCGGCCTCGGGATGCGCCAGCCGCCATTCCTCGACCGCCTCGCGCACCTGGTCGATGCCGTACTGCACGGTCATCGACAGGTAGTGGTGCACGTGGGGCATCAGCGACTGCGCCTCCGGGTCGTCGACCACCGCCTTGACGCACATGTCGTCCAGCGTCTGCAGGGCGCCCATCACCTCGGACCCGTCGAAGCCCTCGTCCAGGCGCCGCAACGCCAGCTCGCGGCAGTAGGACATGAAGTCGACCCGCTCGCGGGTGCGCACGGCGTTGAAGAGCAGCCTGAGGAACACGCTGTGGTTCCACTCGTGCTCCTTGGCGCTGAAGGCCGCGTAGCTGGGGTAGCGCGCCGACAGTTCGGCCGTGCAGGCTTCGGCGATCTCGTCCTTGTGCTTCTGCAGCACGTAGTAGATGGCCAGGCAGGGGCGCTCCTGGAACTGCTTCATGGCGTCGCGGTTGCGGCGGGTCCACTCGATGCGGTCGCCGCGCCGGTTCTCCAGCAGGAACGGCAGGCGGCGCAGCACGTGCAGGCGCTCGCGCGGGGCCCATTCCAGGCGGCGGCGCGTGCGCGACGAGTCGACGGTCATGCGGCGGTCGACGTAGTCGGCCATCCAGGGCCGCTCGAAGGGGCGCTCCTTCATGAACCGGCCGGCCGTGCACATGACCTGGATGCCGGGCCGGACCAGGAATCGCGGCGTGTGCAGCGGCTCCTCGGCCTTCTCGTTCCAGTAGACGGTGGCCGTGTCGTAGAGCTCGCGGTGCGTCGTCGAGCCGTCGCCGCTGGCGATCAGGATCTCGCCGTCCTCGAGCGTGTCCAGGCGCGCCACGACGCGGCGCAGGAACGTCATCGCGTCCTTGACGTGCAGGTAGGGGATGGCCGACTCGCCGCGGCCGCCCAGCACGCGGCGGTTCCAGGCGCGCGACAGCCAGGTGCGCAGGAACATGTACAGCGGCGGATACTCGCACCAGTCCGAGAACAGGGCGGCGAAGCGCACGATCACCGACGGGAAGGCATCGCGGTACTCGGCCAGCATGGCCTCGCCCTGGGCCTTGGTGCGGGCGTAGATGTGGTCGCCGTCGGGCGGGCTGAGCTCGTTCAGCGCCGCGCCGGGAGGCGGGAACGCGCAGGCCGCCACCGAGCTCGAGAAGACGAAGCGCCGCGGCCGCAGCAGGCGGCACTCGTCCAGCACGTTGCGCAGGCCGTCGACGTTGGTGCGCCGGTACTCGGGGTGGTCCTCGCCCGTGAAGTCGTAGTGGGCGGCCAGGTGCACGACCAGGTCGACCGGGCCCTCCTCGCGGATCTCGGCGAACGCGGCGGCCAGCTGGTCGGGCCGCGCGATGTCCACCTGCTTCCAGGTGATGTTCTCGTGGAACGGGGCGCCGCTGAGGTACTGGGAACGGCGGGCGATGCCGACGATGCGGTAGTCGTGCTTGAACGTGTCCAGCAGGTGACGCCCGATGAAGCCGGACGAACCCGTGACCACCATGCGCGGCAGCGTCATCCCGACCCCTCCCGGTTCTTCAGGCGCCGATCACGACCTCGAGGCCGTCGCGGGCCACCGGCACTGCGCGCAGCGGCAGGCGAGGCGGGCCGTAGACGGGGCGGCCGTCGGCGTCGAACCGCCCGTCGTGGCAGGGGCACACGTAGGCGCCTTCCGCTTCGTGCCAGGCGACCTCGCAGCCCTGGTGCGTGCACAGCAGCGACCGGGCCGCCACCTGTTCGCCGTGGCGGACCAGCTCGACCGGCGCTCCCATGACCTCGACCCGCAGGCGGCCCCCGTCGGGCAGGTCGGCCAGGGCCAGACGCAGCGGCCCGGGGGCGGCGCCGCCGTCGCCGCACGCGGCGGTCAGCACCAGGGGCGCGCAGGCCGCAGCGGCGCCGGCACGGGCCGCCAGGGCCAGGAACCGCCGCCGGTCGCAGGCGCTCACGTCGAGGCCCCGCGCTCGTCGGCCTCGCGCAGGTCGGCCAGCTTGTGCAGCACCGCGAGGGTTTCGCGGGCCTGGTCCTCGTCCAGCTGACTGATGGCGAAGCCGGCGTGCACCAGCACGTAGTCGCCGGGGCCGGCCTCGGGCACGTAGGCCAGGCAGACCTCCTGGCGGACGCCTTCGAAGTCGACCGTGCCCATGCGCAGCAGGCCGCCGTCGAGCAGGTTCGTGATGCGTCCGGGGACGCCCAGGCACATGGCCGGATCCTTTCCGCAGCCGCGCCACGCGCCGGCTGCGCCACCATGGTAGCCCGTGATCGCGGCGAGTTCCACTGCCTCCCGCGTTCGCCGCAAAAAAAGCGGGGCTTCCGAGGAAGCCCCGCGCCATACCGGCCCCGAGTGGACGGGCTCCGTTTACCGGTACGTGCTCTTGACGTCGCCCCAGGAGACATCCTCGTTCGGCACCACGGCGCACTCGAGGGTCACGTCCTGGTTGACCACGTAGGTGTGGACCTCGTCGAGCCAGGGCACGTAGAGCGTGAACGTGCCGCGGATGGTGTACATGCCGTACAGCTCGATGGTCTGGTCGGTGACGTCGTCCCAGCTCTGGCCCAGCAGCAGCGTGCCGTAGCGGTCGCCGTCGTCGTCGGTCACGACGCCCGTGCCGGTCGAGGACAGGACGGTGGTGCCGTCCTGGTCGAGGATGGCCACGGCGTAGTCGATGTTCGCCTCGGTCATCCCGATGCGGAAGTGCACACCCAGTTCCGCGGTCCAGTCGGTGCAGCCACCGGCAAAGATCACGTCGGTGAATTCGGTGGCCATCGCGGTGCCGCCGACAGCCAGCAGCGAGACGACGACAAGAGTGGACAAGAGCAAGCGCCGCATCATCTTCCCCTTCGTTTTGGCGGATCTCCCCCCCGCCGAGGTGGGTATCAGGTGCTTTTCAATCGCGACCTGATAATACCCAAAAACACACTTAAATGCAACTAAAATTACCTTTATCCCTGCGATCGCACGATTTGCGCCCTTGGCCTCCTGCCGGGGCGTTACGGTACGCATTGAATACCGTTTTCGCAAGGGATGGGCCAAATTCGGGGCCGGTGGGGTGGAATCGCACTGGGAGATGGGAATTCCGCGGCCCGTGGCGTATTCTTGGCCTCCCGTGCGCACCAGTCCTCCCCGCCCCCGGGAGCCGCCATGCAGAACGTCGCCTTGGCCATCCTCGAAGCCGCCGCCCGCCGACCGGACGCGACCGCCATGCGGTTCCGCCGCGGCGACTCCGTCCACGAGCTCACGTACGGCGGCATGTCCGCGCGCATCGAGGGCCTGGCCCGGGCCCTGGTGGGCCTGGGGGTGCAGGCGGGGGACCGGGTCGGCATCTTCTCGCCCAACCTGCCCGAGTGGCTGCTGGTGGACTACGCGGTCATGTCGGTGCGTGCGGTCACCGTGCCGATCTACGCGACCAGCACCCCGGCGCAGGCCCGGCAGATCATCGAGGACTCGGGGATGGTGCTGCTGTTCGCGGGTACGGCGACCGAACGCGATGCGGCGCTCGAGGCGACGGCCGGTGTGCCGGGCGTGCGGCGCATCGTCACCCTCGACCCGCAGCTGGCGGACGAGCCCGGGCGCACCACGGCGCTGGCCTCGCTGGAGGACGGACCGGCGCCGGGCGGCGCCGCCGACGAGGTGATGCTGCGCCGCGTGCAGGCCGACAGCGAGGATCTCGCCGCGCTCATCTACACCTCCGGGACCACGGGCGAACCCAAGGGCGTCATGCTGCGCCACCGGAACTTCACCAACCAGTACGCGACCATCGACGCCCGCTTCACCGTCGGACCGGCCGACCGCTCGCTGTGCTTCCTCCCGCTGAGCCACGTCTACGAGCGCACCTGGTCGGCCTACGTGTTCCTCAAGGGGGCCAGCAACACCATCCTGGCCAACCCGCGCGACGTGGTCACCGCCCTGGGCGAGGCGCGGCCCACGGTCATGGTCTCGGCGCCTCGCCTGTACGAGAAGGTGCATGCGGCCGTGCACGCGAAGGTCGAGACCGCGCCGCCGCTGCGGCGCCGGCTGTTCCACTGGGCGGTGGGCGTGGGGCAGCGGTGGTGGCGGACCGAGGCCGAAGGCCGGCGCCCGGACCTCGGGCTGCGCCTGGCGCACGCGGCCGCCGATCGCCTGGTGCTGCGCCGCATCCGCGACGCGGTGGGCGGGCCCAAGAACTTCTTCTCGTCCGGCGGTGCGGCCCTGGCCCGCGAGGTCGAGGAGTTCTTCATGGCCGCCGGCCTGCTGGTGTGCCAGGGCTACGGGCTGACCGAGACCGCGCCCATGCTCACGTGCAACGCGCCGGGGGCGTTCCGCTTCGGCTCGGTCGGCCGCCCGGTCGAGGGCGTCGAGCTGCGTATCGGCGACGAGGGCGAGATCCTCGCTCGCGGGCCGAACGTCACCGAGGGCTACTTCAACAACCCGTCCGCCACGGCCGAGGCGTTCACCGACGGCTGGTTCCGCACCGGTGATGTGGGCTACCTGGACGAGGACGGCTACCTGGTCATCACCGACCGCATCAAGGACCTGATCATCACCGCGGGCGGCAAGAACGTCGCGCCCCAGCGCATCGAGGCGATCGTCGGCAAGGACCTCTACATCGACCAGCTGGCGGTGGTGGGCGACCGGCGCTCGGCCATCGGCGCCATCGTCGTGCCCGCGTTCGAGTCGCTGGCCGAGTTCGCGCGCGAGCGCAAGCTGGCCTTCGCCGACCACGAGGAGCTGATCCGCCTGCCCGAGGTCGTCGAGCTGTACCGCAGGCGCATCGCCGACCAGTGCGCGTCGCTGGCGCCCTTCGAGAAGATCCGGCGCTTCACCCTGGTGGCCCGGCAGTTCTCCATGCAGGCGGGCGAGATCACGCCCACGCTGAAGGTGCGGCGCAAGGTGATCGCCGAGCGCTACCGGGAGCTCATCGAGCGCATGTACGGTTCGCCGGACAGTCCGGCCGGCGACGCCTGACGCGCCCTAGACCCGGTTGCGCAGCATCAGCTCGCGGGGGTGGGGGTTCAGGTAGGTCTGGGCGCCCACGTAGGGCAGTTCGTGCAGTTCGATGTAGTGGCGCACCAGGGTCACCGGCACCACCAGGGGCACCAGGCCCGCCCGGTAGTCCTCGATGACCGCCAGGATGCGCTTGCGCTCGCGCTCGCTCACGTCCTTCTTCAGGTAGCCCACCAGGTGCTGCAGCGTGTTCACGTGCCGCTTCGGCGTGGCGTGTACGGCCAGCGCCTCCATGAATCCCGCCATGTAGAGGTCGCGGAACGCCGCCGGCGTGTGCTGCGCCACCGCGGCCACCAGCTGGCCGAGCTGCTTGTAGTGCTTCGGGCTGTGGGCCATCAGCAGATACTTCTCGCGGCTGTGGAAGTCGACGATGTCACCGCGCTTCCAGCGCCCGCCGAACAGCGCGCGCAGGCGGTGCAGCGCGAACACGCGCTCGATGAAGTTCTCGCGCAGCACAGGGTCGTTGAGCCGACCCTCCTCCTCGATGGGCACCAGCGGGTGACGGGCCGCGAACGCGGTCACGAACAGGCCGCGCGTGTCGCGGCGCGGCAGGCCCTTGTCGCCCGGAACCGGGTAGAGCTTCACCCGGAAGGCGCCGCAGCTCGGCGAGTTCTTCTTGAAGATGAACCCGCACAGCGCCTCGGTCTCGAGCTCGCGGGCGCGGCGCGCCGACCAGGTGTTCATGCGGGCCGTCCAGTCGGCGCCCGAACCGGGAGCGACCATCGTGGGCGCCTCGGCGTCGCCCTGCAGGCGCACCGTCTCGCGCGGCGTGCCCATGCCCACCTCGACCTCGGGGCACACCGGCACCAGTCGGAAGTGCTCGGCCAGCACGTCGGTCACGTAGCGGTCGCGCGCGTGGGCGCCGTCGTAGCGGACCTCGCGGCCCAGCAGGCAGGCGCTGACGCCGACGGGGATCGGGCTGCCGGCGGTCGGGGTCGCGGTCACGGTCATCCTCCGGCGAAGAGGTCGTCGATGATGCGGCGCCGGTGGGCGAAGATCGTCTCCACCTGCCGGCGCACGGCCAGCGCATGCACGAGATCGCCCAGCGGTCCCAGCGGCAGGGCGTAGCGCACGTGGTCGCGCAGCAGGGTGCCGTCCCCGTCCTCGAGGAACTCGTGGGTGTGATGCCAGTAACTGTAGGGGCCCGCCAGCTGTTCGTCCACGAAGCGATGGGGCGGATCGTAGGTCGTGATCATCGTGCGCCACCGCGTGGGCAGCGGCCCGAGCCGGATGACGTAGTCGATCAGCGCCCCCTCGCGCATGGGCACCGGCGACGGCGTCAGGATGCGGAAGCCCAGCCACGGCGGCGTGATGCGCGCCAGGTTCTCGGGTCGGGCGAAGAACGCGAACACGTCGTCGCGGGGGCGCGCGACGCGCTGCTCGGCGGTGATCTCGTGCACGTTCATCGTTGCTGTTCCTCCGGGCCGGCAGCATCAGGGCCGACCGAGGCGAGCGCGCGGCGCGCAATGTCGAGCATGCCCCGCAGTTGCACCTGTTGACCGGCCAGCGCCGGGTCGGCGAGCTGCGCCTCGATCGCCGCCACCGCCGCGCCGTAGCGGACGGCGGCCTCGGCGTCGCGGCCGGCGCGCGCCGCGATGTAGCCCAGGGCCAGCAGCGCGCGCGGGTAACCGGGAGCGTCGGCCAGCAGGGCCTCGAGCTGCCGGTGCGCGAGGCCGTCGGCGCCGCCGCGGATGGCGGCATAGGCGCGAAGGTAGCGCAGCTCGCGCTGCACGGCCACCGGGGGCCGGCAACGCTCCAGGGTGTCCAGGCGGCGCGCCGCATCGGCCGGCGCACCCCGGTCGATGGCCTCCTCGGCCAGCAGCAGCATGGCCTCGTAGGAGGGGCGCTCGGCGAAGCTGAGCTCGGCGTCGGCCCGGGCGGCGTCGCGGCGACCCACCGCGCGCAGCGCCTGGGCCCGCAGCAGGCGTGCGGTGCCTGGCCACAGCGCGGTGTCCAGTCCGCGGTCGAAAGCCGCCACGGCGCCGGCGGGGTGCCCGGCGGCCAGTTCGCGGCGGCCGCGGGCCAGGTCCAGGTCGGCGGCGAACTCGCGGCCGGCGAGGGCGACCAGGGCCACGGCGGCCAGCCAGCCGGTGACCATCCATGCCCCGGTGCGCCGCAGCGGCCCGGGCCGGCCGCCCAGCAGGCCCGCGTACACGGCCGCCGCCAGACCGGTGGCCGGCAGGTGCAGCGGGAAGCTGACGGCGGCGTGCAGGGCCATCGTGGTCAGTCCGGCCAGGGCGGCGCAGGCGGAGAGGCCGTCCTCGCCATGCGCGGCCTGACGGCGTCCGGCGATTGCCAGCAGGACCAGCGCCACCACGAGCGCCGCGGCCCCGACCAGGCCGGTCTCCGCCAGCCATTGCAGCGTCTCGTTGTGGGCGCGCAAGGCGATGGGGGCCGGCGGGGTTGGCAGGTCGAGGTTCGACCGGACCTCGAGCCAGTGCAGGCTGTAGCGTCCGGCGCCGACGCCCAGGACGGGCGCCTGGACGACCATGTGCACGGCAGCCGCCCAGTTGGCGATCCGCAGTTCGCCGTCATTGGCCCGCATCACGTCCAGGTTGCGGATGGGACCCAGGTCCAGGGCGCCCGCGGCGCCGAACGCGAGCGACGCCAGGACCGCGACCGGCAGCGCAGCCGCGGCGAGGCTTGCGGCGACCGCGGTGCGCTTGCGGGCGCCGACGATCCAGGCCGGCAGCATCAGCAGCCCGGCGCCGGCCACCGCCGCGACCGGGCCCGCGGCGCCGTTGACGGCCAGCACCGCGCCATGGAGTGCCAGCACCAGCAGCGCTGCGGCGCGGGCGGCGCCGCGACTGCGCACCGCCAGCAGGACCGCAGGCCACCACAGGGCCGCGGCCAGGCCCGACACGTAGTTGGGGTTGCCCAGCAATCCGATGCCGGGCTTCAGGTACACCGTCGGCACCACGCCCGGCACGAGGCCGGCCGCCTGCAGCAGCGCCACGGCGGCGGTCAGGGCGCCGCCCGCCTGCAGGCCCCACAGGAAGCGCCGACGGCCGTCGGCATCGGCCTGCGCGACCGCCGCCGCCGTGGCCGCCGCCAGCAGCAGCATCAGCACGGTGCGCAGGCCCAGGATGACGCCGGGCCCGCCGGTCAGCAGCGAAGCGCCTGCGGCCGCCGCCAGCAGCGGCAAGGCCCCGGCGCCGGCCGTGATGACGGCGGGCCTGGCCGCCGCCAGCCAGGCGGCGACGGCCAGGGACCACAGCAGGATCTTGGGGGGATCGAACGAGGTGCTGCCCGCCCAGAAGGCGACGGGCAGCACCCACGTCAGGTGAAGGACGACGCGGCTCCCGAAGGTCACCGCACCAGGCTCATGCGCGCGGTTTCGCCGACGGGCCGGCCGTCGAGGATCACCCGGGCGAAGTACGAGCCGCTGGGCAGCGAGCGGCCGTCGCGGTCGCGGCCGTTCCACTCGACCTGCTGGCGGCCGGCGGTCATCGTCGCGCCGCCCAGCTCGGCCACGAGCGCGCCGCGCACGTTGTACACGCGCACGTCGACCCGGCCGTCGTGGGGCAGGCTGAAGGCGATGGTCGTCTGCGGGTTGAACGGGTTCGGGTGCACCGACACGTCGTAGCCCGCGAACGGCACCTCGTCACCCACGCCGGACACCGAGCCCGGCGTGCGCAGGACGACATCGACCGGCGCCGCGCCTACCGGCAGCGTCACCGTGCCCGTCTCGCGCATCGAGCGCAACACGACGCGGTTCTCGCCCGGCAGGTACATCTCCAGGTCGACGCCGGCCGGCCAGCGGTGGCTGGTCCAGGTCAGCGTGACCTGGCCGGGCTGCTGCGGCATGATGCGCGCGGTCCAGCTGCGCACGCCCGCGCCGTCCATGGCGGCGATGTCGGCCGCCAGCGAGTTCCCGCAGGGCAGCTTCCAGTCCGGCCTGACCATGGCGATGCTGGCGCCGCCCGAAGGCGAGGCCGGCGGCCGCGGCAGGTCGAAGGCCGCGTCGAAGCCGTCGGTCGCGCGGGTGTCGACACCGAACTCGGCACGCCGCTCGAGGCCGCTGCCGTCGTCCATGCGCAGCACGCAGCGCCAGCCGTCGGCCTCGGGCACCTCGATGGCCGACTTGGCCACGCCCGACGCGTTCACGGCGTTGTGCCAGTCGAAGACCAGGCTCAGGCCCGAACGCAGCGCGCTCGCCCAGTAGCCGTGCCAGGCCAGCAGCTGCTGGGCCAGCACGTAGTCGTCCCGGGCCGGGTCGTAGGACACCATCCCGGACACCCAGTTCGAGGTCAGGGCCTGCTCCCAGGTCAGGACGGCGTTGCCGTCGGTGACGCGCACGCCATCGATCCACGACGGGAACCACAGCGGGTAGCCCACCAGGTTCCAGCCGGGCTCCAGCGGGATGATCACCGGATCCACCGCGAAGTCGCCAGCCATCGTCCAGCTGAACGCCTGGTCGGTGGCGATCCAGTAGCCGCGGCCCACGCCGGTGGTCTCGCTGCCGTCCAGCCGCGTGTAGCCCGCGGCGTGGGAGTAGTCGAACAGGTACGCGTAGCCCGGTGCCTGGTCGAGGATGACGTCATTGAGCGTCTCGGCACCCGCAAAGGGCATCAGCGGCGGGGCGACCAGCGACCAGCCGCCGGTGACGGTCGTGGCGGCCGGGTTCAGCGGCGGCAGCACGTCGCCGCCGACGATCAGCTCGAAACGGTAGGCGAGCTGGCCGGTCGTCGCGAAGCCGGCGTGCAGCGAAGGCAGCAGCGACACCACCTGGCCGGTCTGCAGGTCGCGCAGGTGCAGGTCGATGCCGTCGGCCTCGGTGAAGTTCGCCGTGAAGTCGAGGCTGACGATGCCCGACTGGTCGGTCTCCACCAGGATGGGCCACACGCGCTGCTCGACCAGCGGATCGAAGACCGAGCGCACGTCCCGCTCGAAGCGCGGCCCCAGCGGCCAGCCCGGTCGCTCGATGCTGGCGACCACGTAGGCCGAGGGCGGCGGACCGGGCTCGGGCAGGTCGAAGCCGGGATCGTAGCCGTCGGTGGCCAGCGGATCGACGGTCGCCAGGTTGCCGTCGTCGACCAGCTGGTTGATGGTCGCCGAGAAGCCGACCGCCACGTTCACCGGGCCCGGAGGCGTGTCGTCGCCGATCAGCAGCGTGAAGTCGTACTGGCCGCCGTAGGTGGCGAAGGTGTACTGCAGCGACGGGCCGAGGTCCGTCGTCTGGCCGGTGGCGTCGTCAGCCGGCGCAGGCGGAAGCCGTCGGCCGCCGCGAAGGTCGGCGAGAACACGAGGTCGACGTCGGTCACCGACCCGGACTGGTCGGGCACGTTGACCTGGAAGGTCCACGACTTCACCTCGGCCAGGGGATCGTAGGTCGCCCGGATGTCTGACGCGTAGTAGGAGGAGCCGTATCCCGACCACTCGGGACGCGGCATCGTCACGGTCACGTTGTCGTCGGCGATGTCGTACGCGGCGTCGTACCAGTCGGTCGCACCCGAATCCACGCCGACGGTGATGCCGTCGCCGAGGGCGGCGACGCCGACCGTCCAGCCGTCGGGGAACGGGCCCACGTCGTTCCAGAGGCCGAACACGGGCGCGGCGAAGTCGCCCGAGGCCGGGTACGCCGGGTTCAGCCGGAAGTCGTCGGCGTAGTCGGTGATCGCCATCAGCCCGGGGATGGACGGGTAGTCGTCGACCGGCGAGACGTAGATGTAGTCCGGGTTCTGCACGAAGGCGCCGAACGTGAAGGTGACCAGCGTGGCGGCCCTGACGTCGGGATACTGGGTGACGGGGATGTTGCAGCCCACGAGGTAGTTGGGCGGCGTCAGGAAGTTGATGGCGCCCGGCGGCAGCGTTCCCGAAAGCAGGAACACCGAGGCGGGCAGCACGATCTTGAACTCGAATCCGCCGACGTTGTAGATGTCCGACTCGATGTTGCTGTCCGGCGCGCCGGTGTGGATGTTGCGCGGGTCGGTCAGCACGGCGTAGGCGGTGAAGACGCCCGGCGCACCGTTGTACGACGTCGTGGACTGGTCGGCGTCCTGGGCCATGTACAGGCCGATGTTGCTGTACGACTCCTGGGCCCGTGCGCCCTGCGGCAGCACGAGGGCCAGGGCGGCCAGCGCCAGGACGAGCATGCGCGTCATGGATTTCACGATGTTTCCCCCTTAGGAATCGGATCGCTCCTGCGGATGGGCCCGCACCCGGTCGACCGGACCCGCGATCGGCTCAGCGGAACTGGGCGTGCACACCTCCCCATGTCGACGGCGGGGCAGCCACCTGTTCGTCGTACTGCAGTTCCCAGAAGAACGCCATGATGGGTGCGGTGCAGGGAACGGTGAAGGTCTCGCCCGGGGCGACCAGGCGGTACAGTCCGGCCGGCCCGAACACGTGCAGCGTGTAGGGCGGCGCTTCGTCGATGGTCGTCTCGACCGCGAACGTGAAGGCCTGCCCGACGGCCGCACTCTCGACGGTCATGGCCCAGAGCTCGACGCGCTCGGCGGTCACGTCGAAGAACGGCCGCACGTCGCGCCGCCAGCGGTTGGGCAGCGGCACCGGCGGCGTCAGCATCTGCAGGTACACCTGCAGCGACTGGTCGGGCGCCGGCGGGGGCAGGGGTTCGTCGAAGGGATCGATGCCGTCGAGTGCGCCGGCGGCCAGCCCGAACTCGATGGGCGCGGCCGTGGCGTCGGGCGTGGCGATGGTGCAGGAGACGATCAGCTGCTGGGCGGGGGCCAGCGTCGGGACGGCCAGCAGGGCGACCAGGACCGCAAGGGCGGGGGCGATGCCGACTTTCGATCTCATGCGAACATTCCGGACGGCAAAAGTTTGCTATCTTGCTGTGATGCAAGTCATTAGAGCCGATCGGATACGAATTGTCAAGCACTCCAACCGGTTGTCAGGGAACCGCCTGCGGCCGCGGGGGGCCGCAGGCGGTTCCATGGGACGGCCTAGGGCCCCGGATTACCTGACAAGGCTCATCTTGATCGTCTCGCCCACCGG
>Ga0116152_10002114_pt1 | contig 16187 bp, 16 predicted proteins | sample AD_UKC119_MetaG_FD_89894 | JGI IMG/M metagenome (GOLD analysis project Ga0116152, IMG submission 89894) | Active sludge microbial communities of municipal wastewater-treating anaerobic digesters from Hong Kong - AD_UKC119_MetaG | ecosystem: Engineered > Bioreactor > Anaerobic > Digestate... | reverse complement strand
TGAGCGGCAGGTCGGGGTTCGCGCCGCTCGAATAGGTCGCGCGGAGCGCAAGGCCTTCGGTCACGAGCGTTTCACCTTCGTAATAGCTGGTGCTCGCCGGATAGGAAACGATGGAAAACCCGGTCGGGTAACCGGTTTCGGCGGCAACGACCGTAACGGTATACGACGTAGCGGGTTTTTGAACCTGCGTATAACCGGTGGGCGTGCCTGCGTTGTAGGTGATGGTGATGGTCTTCTCGCCGACGTCTTCCGCCTTGAAGACATATCCGTTGGCGATGCTCGTTGTGTACTGGCCTTCCGCGGAATCTTCGGCAACATAGCTCGTCGTTGCAACCGCGGTGCCGGGTTGGGTGATGCCGTCGTTATACGTCAGAATCAGCCCGGAAATATCCAACGCCTCGCCAACTGCGTATACGCGCTTCGTGGCGGGTGTGTCGATTTCGATGCTAAGTGGTTTTATTTCTTCCGCTTTTGCGCCGTTGACTGCGGGCAGCAGCGTCAGCACGAAAAGCACGCTCAGCATCAATGCGATGGTGCGCTTCATTCGGTACACATCCTTTCTTGCATGAAAGACATTCTGTCGCAGAAATTATACATGAGCAGTATATATATGTAAACAGAGCCGGCAAAGATGTTACGGATATTTCACACATGGCGGAAATAAAACCGTAACATTTGTCAAAACTTGCCTCAACCATAGCACTTTAAGCCGCATTTCGCATTGGTTTTCACAAATCGTTTCCTTTTGATTGACAATTTTCTCCGCGTTTTCGCGGGTACGTTTCAAATGTTTCCGCCATGGCACAAAAAAAGGCCGTTTTTCGGGCGCCGGCGCGTGTCCCTGTGCAAAAAAAACGGCGGAAGTGGGATGCAGGTTTGGAATAAATATACAATTTGTGTTCTATAAAGAATTTTACCAGTTATTGACTGCGTGCTCCGCAAAGCCCGGCACGTTTTCAAACGAAACGCGCGTGCCGCTTTCCGAAAGGAAGCTCCCGGCGAACGTGCCGAACATCTGGTGACAGCGGTTGTCGACCACCAGCAGTTTTGTGACGGTGTCCCGGTCGTAACGCGGGGTGAGCACGGCGGAGAAACGCCCGTCGTCCGACTCGATTTTCCAGGGCCGCATCGGGTCGCTTTCCGTTGAAAAGCGGACGCGTCCCAGTTTCACAAAGGAATCGCCGTAATACACGATGTTTTCCGTTGCGCGCATGCCGAAGCGCGGCGCGGAGGCTCGACCGCCGGTGCGCGTGTGTGATATAATCACGGAATGAAGGCGTTATGTTTCGTATGATCGAACGAGACTCAAAAAGGCGCGCAGTTTTCAGGACCGGGCCCTCCGGCGGGCGGCGCGCTTTGCACGAGAGAGCCGAATTCGAAAGGGTGAAAGAAAAATGCAGAAAAAAACCGGAATGAAAACCGCGCTGATCGTACTCAGCGTTTTAATGGCGGCCGTGCTGCTTGGCGCATGCACGGGCGTACAGGCGGACACCGCGCAGGCAGACGCCGCGCAGACGGAAACGAGCGAAGCAACCGCGGCGGACGCCGCCGAAGAAACCGCCGCCGCGGACGAAAGCGGGCTGTCGTTTTCGCTCACGACCATCACGGGCGATACGGTCGACGACTCCATCGTCAGCTCGAGCAAACTCACCATGGTCAACTACTGGGCGACCTGGTGCGGCCCGTGCGTCAGCGAAATCCCGGACATCCAGCAGCTCAGCGAGGACTACGCCGATTCCGGCCTCAGCGTGATTGGCGTGCTCTTCGGCGATGACGACACCGACGGTGCGAAGGAATTCCTCAGCGAGACCGGCGTGACCTATCCGGTCGTCCTGCCGGAAGGCGCGTTCCTCACCCTTGGCAGCGATATCTACGCAATCCCGACCACCATGTTCTTTGATTCGGACGGCAATCAGGTCGGCGACACGGTCGTCGGCTCGAAGAGCTACGAAGACTGGGCGGGGCTCGTCGAACTCCTGCTCGGGCAGGTCGGATGAAACGGGCGCTTCCGTACATCCTCATAGCGGCCGGCCTGCTCTTCATCGCCCTTGGCATATGGGGCGACGAGGTGCAGGTCGTTCTTTCGCGTGCCACGAATATCTGTCTGGAGTGCATCGGCATTGGCTAAAAAAGTGATTCGCAACCGATTTCGGCACTATGTGCAGGGCGTTTGGACGCTGCTGACGAACGGTTATCTCGTCGGCTTTGTCAAAGGACGCATCTGGCAGGGCGGCAGCAAGGCCGTCTGCGTGCCGGGGCTCAACTGCTATTCCTGCCCGGGCGCGCTCGGTGCATGCCCGATCGGTTCGCTCCAGGCGGAACTTGCCTCGCGCAATGTGAAATTCCCGTTTTACGTAACGGGGTTCCTGCTGGCAACCGGCGCGCTGTTCGGGCGGTTCGTCTGCGGGTTTTTGTGCCCGTTCGGGCTGGTGCAGGATTTGCTCTACAAGATCCGATCGCCCAAGATCCGGTCGTTTAAAGGCGACCGGGCGCTGCGCTATCTTAAATATGCCGTTCTGCTCGTGATGGTGATTTTGCTGCCGTCGCTGATACGAAACGACGCGGGCACGGGCACGCCGTGGTTCTGTAAATGGCTTTGCCCGTCCGGTACGCTGTTTGCGGGCATTCCGCTGCTTTCCTTAAATGAAAACCTGCGCTCGCTGGCCGGTTACATCTTCAACTGGAAAGTGGGCGTGCTGGTTGTGATCCTTGTGCTGTCGGTCTTTTTCTACCGGCCGTTTTGCAAGTATCTCTGTCCGCTCGGCGCGGCGTACGCGCTTTTCAACAAGGCCGCGCTTTACCGCCTCCGGCTCGACGAAAGCGCCTGTGTGCACTGCGGCGCGTGCAGCCGCGTTTGCCGCATGGGGGTCGACCCTTCGAAGAAACCGGACGACATGGAATGCATCCGCTGCGGGGATTGCGTGAAAAACTGTCCCACGGGTGCGCTTTCAGCCGGATTTCTGCTCCGGCGGGACAAACCGGAAGAAGCCGTCGATTCCGAAACGACAGAAAGCGAATAAGCGGGCATTCCGTTTGCCGGAAAAGCCGGCACGCCAAAAGATTCCGTTTCTCAACCGCCGCTTCAGGCCGGAACGACATGGAATACGGAATTTGAGATTCCCAAGGGTTTGCCATCGGGCGGGGACAGGGAAGAATCTCCTGCAAAAAGGATTTTTATCAGCAGACAGACAAGCCCGGCGCGCATTAGTTGCGCGCCGGGCTTTTGCGTATCGGAAAAGTTTCTGTCCGGGACTAATCCTGCTCCAGCTCGCTGACTTTCTCGCCGAGCGGCGAATAAAAGGAGACGGTGTTGCTCTTCTTTTTGCTCAGCGGCTTATCCTCGCCGGAAAATTCAAAATCGCCTCCGCCGTCCGCACCGGAGACGGTCAGCGAATCTCCCGCGCCGAGGAGCGTGCCGTCCGGAAAGCGGAGCGCCGCGCCGGAGCGGTCGCAATAGAGGATGCAACCGGAAAGGTCGGCTTCCGTGTCGCCGTAGTTCTGGATGGTCAGGCGCTGCTCGTCCGGCGCGAGCGCAAACACCGCAATCTGGCAGCCGCTTTCCTGCCGGGCGGGGCTGGAGACGGCCGGTTCGCCGCTTTCGTCCAGCGTCAGCAGCACGCCGATCGGGTAATCCTGGGTGATGCAGATTTTTGCCGGAGAAAGCGCGGCGAGCACGCGCGTGTTGGCGGAGTCTTTGTCTACGGACGTATCGGTCGATATCACGGCGAGCGAAGGGGAGACGGCCTGCGCAAACGCTTCGCTCGTCGCGTCCGGATTGCCGTGATTGCCGACCTTGAGCACGTCCGCGGAAACGTCCGTCCCCGCTTCAAGCAGCGCGTCCTCCTCGGCAAACTGCATATCTCCCGTGAAAAGGAACGTCGTCCGCCCGAACGTGAAGCGCAGAACGAGCGAATTATCGTTGTCGTCGTCTTCGTTGAGGGAAAGCGGGCCGAGCACATCGAACGTAACCCCGTCCGCAACCGGAACGGCGTCTCCGGCGGACAACTCGGTATGCGGCAGTTCCAGCCTTTCGCAGAGCTTGACGATGACGCCATCGCCCTTTTTCGTCTGCTCGGAGTACAGCGGCGCATACACCATCGGGATGTCGTAGTTTGCCGCGAGCGCGCTAAGTCCGCCGGTGTGGTCGGCATGGCTGTGCGTTAAAAACACCGCGTCGATTTTTTCCACGCCGAGCAGGTTCAGCCCCGCGAGCAGCTGCGGCGCGGATTCTTCGCTGCCCGTGTCGACCAGAACGGCGCTGTCGCCGAAGCGCAGGATGGCCGCGTCCGCCTTGCCGACGTTGCAGAAAAGCACGGCAAAATCGTCAGCGTCCGGCTGCGCGCCCGCCGCGGGCGTTTCCGCCGGCGCGGCGTCGCCGGGCGAAACGCCGCAGCCGAGCAGACCCGCGGCGCAGAACAGCGCCGCAAGCGCCGGCAGGATTCTTTTATAGTTAAATCGGGATTTCTTCATGCGTCGATTATACGATTCGCCCGCGGCAAAAGCAAATCGGCAAACGCATGCACCGGAATAGAAATTGAAAAGAAGTTGTGATATACTGCAACGGATATCATTTTGCCCAATGCGGCGCGGGAGCGGGAACATGCAGTATAATTTCATGAACGACTACAACGAATGCGCGCACGAGAAAATCCTCGAAGCGATCATAAAAGCCAACCGAGAGCAGGACGGCGCGTACGGGCTGGATTCGCGCTGCGAAAAAGCGCGCGCGCTGATCCTTGCGGAGCTTGGCGGCGCGGATGCGGCGGTGCATTTCCTCGTCGGCGGCACGCAGACGAACACGACGCTGATTGCTTCGGCAATCCGCCCGTATCAGGGCGTAATCGCGCCGGAAACCGGGCATATCAACGTCCATGAATCGGGTGCGATCGAATCAACCGGACACAAGGTGCTTTCCATCCCGGCAGCAAACGGCAAGATCACCGCGGAACAAATCGAATCGCTGGTCAAGGCGCACTATGCCGACGAAACCGCCGAACACATGGTGCAGCCCGGCATGGTGTATCTTTCCAACCCCACGGAACTCGGCACGCTCTACAGCAAAAGCGAACTGTGCGCCATCGGCGAGGTTTGCAGGCGCTTCCAAATGCCGCTGTATGTCGACGGCGCGCGCCTCGGCTGCGCGCTGGTCGCAGAAGAAAGCGACCTGACGCTGGCCGATTACGCGGAGATTGCAAGCGCGTTTTCCATCGGCGGAACGAAGCTCGGCGCGCTCTTCGGCGAAGCGCTGGTGATCTGCGACCCCGCGCTCAACAAGGATTTTCGGTATCTCGTCAAACAGCGCGGCGGCATGCTTGCAAAAGGGCGGCTGCTCGGCATTCAGTTTGAAACGCTGTTTACAGACGGGCTGTATTACGAGATCGCGCGGCACGAAGTGTCGCTTGCGCAGAAGCTTGCAAAAGGCCTGCGCGAGCGGGGATACGAGCTCTTCGTCGACTCGCCGACCAATCAGGTGTTTCCGGTGCTGGACAAGGCGCTGCTCAAAACGCTTGCCGAGCGCTTCGGCTACGCTTACTGGCAGACGTACGACGAAGGGAGCGATGTGGTGCGCTTCTGCACCTCCTGGGCGACTCCGCCGGAGCAGGTGGACGCGCTGCTGACGGCGATCCCGAAAAAGCAATTATTGTGAAATTAAAAAAAGAGGCCTGAGCCTCTTTTGAGACTGTCAAAAAAACCGGTTTTTTGACGGGACAACCGCTCTTTGCCTCTCACCCTTCGGGTTCCCGGGCGGCAAAGAGCACAAAGAAGCCGCCCGTTCCTGGCGATCCGTTGCGCCGGATGAACCGGCGCAGCCGGGAAAAATGGGTTAAGGGCTAACGGCCCTTAACAATCCCATAGACTTTTTTGTAAATCGCAGCAAATCAGTCTCATAATTGCAGATATTCTTCGCGCGTAATGGCATACACCAGTGTTGCCCCGTTCTTTTCGTCCGGCAGTTCGGCAACGCGGCGCATGCCGTTCTTTTCCGCAACCCGAAAAGAAGCGGCGTTGGTATATTTCATGTACGAATAGACGGCGGGGAAGTGCAGAACGCCGAACGCATAGTTCCGGCAGGCGCGCGCCGCCTCGGTTGCATACCCGTTGCCGGTATAAGCTCTATCGATGTGGTAGCCGATTTCCGGCAGGGATTGCCCGCCGACGGACTGCATCGTGAGTCCGCAGTCTCCAAGGAAACGGCCGTCTTCCTTCCGCACGACCGCCCAGAGGCCGAAGCCGTATGTATGGTAGTTCTCCAGGTTCCATTGAATCCAGCGCTCCGACTCCGCAAGCGTAAACGGCCTCGGATAGTGCCGCATGGACGCCGGGTCGGAGAGGATTTTGTGCAGGCCGCCGAGATCGCCGTTTGTCAGTTCCCGCAAAAACAGTCGCTCGGTTTCCAGACGGATTGCGTGCGCCCCGCCCGTCATGCGCTTGTGGCGGGGACCGCCTTTGGCCGGGGACGGCGTTTGCCGAAGATGCGCCAGCTCAAGAGGATCAGAACGGCGAGCGCGAGCACGAGCTTGATTGCTATGCTGACCGGGCGGTAATCGTCCCAGAAAATGCGCAGCAGCGCGTCCGCCGCGGCGAGCAAAAGAGCCGCGCCCGAAAGCAGGAGCACGTTTCGCCGGGTGAGAAAATCCTTGAATTTTTTATTCGGAAAGATCAGTTTATAACCGCCTACAAACAGCAAGAAGAGCAGCGCCGCGTTGAGCAGCACGCCAAGTATCGCCTGCCAGACGGGCGAAAGCGCGGAAAACAGCCCGGCAAACAGCGCCAGCAGCACCTTGCCGAGCGCCCAGAACGGCAGAAGGATTACGCCGCGCAGTACCGACGGCTGCGCAAGGAACACGCCGCGGATGCGCGCGCGCAAGCGGTCGGCTTTGCTTGGGGACGCCGCTGCCGACGCGGCGGTTTGTTTGTCCGTCTGCACGGTCGCGTCCGCCGGCACGCCGTTTTCACCGAAGAGGTCGGTCGCGGCGGGGGAGACGGAGGCCAGCCCGATTGAGCAGGCGGCGACCACACCGGCGGCGGCCGTGACGGCTTTGCGTTTCAGTTTTCGCTTGCCGGAAGCGTCAAAATGCTTTTTCATGCACGGATTATAGCACGCCGCGGCGCAGAGCCGCAACTTCGGCGATATGCACCGGCGGGGTGCGGAGCGTGAAAAAGTCCGCTCACAAACAAAGTCCGCGGCGAAGGAAAACCCCGTCCGGGATTCCGGACGGGGTTTGTAAGCGATGTTCCCTTTGCAAAAGAGATTATCTCTTGCTGAACTGGGGCGCTCTGCGGGCTGCGTGCAGACCGTATTTTTTGCGCTCCTTCATGCGTGGGTCGCGCGTGAGGTACCCGGCCTTTTTGAGGGCGGGCCGCAGCGCGGGTTCGGCGATCAGAAGCGCGCGGGCGATGCCGTGCCGGATCGCGCCGGCCTGGCCGGTGGTGCCGCCGCCGTAGACGTTCACGAGAACGTCGTACTTCGAAAGCGTGCCGGTGAGCACGAGGGGCGCGCGGACGATCATCTTGAGCGTCTCCATACCGAAGTAATCGTCGATATCGCGTTTGTTGATCGTGATTTTGCCGGTGCCGGGGAGTAACCGAACGCGGGCAATGGACTTTTTACGTCTGCCGGTGCCAAGAAATTGGGTGCTTGCCATGTCCTGTTTCTCCTTTCGTTATTTCAGCACGAGCGGCTGAGGCTTCTGTGCGGCGTTGTTATGCTCGGGTCCCGCGTAAATGCGGAGCTTTTTGAGCATCTTGTCGCCGAGCGGGCCTTTCGGCATCATGCGGCGAATCGACTCGTAAACCGCGAATTCCGGCTTGGTGGCCAGCAGCGTGCGGTAGTTGACCTCGCGGATGCCGCCCGGATAACCGGTGTGGTGGATGTATTTCTTTTGATCGAGTTTCCGTCCCGTTAAGCGGACCTTGGCGGCGTTGATGATGATCACGTGGTCGCCGGTGTCGACATGCGGGGTGAAAATGGGCTTGTGCTTCCCCCTGAGAATAGCTGCTACCTGAGACGAAAGACGGCCTAAGACCATGCCTTCAGCGTCCACAACGTACCAGTTACGCTCAACGGTTTCGCCCTTAGCCATATAGGATTTCATGGCGATTCCTCCATTAACTAGATTCAGTTCTGGCGTGTTCTTGAGGGCATACTCCCGGGGCTGTGGCAGTCTTCCACCCAATGGCACACCGAATAGTTTAACAAACGGGGATATCCGTGTCAATCCCCAAAAACCCGAAAAGACGGGGTTTTTGCGGAAAAGCATCGCGCCGTTCAGCGGGGCGGCAGCGCGTCGTATGCGGCGAGGACCGCGTCCGCCCAGCTTGAGAGCGAATATGCGGCGACGACGCGCTCCTTTGCGGCGTGCAGAGCGGCTTTGCCTGCGTCGGACTGCGGGTCGTCCAGCCGCCGCAGGATCGTGTCCACAAGCGCGCGTGTGTCCTCCGGGTTGCAGAATGCCGATTCGGGGAGCGCAAGGTCCCTTTGCGCGGGAATCGCGCTGGCGGCCAGCGGCGTTTCGCAGTAGGCCGCTTCGATGAGCGCATAGCAGAAGCCTTCCTCGCGGCTCGGGGAAATGAACACGTCCGCAAAGCGGTAATAACTGCCGACGTCGCTTCTCGGCGGCAGAAGCACGATCCAACCCGGCAGTGAAGACACGCCGATCTGCTGTAAAATCGCCTGCTCCGCCTGTTCCCTGCGGGAAGAGAGCACAATGCAAAGCGCAACGTTCCGGTTTTGCTCTTCGCGCAGCATCCGCACCGCGCCGACGGCGAGGTCGACGCCCTTTCGCAGGAAGTCGAATCCGAACATCAGCACGCTCTTAGCGCCTTCGGGCACGCCGAGTTCCGCGCGCGAAAGCGGCGTCCAATCGTCCAGCCGGGGAAACGCAATCGCGTTTTCGGCGACGCATACTTTGCTTTCCGGGACGCCCTGTGCAATCAGCAGCGCCGCGACCGAACGGCTGCAGCAGACGAAGCGGTCCGCGCGCCGGAGATAAAACCGCTGCGGCAGGGCGCGCAGCTTCGAACCCGGCAGGCGCAGATGGTTATGCAGGTGCACGACCAGACTGACGCGCCGCCCGCAGGTGCGCGCAGCAATCAGCGAGGCGATCTTTTCCTTATAATGAATAAAGTGCACGTGCAGGATATCGATTTTGCCGTTTCGCAGCAGGCGGCGTACCTGCCGCATGTATGCAAAAAAGCCGTCGCTTTCGAGGATGAAGACGTTGGGCTTCTCCTTTTGCATGGCGCGCGCCCAGTCCCGGCCGCCTGCGCGAACGGGGAAGACATAGGCCATGACGTGTCCCTGCGCGGCAAGGGCTTCTTCCAGCGCGCGCAGCGATGAAACGAAGTTGCCCTCGTACGGCGCGCCGTAATCGGTCAGATGCAGAACGTTTTGATACAGAGGGCGCTCCATGCGTATGCCGCCTTTCCAAACAAAAATTGATACCCGTTTATTATACAGGAAACGGACGCGCCGCCACAACCGCTTTGCCGGCCGGAGGCGATTTTCGATAATATATTTTCTGAATTATTAGTCTAAAAATACAACAAAAGCGGGAAATATGATATAGTCAGATTATCAAGTCAAGGAGGAGGACATCGAACATGCTACGTAAACTGACTGTGTTTCTTTTGGTACTCATGCTTGCGCTTACGTTCGCCTGCACGCCGAAGGCCGAAGAGGCCGAGGTAATCGAGGTTACGCCCACACCTTCCCCGACTATGGAACCCGCCGCGCTGGACAAGGACCTTGCGATCCTGTATACCAACGACGTTCACTGCGCGGTTGACAGCGGCATCGGCTATGCCGGGGTTGCCGCGCTCAAACAGCAGCTGATCGACGACGGCTGCTATGTTGCGCTTGTCGACGCGGGCGACGCCGTACAGGGCGACGCGATCGGCACGCTCTCCAAAGGCGCTTACATCATCGACATCATGAATGAAGTCGGCTACGATGTTATGACGCCGGGCAACCACGAGTTCGACTACGGCATGGACCGTTTCTTCGAACTGCGCGACATGGCCGATTTCCCGATCGTGTCGGCAAACTTTGTCGATCTTGCGACGGGCGAAGCCGTGCTTGACCCGTATGCGATGCTTACGTATAACGGCATCAACGTTGCGTTTGTCGGCGTGAGCACGCCGATGACTATCTCGACTTCCACGCCCGCGTATTTCCAGGATGCGGACGGCAACTTCATCTACGGCTTCAGCCAGGCGAACGGCGCGGACGCGTTCTACGCGGTCATTCAGGCGGCCGTTGACGACGCGATCGCCGCCGGAGCGGACTACGTGATCGCGTTGTCGCATCTTGGCATCGACGCGTCCACTTCGCCGTATACGTCGAGCGAGCTGATTGAAAACACCAACGGCATCGACATCGTAATCGACGGCCATTCGCACAGCACGATCGAGTGCGAGCGCGTGAAAAACAAGGACGGCACGCGCGTGCTGCTGACGCAGACCGGCACGAAGCTCGAATCCGTCGGCATGGCGTACATCACCATGGACGGCAGCATCTCGACCGGATTGATCAGCGACTATTCCGAGAAGGATGCGGACACCGAAGCCTACATTGCGCAGATTCAGTCCCAGTTTGAGGAACTGCTCAACGAGGTGGTCGCCACCACGGACGTCGATCTCGTCATCTACGAGCCGGGCACCGACCCCGCCGTGCGCATCGTGCGCAACTCTGAAACGAACCTCGGCGATCTCTGCGCGGACGCGTACCGCTATATCTCCGGCGCGGACGTGGCGTTTGTCAACGGCGGCGGCGTGCGCACGAACATCGACATGGGCGACATCACCTATGGCGAAATCATCAAGGTGCATCCGTTCGGCAACGAGCTCTGCATGGTCGAAGCGACCGGCCAGGAAATCCTGGACGCGCTCGAAATGGGTTCGCGTGCCGTGCCGGAGGAGAGCGGCGGATTCCTGCAGGTCTCCGGGCTCACCTATGAAATCCACACCTATATCGAGTCCTCGGTCACGCTGGACGAAAACGGGATGTTCGTCAGCGTCGATGGCGAATACCGCGTGAAAAACGTGATGATCGGCGGCGAAGCGATCGACCTGACCAAGACCTATACGCTTGCGTGCCACGATTACCTGCTCAAGAACGCGGGCGACGGGTACACGATGTTCCAGGACAACACCTTCCTGCTCGATTCCATCATGATCGACAACCAGGTGCTCATCAACTATATTGTTGACGGCCTCGGCGGCGTGGTCGGCGAAGATTATGCCGATCCGCATGGACAGGGGCGCATCGTCGCGGTTGAAACCCAGCCGTAACGAGACGAATACACAGCAAGCGACATACAAAACCCCTCCGGAGAAGTCCGGAGGGGTTTTTAGCCCGTCGAAACCCCCAGGGTTTTCGATGGGGCCGCTGTGGCGGAATTTTCCATGCAGCATCAGCCTCGAACGGCTGCGTCGTTTGTCGGCTTATCTGCATGAAACGTGTCAAAACCGCCGTACACGCCGCCGGTTTTGACGTATTTCAACTCGAATCATTCATCTTTGCAAGACGAATTCAATCATTCTGTCAACGTCGGACTTTGCCAATAAACTGAAAAGCCCTCCGGATTTTTCCGGAGGGCTTTTTGTAAGCCGTCGTTACAGCGCGCTCAGATAGGCTAAGAATTCTTCAAACGGACAGACGAAGCGCTCCACCGCGGGGTGATGGTAAAACACGCAGAAGCCGCTTTCGCCGTTGAACGGCGCGGCGGTTTCCGACCAGAGCAGGATACGCTTATTTTGGTTCGTCGCCAGAGAAACGCCCAGCTCCGCGTGCGTGCCGAACCGGCCGGGCAGCAGCAGCACGACGAGCTGTGCGTCCGCGACGGCCTGCATTTCACGCTGCGCAACGTCCCGCTTGCGCTCCGGCGGTTCGGCGGAGACGTCGCCGTGTTTCGTCCAGTCGTAGGTGCGCTCGTGCCCGCGCTGTTCGAGCGCGCGCGCCGCACGGTTCACTTTTTCGGCGTTCGGAACGCCGCTTGCAACATAAAATTTCATAGCGTGTCGTCATCCTCGCCGTCCGCCGCACAAACGCCGGGCACCGCGCCCTTTGCGAGGTCGTCCGCGCGTAAGCCCGGGCCGGGGTCGCCAAGCATCCAGTGCTTGCGGCAGAGGCCGATGTATTTGTCGCTTGCGCCGAGCACGACCTGTTCGCCGACCTTGGTGATGCCGCCCTTGCCGTCGAGACGGGCGTTGTTGGTGGCTTTTTTGCCGCACCAGCAGATGGTTTTCACCTCTTCGATGGTGTCTGCGCGGGCGAGCAGCCGCGCGCTGCCGGGGAAGAACTCGCCGCGAAAATCGGTCTTGAGACCATAGCAGATCACGGGGATGCCATAGTCGTCCACGATTGGGATGAGCATGTCCACCTGATCGGCGGAGAGGAACTGCGCCTCGTCGATGATCAGGCAGTCATACTGGTGCGCTCTGACCGCGTCCCAGTCGATCTGGTCGAACAGGATGCATTCGGCGACCAGCCCGCTACGCGAACGGATGCTGTAGGTGCCGTCCCGCGTGTCCACGCCGGGCTTGATCAGCAGCGCGGACTTGCAGCGCTCCTTGTAGTTATACCAGACCATGATGGCGTTCGCGGTTTTACTGGAACCCATCGCGCCGTAGCGGAAGTAAAGTTTTGCCATGGAACCCTCCGAAAGTGTTAAAACTGAGTCAGACGATAAAGAACTAAAACAGAACGATACCGGCGCCGCGGCGGACGGCCGCAGCGCCGGCGTAAAATGCGGAGACGGACCGCGGTCCGTCAGCGGCGGCCCTTGTCGTAGGGGATGCCCTCGGACTTCGGCGCGCGCGACTTTTTGCTGGTCAGGATCAGCACGATCATGGTGACGATATACGGCAGCATGAGGTAGATGTTTTCGCTGGCCTTGATGTTTTCAAATTTCGGCAAAAACGGGATGCTCCCGCTGTAGGAACCGAGGATTTTGAACAGCGCGAAGAAGAGCGAAGCGCCGAGGATATTCCAGGGTTTCCAGTTGCCGAAGATCATGACGGCCAGGGCGAGGAAGCCGTAGCCGGAGACGGTGGACTGGAATGCGCTGCCCGCCGCAAGCGTGTAGGCAAGCCCGCCGATGCCGCCGAGCACGCCGGAGATGAACACGCCCGCGTAGCGCATGCGGTAGACGTTGATGCCGACCGAGTCCGCCGCCTGCGGATGTTCGCCGCAGGCGCGAAGGCGCAGGCCGAAACGCGTTTTGTAGAGGACGATCACGGCCGCAATCAGCAGCACGATCGCCCAGATCGTGGTCTGATAGAAGCTCTTGAAAATCAGGTTCTGCAAAAACGTGTCTTTTTCCACAATGCCGAACGTTTCCTGTGTGATGCGCGCCCAGGTCGGAATCAGGATGGTCGTCTGGCCCTGACCCTGAATCGCCCAGGTGAGCACGATGGCGAACGCGGGCGCAAACATATTCAGCGCCGTGCCGCCGATGGTCTGGTCGGCTTTGAGGTTGATGGAAGCAAACGCGAGCAGCAGCGCGAACAGCGCGCCGGTGCCGGCGGCCATGAGCACCGCATAGAACATCGCAAGCTGCGGATGCAGCGCGCCAAAGCCGCTGTCGTCGAGCACGCGCAGGAACAGGCAGGAGCAGAGCGCGCCGATGATCATGATGCCTTCGAGCGCAATGTTGATGATGCCGCTGCGCTCGCTGAACATACCGCCGAGCGCAACCATCAGCAGCGGAGCCGCGAAGAGGATCGTTGCGCTTAAAATATCCGCTAAAATATTCACGATTCGCTCACCTCGCTTTTTTCTTCAGGGTCGGCAGGCGGGAGCGGCGTGTCGCCCTCCGCGTCGTGCGCAAGCATCGACCTGCGCGTGAGCAGTTCGCGCATCAGCAGCGCAAACGCGGCCAGGTAGATGATGACCGAAATGATGATGTCGATAATTTCCTTGACGAAGTCCGGCTGCATCGCGTCGCCGCCGACCTGTATATAGGAAACGAACAGCGCCGAGAAGATCGTCCCGATCGGATGGGACGAAGCAAGCAGCGCAACCGGGATGCCGTTGAAGCCCGCGGTCAGCAGCTGCTTGAGCAGCGTATACTGGCCGGTGCCGGCCAGAAAATAAAGCCCGCCGCCCACGCCCGCGAACGCGCCGGAGATCACCATGGAGAGCACGATGTTCCGCTTGGCGTTGATGCCCGCATAGATACTGGCGTTGCGGTTGAAGCCGCAGGCCTTGAGCTCATAGCCGAACGTGGTCTTGCTCAGGATGATCCACGCCACGATGGCAAACAGGATGGCGATGAAGATGCTGATGTTCATATAGTTGCTGTTCATCAGCTCGTCCAGGCCGAGGCGGGGAATCAGCGCGCTGGGGTTGGCCTGCGCGAGGTTGGCCGTGCGGTCCATCTGCGCGCCGCCCCAGTATTTTGCGAGCATCATCGGCAGGTTGTTGATCGTGAGGTTTACGGCGAACATGGCGATCCAGTTGAACATGATCGAGGTGATGACCTCGTTGACGTTGAAATACGCCTTGAACAGGCCGGGGAACAGACCCCAGAACGCGCCGCCGATGAGCGCGAGGATCAGACAGACGTACCAGGGCTGCTGCAGCTGAATCGCCGCGATGAGCGCGAACGCCCCGCCGACGGTATACTGCCCGGTCGCGCCGATGTTGAACAGCCCCGTTTTAAACGCGAACGCAACGGAAAGGCCGGTCATAATCAGCGGCGCCGCCTGATAGAGCACCTTGGCGAATTTGTCGGAGGAGCGGAACCCCGCCGAAATCAGGCTGACGAACGCCTCGCCGGACGCTTCCGGATTGAGGATGATCAGCAGGATCAGCCCGAACACGAGGCCGATTCCGATGGAGATCATGGAAGCGAAAAAGCTGGTCATGTTCGGCAGGCGGAAGGAACGTTTTTTCTTTTCAGACATCGGAATTCGCCTTCCTTTCGCTGGAGGAGCCCGCCTGGGTGCGCTGCGCACCGGCCATATACAGCCCGAGTTCCTGCACGGTGGTTTTCTTGGGGTCGAACTCGCCGACGATCTCGCCTTCGTACATCACGAGAATCCGGTCGGAAACGTTCATCACCTCGTCCAGTTCGAGCGAGACAAGCAGGATCGCCCTGCCGCGGTCGCGCTCGGCGACGAGCTGCTTATGGATGTATTCGATCGCGCCGACGTCCAGGCCGCGCGTCGGCTGAACCGCAACGAGCAGCTCCGGCTCCTTGTCGATTTCCCGCGCGACGATCGCCTTTTGCTGGTTGCCGCCGGACATGCTGCGCGCGGTCGTGACCGGGCCCTGTCCGCTGCGGATGTCGTACTGCTCGATCAGCTTTTCGGCGTAGGCGCGCACCTCCGGCTTGCGGATGAAGCCCTTGTTTTGAAAGTCCGGCTCGTAGTAACGCTCCAGAACGAGGTTTTCTTCAAGCGTATAGTCGAGCACCAGGCCGTATTTCTGGCGGTCCTCGGGAATATGGCTCATGCCGAGCTTGCTGCGCGCTCGGATTGGCGCGTTGATCTGCTTTACGGCGCGTTCTTTTGCGGCCGCATCCGCTTTTTCTCCGCGCCTTCGGCGTGCGCCGCGCGGCGCAAGCCGGACGATGCATTCGTTTTTCAGTTTGATCGTGCCGGAAACCGGCTTTTCCAGGCCGGTGAGCGCATAAACGAACTCCGTCTGGCCGTTGCCCTCGATGCCGGCCAGACAGACGATTTCGCCGGCGCGCACACGGAAGGAAACGTTTTTAACGGCGTTGTTTTTATGCAGTTTGCTCGGCACGGTGAGGTTTTCAACGTCCAGAACGGTCTCGCCGGGTTTTGCGGGGTCCTTTGCAACGACGAATTCAACGTCGCGGCCGACCATCATCCGGCTGAGCTCCTGTTTGGAGGTGTCTTTGACGTCCACGGTGCCGACGCACTTGCCTTTGCGCAGGACGGTGCAGCGGTCCGCGACCGCCATGATCTCGTTGAGTTTATGCGTGATGAAAAGGATCGATTTCCCCTCCGCCGCGAACGAGCGCATGATGTCCATCAGTTCGTCGATCTCCTGCGGGGTGAGCACGGCGGTCGGCTCGTCGAAGATCAGGATGTCGTTTTCGCGGTAGAGCATTTTTAATATTTCGACGCGCTGCTGCATGCCGACCGAGATGTCCTCGATCTTGGCGTCCGGATCGACATGCAGCAGCGCGTCGAAATCCTGAAGATGCTTTATC
>Ga0116152_10002113_pt1 | contig 16190 bp, 22 predicted proteins | sample AD_UKC119_MetaG_FD_89894 | JGI IMG/M metagenome (GOLD analysis project Ga0116152, IMG submission 89894) | Active sludge microbial communities of municipal wastewater-treating anaerobic digesters from Hong Kong - AD_UKC119_MetaG | ecosystem: Engineered > Bioreactor > Anaerobic > Digestate... | reverse complement strand
CACGTCGAAAAATTATTCATTAAAGAATAAATTTAGACAGGTCAGATGTATCCGCCAGATTACCGATATGTTTAGTGACATAGTCGGCGTCAATTTTAACTTCTGTTGCTGGCATATCGGTTGCGTCAAAGCTGATTTCATCCAGAACACGTTCAAGCACCGTATGCAGTCTTCGTGCGCCAATATTTTCAACATTTTCGTTAATATTTGCTGACATTTTGGCAATGGCCGCAATACCATCTTCCGTAAAGTTCAGCGTAATATCTTCAGTACCAAGAAGGGCAACATACTGTTTAATCAGACTGAAATCCGGTTCCACAAGAATATGTTTGAAATCATCCTCGGTAAGGGCGTCCAGCTCAACTCTGATCGGCAAACGGCCCTGCAATTCGGGAAGTAGGTCTGATGGTTTGGCGACGGAAAATGCACCGGAAGCAATAAATAATATATGGTCGGTTTTAATGTTGCCGTACTTGGTTGATATTGTACATCCCTCAATAAGCGGCAACAGATCGCGCTGAACGCCTTCGCGGCTGACTTCACCACTGTTTCGGTTAGACCTACCGGCAATTTTATCAATTTCGTCTATGAATACGATGCCCGTTTGTTCGGTATTTTCGATGGCCTCGCGGATAATACTGTCTTCATCCAGCAGTTTTTCTGCCTCATCGCCGCAGAGAACCTCAAGAGCTTCTGATACAGGCATTTTTTCTTTTCGGTTTTTTGGCCGAACTGACCGCCCAGAATATCACCAAGATTTAACATACCCATACTGGCACCCGGCATTCCTGGAATTTCAAATGATGGCATGCTGGAACTCTGATTCTCCAGAACATCGACTTCAATTTCCTTATCATCCAGCTGGCCTTCACGCAGCATTTTTCTGAATTTCTGTCTGGTATCGTCTGAGGCTGTCGCGCCAACCAGTGCGTCAAGAACGCGTTCTTCCGCTGATAATTCAGCTTTGCTGACAACACTGTTTCTTTTTTTCTCACGGATCAGGCTGATTGATATTTCCATCAAATCACGAATGATTTGTTCTACATCGCGGCCCACATAGCCGACTTCTGTGAATTTGGTTGCTTCGACCTTAACAAACGGGGCACCGGCCAGTTTTGCAAGCCGTCTTGAAATTTCCGTTTTACCAACGCCGGTCGGGCCGATCATAAGAATATTTTTGGGCAGAACTTCTTCCTTCATTTCACCGCTGAGTTCCTGTCTGCGCCAGCGATTTCTAAGGGCAATGGCAACCGCGCGTTTTGCGGCTTTTTGGCCGATAATATAACGGTCCAGTTCCGATACGATTTCACGTGGTGAAAAAGTTGTCATTTATTATTTCCAGTATTATTTAATATCTAATGTTTCAACGGTAAGGTTATCATTTGTATAGACGCAAATTTCGGCCGCAATTTTTAAAGCACGCTTTCCGATTTCTTCCGCGTCAAGATCCTGATCCATAAGCGCTTTTGCGGCGGCAAGGGCATAATTGCCTCCTGAACCAATAGCAATCAGTCCATCTGAGGGCTCAAGAACATCACCATTTCCGGTAAGAATTAGGGAAACATCCTTGTCAACAACGGCCATCATGGCTTCAAGCCTGCGAAGATATCTGTCGGTACGCCAGTCTTTAGCCATTTCAACGCAGGCCCGGGTAAGCTGACCGTTAAAGCGTTCCAGTTTTTCTTCCAACCGCTCAAAAAGAGCGAAGGCATCAGCTGTTGAACCGGCAAATCCGGCAATAACATTCCCATCTCCGATCCGTCTTACTTTTCTGGCATTTGCCTTGATGACCGTGTTGCCAAGCGATACCTGACCGTCGCCGACAACAACGACTTTGTCATTTTTGCGGACACTTAAAATAGTCGTGCCGCGCCAGCCATTTGGTTGATCTGTCATTTGATTTTAACCTGTTTTGCAATAATCATGACCTAACATGTGGGAAATTTTTCAAGATTGGTCAAGGGGCATATGATTTTTTCTTAAAAAATATTGGAAAGTTTATCGCGTGACACTGGCACTTTTAATAAACTACTGCTATATGTCATGCAAAACTGGTATGGCTCATAAAAGGAGAAGATCATGCGCACAGCTACAGTTAAGCGCACGACAAAGGAAACATCTGTTTCAGCAACAGTAAATCTTGATGGGACCGGCATTTATAATGTTAATACCGGGATCGGATTTCTTGATCATATGATGGAACAGCTCTCCCGTCATAGTCTCATTGATCTGAACCTGAAAGCCGAAGGGGACACCCATATTGATTTTCACCACACAACAGAGGATGTTGGTATAGTTGTTGGCCAGGCGGTGGCTAAGGCACTTGGCGACCTTCGTGGAATTACGCGTTATGGTAATGCTATCATTCCTATGGATGAAACATGCACACGCTGTTCGGTGGATATATCTGGTCGTCCATTTATTGTATTTAAAGTCAATTTTACCCGTGACAAACTTGGGGAAATGGATACTGAATTATTCTTGGAATGGTTCCGTGCCTTTGCCCATGGTGCGGGCATGACGCTTCATGTTGAAAATATGTATGGTGAAAATAATCATCATATTATTGAAAGCTCTTATAAGGCACTTGCCCGTGCTATACGTCAGGCGATTGAAATTGACCCGCGTAAATCGGATGCTATTCCATCTACCAAAGGCATGCTTGGTGACAAGACAGAATAGATTATGAAAACGGTCATTATCGATTACGGGTCCGGCAATCTACGCTCAGCGGAGAAGGGGACAGTCCGGGCCGCCGAAGGGCTTGATATGGATGTGCTGGTCACATCGTCCCCGGAAGAGGTGAGAACAGCAGACCGGATTATTCTGCCAGGGGTCGGGGCATTTGCAGATTGCATGAAAGGGCTTTTATCGCTGGACGGAATGAGAGACGCACTTGAAGAAGCAGTGATAAAAGAGGCAAAACCATTTCTTGGAATTTGTGTCGGAATGCAGTTGCTTGCGGATGCGGGGCTTGAACATGGCCGGACAGCAGGACTGGGCTGGATTGGCGGTACTGTCGAGGAAATTAAATCAGATACTCTTAAAGTGCCCCATATGGGCTGGAATGATTTAATTATTGATCAAGGCAGTCACCCTGTACTTAATGATATCAAGACAGGTGAACACGCCTATTTTGTGCATAGTTATTTTTTTAAGGCGAAAGACCAGAAAAATGTCTTGGCCCATGTTGAATATGGCGGATATATTAGTGCGATGATCGGGCGAGATAATATAATCGGTACACAGTTCCATCCGGAAAAAAGTCAGGAACTGGGACTTAGGCTGATCAGGAATTTTTTGAAATGGGCACCGTAAAATGACCGAACTGAAAAAAGAAAACAAAGGTCCCCGCCTCAGTGTTGAGGAAGTGAAATCCCTTGATAATGTCGATATTCTTGAGCTGTGTGAGACCACACGAGTTGCTATTCTCACCCATGAAGGCTTTAATTGGTTAACCCCCCCTCCAGAAAAAACACTGGAAAGTTTCTGGAAGGGGGTATTCCTGATTCCGGAACGCACATTGATTATTGCCCGAATGGACGGACAAATTGCCGGATGCTGCCAGTTGGTCAGACCGCCAAAAAATAACGAGGCAGGCGCATTCCGGGGCACCATTGAAACATTTTTTCTGGCACCATGGGCAAGAGGCCACAATCTGGCAAAAACGATGCTTCAAAAAGCGGAAGATGTCGCCCGTGAAAAAGGGTGCCGTACCCTTGAATGTCATATGGCTTCTGACCAACAGGCGGCTATTGCTATTTGTGAATGGATCGGTATGGATCGCTGGGGAATTAAGGAACGTTACGCCCGGATCAATGATGTTTTTGTTTCCGGTTATTATTATTCAAAAAATTTGGACTAAGTATGATTTTATTTCCCGCCATCGATTTAAAGGATGGAAACTGTGTACGGCTTTATAAAGGTGAAATGGACCAGGCCACTATTTTTAATAATGATCCTGGCGATCAGGCAAAAAAATTTGCAGAGGCCGGCTGTGAATGGCTTCATATCGTTGATTTAAATGGTGCTTTTGCCGGGCGTCCGGTTAACGGTGACGCTGTGACGTCAATTCTTGGAAATGTGAAAATCCCGGTACAGCTGGGCGGCGGGATCCGAGATCTGGAAACCATTCAGTCGTGGCTTGATAAAGGTATCAGCAGGGTAATCCTCGGGACTATTGCCCTTCGTGACCCCGATCTGGTGATATCAGCGGCGAAAAAATTCCCCGGCAAGGTTGCCGTTGGGATTGATGCAAGAAATGGTATGGTCGCTGTCGAAGGATGGGCAGAAACGTCCGATATGTCAGCAGTGGATTTGGGTAAGAAATTTGAGGACGCCGGTGTCACCTGTATCATCTATACGGATATTGACCGGGATGGTACCATGCAGGGGCTTAATGTTGAAAGCACCATTGCTCTGGCCGATGCACTTTCCATCCCTGTTATTGCTTCAGGTGGCGTTGCCTCACTGGATGATCTTCGCCAACTGAAAAATGCAGCTGCCAAATCAAAGGGAACCATTGAAGGCGCAATTTCAGGGCGTGCCCTTTATGATGGTAGCCTGGATGTAAAGGTGGCGCTTTCCCTGCTGAAGGATGACATCTGATGCTTAAAGCGCGTGTCATTCCCTGTCTTGATGTCAAAGATGGCCGTGTGGTCAAAGGGGTGAATTTTGTTGGTTTGCGGGATGCGGGTGACCCGGTGGAGCAGGCAAAAATTTATGATGCGGCAGGCGCCGATGAGCTTTGTTTTCTGGATATTACAGCGTCAAGTGATAATCGCTCCATCATCCTCGATGTCGTGCGTAAAACGGCAGAACAGTGTTTTATGCCGCTTACCGTTGGAGGCGGGGTGAGAAATGAGGATGATGTCAGAAATCTGCTCCTTGCAGGAGCAGACAAAGTTTCAGTGATGACAGCAGCGGTCAACCGGCCGGAACTGGTTCGCGAACTTGCAGAAAAATTTGGTTCACAATGTATTGTCGTTGCTATAGATGCCAAATCGGTCGGACCTGATAAATATGAGGTTTTTACCCATGGCGGCAGAACCCCGACAGGTATTGATGCGGTTGAATATGCCAAACTGGTGGCATCATATGGAGCAGGAGAAATATTGCTGACTTCTATGGACCGGGACGGCACAAAAAGCGGATTTAATATTGAACTGACCCGTGCCATAGCCGATAGTGTCAGTATCCCGGTCATTGCATCCGGTGGTGTCGGTACGCTTGAACATATGGTCGAAGGCATTAGGGATGGTCATGCAACGGCGGTTCTTGCGGCATCGATTTTTCACTTCGGTGAATATAGTATAGAGGAATGCAAAAAATATATGGCTGCGGAAGGTATAGAGGTAAGGATTTAAGATGACTGAAAAGAGAGATATTCTGGAAAAATTAGCATCCGTGATTGAAAGCCGTAAAGGGGCCGATATCAGTAAAAGCTATGTTGCGGGACTTTTTTCCAAGGGAAGAAAAAAAATTACCCAGAAAGTCGGTGAGGAGGCTGTGGAGCTTTGCATTGCGGCAGCTCAAAATGACCGTACGGAGGCAATTTCTGAATCAGCAGATCTGCTATTTCACATGATGGTTCTGTGGTCCGAACTGGGTATTAAATCAGATGATGTTTATGATGAACTTCTGCGTCGAGAAGGGCTTTCCGGAATTGAGGAAAAGAAAGCAAGAAGAGGATTTACCGATGGCTTATGATCAGAATAATGTTTTTGCAAAGATTTTAAGAGGGGAAATTCCCTGTGATAAAATCTATGAAGATGATTTTGCTCTAGCCTTTAATGATATTAATGCCCAGGCCCCGGTTCATGTGCTGGTCATTCCCAAAGCTGACTACGTTAGCATGGCTGATTTCAGTGCAAATGCATCAGCTGACCTCCTTGCGGGTTTTTTCCGTGCTGTGGGTGAAACGGCACGGATATTAGGACTAGAAGGGGATGGGTACAGGCTCATTGCCAACACAGGAAGCAACGCCCATCAGGAAGTGCCTCATCTGCATTTTCATATTTTAAGCGGCAAAAAACTAGGCCCCATGCTCAGCCGGTAAATTATCAAGCATTCTGCTCAATAAATTTCTTAAGATCAATGTCTGGTCGCGCTCCAAGATGCGTGATCACTTCTCCTGCGATGAGATTGCCGAGCGCACCGCATTCGCCAATGCTTTTGCCATTGGTCAAGCCGTATAAAAAGCCAGAAGCAAAAAGATCCCCGGCACCGGTGGTATCAACAAGTTTTTCAACCCTGCGACCCTGAACATGGCCAATTTCATCCTGATTGATGACAATACAGCCGGCCGCACCACATGTGATTGCCGCCATATCACAGTCTTTTTGAACCTGCAATGCGGCTTCATTGATATTATCGGTTTTATAAAGCATTTTAATTTCATCTTCGTTGGCAAAAAGTATGTCAACGCCGTCCCTGACAAGATGTAGAAATTCTTCGTGGTGACGCCCAACGCAGAACGGATCAGAAAGGCTCAGGGACACTTTGTTACCAGCATCATGGGCAATTTTGATGGCTTTTCTGAAGGCTTCCTTGGCCGGTTCGGGGTCCCAGAGATATCCTTCCAGATAGCAAATTTTTGAAGAACGAACCACATCTTCATCAATATCGGCGGTCGTTAAATTGACGCATGCCCCAAGATAGGTACACATAGTCCTTTCGGCATCCGGTGTTACAAGAACAAGGCAATGTGCAGTAGCCGGTCCTTCCGCCGCTGAGGAAGTCTTAAAACTTGTGCCAAGGGCATTTATATCATGACGAAATACGCGGCCCAACTGATCATCACGAACTTTGCCGATATAGGATGTATCACCACCCAATGATGCTAGACCTGCAATTGTATTAGCAGCTGAACCACCGGAACATTCAATACACTGTCCCAGCTTTGCGTATATTGCTGCCGCTTCCTGCTCATTTACGAGCTGCATACTTCCTTTTACAAGATTTTCCGATTTTAAGAATTCATCATCGACATGGATTAAGATATCAACTATCGCATTGCCAATACCCAAAACATCATATTTATGCGCCATATTTATTCCAGAATTTGATTTTAAAAATACATTGATAGAGAAAAAGAACGTACAAGTAAACGTAAGAATATTTCTTGCCTTTTGAAACAGGTTGCCCCTATATTCCACCTCAGGGCGTAGAGAAATTAGTTAGGATAGACAAAGACGTGAATAAAATACTCACGGCGATTGAAAGAACTGGCCAGCAAATTTTTGACCGCGCTTTTCTTAAGGTATTTTTCCTTGGTATGCTGACAATGATTGTATCGGTCATCGTTGCCTACTTCGCCGCAAATGAACTCATGAAGGATGTTCCCGGTTACCAGTCTGATTGGCAATGGTGGGCGGATTTTGTGAACTGGCTTACGGGCTATGTTGTTGATATTGGTTTCTTTATTTTGCTCGCCTTCTTCTTTGCACCGATTTCCACAATTTTCATTTCAATTTACCTTGATGACGTAATAGATTGTGTAGAAGATAAATATTACCCCAATCACAAAGCCGGAAAAAGACTGGGAATTGCCCATTTGTCCTTCCTGGCACTCAGAATCACCTTTTTTGTGGTCATTCTGAATATTCTTGTCCTGCCTCTTTACGTCCTGCTTTTCTGGATGCCGTTTGTTGTTCTGACTATTTTTTATGTGTTAAACGGTTATTTACTTGGCTGGGGTTATTATGAAATGGTGGCCGTCAGACATTTAGGCATAAAAGAAGCTGGCGTTCATAGAAAATCAATACGCGGTGTGATATTGATTGCGGGAATGATTATGACGCTGTTATTTACAGTGCCGGTTATTCAATTGGTGGTACCGATTCTTGGTGCGGCGTTGATTTGTCATTTGTTTCATTTGAGCAGGTATGAGGAAATATGAGATTTTATCCGGTTTTAATATTCAGTTTGCTGCTTGTGGCCTGTGGGCCCGAGGAAAAGCTTGCACAATCACCGCCACCTGCGCCGGAAGAAGTGCCTGAACCGGTGATTTTGGAAAAACCAAAGCCAGCACCACCCGCTTTTCAGATGAGTAATATTATGGGGCTCCAGAAAAGCACCGTTGAAAGTATCCTTGGTGCACCTTCGTTAAAACGGGTCGAAAAAGGGGCTGAAGTCTGGCTTTATGATAACCAGTTTTGTAATGCCCATATTTATTTTTATGAAAATGATAACAGCGATATGCATGTGGAATATGTCGAAACATCAGAAGAAAAGAATCTGATGGGACTTGAAGGACAGCGGGCAGATTTCTGTATTTCGACTTTCCTTAAAAATTAATCAGGCAGTCTGGTTTTTTCCTTAAAGGCGCATAAATCCTCGACCGGACATACAGGACAGTTCGGTTTTCGGGCTTTACAGATATACCGTCCATGGAGAATTAGCCAGTGATGGGCATGCCGTGCAAATTCGGAAGGAATTTTTTTCTCTAACTTTAATTCCACTTCAAGCGGCGTTTTGCCCGGCGCCAATCCGGTTCGGTTTGAAACCCTGAATAAATGAGTGTCAACAGCAATGGTTGGATGGCCAAAAGCGATATTTAGCACGACATTGGCCGTTTTTCTGCCAACCCCCGGCAGCTTTTCAAGATCAGCACGGTTTTCCGGTACAATACCACCGAAATCATCAACCAGTATCTGTGCGGCTTTTATAATATTTTTTGCCTTGGTATTATAAAGGCCGATGGTTTTTACATAGTATTTTAATTTTTCTTCCCCTAAATCCAGCATTTCCTGTGGAGTTGAGATGACTTTGAACAGCGCCTTGGTTGCTTTATTGACACCGACATCAGTTGCCTGGGCCGACAAGGCCACAGCAACAAGCAATGTATAAGGGTTTGTATAATCAAGTTCACCTTTTGGTTCGGGATCGCGTTCTACCAGTCTTCTGAAAAATTCGTGAATTTCGGCTTTTTTCATCATAATTCCTTTTTTTCAACAATAATTAAGCCATTTCAAAAATGGAAGCTTCAAAAATGATTATCTTGAGTGTAATGTCGAAACATGAACGAAATGCAGGATAGAGTCTGGTTTGAAGAATATATTTTCCCGAGACGGTCACTGGGCCGGACCGGGTTTAAAATATTGATGGGGGCGATTGTCAGTCTTAACCTCTCGATAGGGCTCTTTTTTTATTCATTGGGGGCGTGGCCAGTTACCGGTTTTTTCGGGCTTGATGTATTGCTAATCTACTGGGCCTTTAAAATCCAATATCAACAGGGAAAGGCGGTTGAAATTATACGCTTAAGCAATGATACCCTGACAATTACCCGGATTGATGCCAAAGGCAACAGACGCGAAAACAGTTTTAATTCCTACTGGGTCAATTTATCCATGTCCTGTCCCCCCAATGTTCCTAAAAATGTTGGCGAAACATATCCTCAAGCCAGATCACATGGTAAAGGAATTTTTTTTGGGACATATTTAAATCAGGAAATGCGAAATGAATTGATGAAGTCGCTGTCTCAAGCCCTGATAGACTGTAAAAACTACAGGCCTGACCATAATTAAATTGGTGGTGGTTCTCTGAATTTATCCAGAAAAACCACCACGCAATTTGTGCCTCATCAAGATTAGCCGGTTAAAGTCAAACAGCAATTTTGTTATTTTGTGCCTGCATTGCTTTAACATTTTCGGCAGATAACGGCTGACCACCGATACCCCATTCGCCGCTAGCTGTTTCTCTGACACGTACCCAGGTTACTCCGCGGAGGGCTTCACCTTCGATTTCAACCATAGTGTCAGTAACTTTTTTAATCATATTTTGTTTCTCAGCTTTGCTGAATACACCTTCAATAACGTGAATATCTACGAGTGGCATAAGTAATTCCTTTCATGTTTAAGTTAATATCATCTCGTGAAATGGTGTATCTCATAAAAGAATATTTCTTAACCAGTTCACGAACTGAACTACCCCGGTATAGAAAATGAACTAGCCATAAAAACTAACCTTTATTATAGTAATTTAAGAATCAATGAGGGAGGATTTAAAATGGCTAATGGAAGTTATAAACAATTTTGTCCGATCGCGATGGCGGCGGAAATTGTATGCACGCGCTGGACGGCTGTTCTGCTTCGTGAATTATTGATGGGTTCAACAAGATTTAATGATCTTAGACGCGGTGTACCAAGAATGTCACCAGCGCTTCTTTCTAAGCGATTAAAGGAATTGGAGGAAGCCGGTATAGTCTATAGAGCACCGGTTGAAAATGAGCCGGATGTTGAGGAATATAATCTGACCCAGTCCGGAAAAGACCTGTTTCCGGTTGTAGAATCACTTGGTATTTGGGGCGCTAGGTGGGTCGAAACTGACCCGTCATTAGAAAATCTTGACCCTACGCTGTTGATGTGGGACATGCGCCGACACCTTAACCCGACCCCCAAACCAAAGAGACGCGGGACAATTCAATTTATTTATAATGACCTTCCAAAACAAAATCGAAACTGGTGGCTGATTGTTGAGCCGGAAAGCGAGAAAATTGACTTATGTTCAATTGAGCCGGGTTTCGAAGTTAATTTATATATATCAACGGATCTCGAACCATGACTAAAGTATGGATGGGTTTTGAAACTTTTAACAAAGCCTATGATGCAGATCAAATTCTGCTAACTGGTGAAAGTGATCTGGAAGAAAAAATAAAAACCTGGTTTAACCTGAAAAATGGATTAGGTCATTTTTCCAGAATTAAAAAACTGGTAGCCTGATTTATAACTGATCCAGCCCCAGAACATCAGCCATATTGTAGAGACCGGGTTTTTTGTCATATACCCACAGTGCTGCCTTAACGGCACCACGGGCAAATATAGCCCGGTTGCCGGCTTTATGGGTAAGCTCAATCCGCTCATCATTGGCATTAAAACTGACAGTATGGTCTCCTGCGACATTGCCCCCTCGTAATGAAGCAAATCCGATACTTCCTTTATCTCTGGCTTTTCCAATACCATCACGGGCAGGTGTCATAATATTCTTTAGCTCTTTGCCGCGACCTATGGCAGCTTCATGTCCAAGACTGAGAGCCGTTCCCGAAGGGGCATCAACTTTATCCCGATGATGCATTTCCAATATTTCAATATCAAAATCTTCATCCAGAATGGAAGATGCCAGCCGCGTCAGATAAAAAAGCAAATTTACACCGGTTGAAAAATTTGATGCATAGACTATTGCCGTATTAGCAGCGGATTTTTTAATAGTATTTTCGTCAGATGTACTGAGGCCGGTTGTCCCAATGACCATTGCCGTTTTATATTTTTCAGCAAACGATGCATGTAGAAGGCTGGCAGTAGGGCAGGTGAAATCCAGAACCACATCAGAATTTCTAATGACATCTTCAGCGTCACTGGTAATTTTGATATCGGTTTGTTGGCCCGTTTCCGGATGCTTGATATAACTACCGATTAACGGGTTTCCAACCATTTCGGTGCCACCGGATAGTATGGCAGCGTCATGGTCCAGCGTAGCCGCAGTTAATGCCTTACCCATTCGTCCCTGGCATCCAAGAATTCCAATTTTAATTTTTGGCATATTGCCTATATCCTTTTAAATTGTGGGTAAATACTAGCTAAAATTACATAAATATCAAATTGAATATGGAGCATTCAGAGACTTTACTATAATCTTTGGCTTTAAATAAATTTAAGGTAAAAAATGTTCATTATCCTTATTGCAATTTTTATTACACTTGTCGTGATTATCAATAGCTATAAAAAAATCGATACTACAGTAATTAAGACAGAGGATATTTTTAAAACGGCAGTCCCGGCGATCATTGCCATAGCTTGTATAATGCTTAGAGCCGGTTATTTTGCCTTGCCTGATGAAGGCATGGTTAGTCTTGAATATCTGAATTACCGCAAAATGTTGTTATGGGCTTTTATTCTGTTGATGGGCTATATCGTCAGGCTCGGTATTTTTGGCGTCGTTTATATATTTCGTGATCGCCCTTAATGTTCTTCCTTAGGATTGCTTTTTTCCTTATTCTCAAGCTCTTCAGCAATATCATCTTCTTCAAATAAGGCACGGTAGCTTGCACCTTCCAGATCATCATACTGGTTATGATTGATTGACCAGAAAAATCCGGCAAGCCCAAGCAACCCTAAAAAAAGGGCAGCGGGTATAAGATAAATTAATCCATCCATTTGGCGGGCCTTAATTAAGGTTCGTGACTTCGATAAAGCTTTTCAAAATTTAATCTAAGTGCATTTGCTGTTACGACAATTGATGAAAGTGACATGGCAATTGCAGCAATCAGCGGTGTTAGGAGTCCTGCCGCCGCAAACGGTACCGCGATAATATTATAGATAGCAGCCATGGCAAAATTCATAAAGACCAGTTTTCGGCTTGATACAGAAACCTGATAAGCACGGACAACCGTTTCCAGTTTTTGTGATTGAAAAATAAAATCAGCAGCGTTCTGGCTAATCTCTGAGGCAGATGAAGGAGAAATGGAAACGTGGGCCGCGCGTAAGGCAGGTGCATCGTTAAGTCCATCGCCTATCATCAGGATTTTGTCTCCATTGGCTTTCATTCTTTCAATGACTTCAATTTTATCCTGGGGCTTACAGGAATATTTATATCGGCTTAGTCCAAGTTCTTCTGCAGCTTCTTCTACAACATCCTTGCGATCACCAGAGAGCATTATAACTTTCATTTTACGACGTAAGAACCATCCGACCACATCGTGGGCATCCTGGCGCATACGGTCTTTGAAGCAAAACAGAACCGGCTTTGCGCCTTTTACAGACAGCCATAATTCGCTATAGCGGTTATTGGGAAGATAACTGGCATGGATGCCACACCATTCGCGATTTCCAAGCCTTACTTCAAGATCATTAATGGTTGCTTTAAGGCCCATACCGGGCTCTTCATAAATTTCACTTTTTGTTGCAATTGTTGGAATATCACGATCATGACAAGCAACAATGAGCGCCCGGCAAAGCGGATGACTGGATGTTTTGGCCAGGCTTGCAGCCAGTTCAAGATTAAAGGGTGTGACATCCTCATCATCATAATTGGCAAGCTCGGGCTGACCCAATGTCAATGTTCCGGTTTTATCAAATATTACGGTATCAACTTCGGCAAGTCTTTCAAGGCCGTCTGCGGCTTTGACCAGTACGCCTGATTTAAAAAGTCGGCTGGAGGCAACAACCTGAACAACGGGAACAGCAAGCCCGAGAGCACAGGGGCAAGTGATAATAAGTACAGCTATTGCATTAATCAGGGATGCTTCCCATCCAATGTTTGAAAATAAAAACCATCCGAGAAAAGTGGATAATGACAGTATGTGAACCAGTGGAGCATAAATTGCCGCTGCCCGGTCAGCGAGCTTTACATATTTCGCCCGTCCTTGTTCAGCCGTTTCCATAAGAACAATGATTTCATCCAGGAGGGTATTGCCGGATGTTGCAGTGATCTTGATGTTTAAAGTACCGTTTAAATTAATAGTGCCAGCAAATACTTCGCTGTCTTTTTCAACTTTTGCCGGGATTGTCTCACCCGTTACCAAGCTGGTATCAACATCGGAGATGCCGCTTATTACGATACCGTCGGCAGGAATTTTTCCGCCAGGTATTACCTGTACTATCTGTCCCGGAGACAGCATTTCGCTGGCTATATCCTCAGTATTCCCGTCTTCGTGGAGCAAAGTTGCCTTCGAAACCTTGTAGCTCATTAAATTATGGGCAACACTTCTCGCATGACTTCTCATTTTCTGGTCAAGATACCGTCCGGTAAGCAGGAAAAACAACAGCATTACAACAGCATCATAATAGGTATGGTCCGTTTGCATGTAAGTGCCAAAAAGGCTCATCGCGCAGGTCAGGATAACCGCCAGAGAAATTGGAACATCCATATTGAGGCGTCGACCCTTAAGGGCGCCCCATGCGGATTTATAAAAGGGCATTCCTGAGAAGACTGCAGTTGGTAGGGCAATAAGGGCGGAAACCCAATGCATCATGGTGCGTGTAGTTTCGTTCATGTCATCGCCGCTCCATACGGAAACGGATAACAACATTATATTTGCTGATGCAAACCCGGCCACACCCATTGCATATAGAAGTGAACGAGCGGCTTTTTCACCTTCTTTATCAATCTGTGAAGTGTTGAAGGGAAATGCCTTAAACCCTATTTTTTCGAGTGCTGAAATAACTTCTTCGGAATGTTCAACAGATGTATCAACATCTGGTCTCCATTCAACAGCAAGCCTCTGGGTGCTGAGATTTACCCGTGCATTTTTTATTTTTGTATTTTCGCTGAGCGTGCCTTCAATTTCACGAATACATTTCGGGCAATGAAGCCCCTCAACAACAAAATGTTCAATTTTAAACATTTTTTGCAAAGTTTGATCCATATAAGACGTCCCTATTTAACCAGAATTCTGTCTTCTAGCTTATAAATAAGGTTATTTTGAGATTTCACAACAACTAAAATTTCCCATTGTCCTTTTAAAGGCAATTTTATTGGTGCCGCATAAACACCATCCCCAACATTCTTGAGGATGACCTGCTGATCATATCCTTCTGTGACAGTTCTGATAAATGTTGCAGTAACTTCTACCGGCGGAACGCTATTCTGTGGCCTTTCAATTGTAACTTCGAATCGGCCTTCGGTTAGCATAGGCTGGTCTGTAATTTTGACACTCCACCCTGAACTGGCTTGTGCACGGGCACTTTCTATTTCCCGGTTATAATTTAGGCCTTTGACATAGGAATTTTCTGTTGAAAGACCTGTCCATGTATCAAGCGCGAAATAAACCATGATGCCGTTTGCCGCAAAAACAAAAATAAAAAAACCTAAAAACCACGCTAAAATTCTTTTCCCTGTGTAAGGTTTTATGTCGGTTGTCATAATTTTGGTCCCTTAAATGTGGTTGTCTGAACATCCTCTTCATCACTACCTATCTGTGTGACCTTGAATGTAATATCTGCGCTATCACTGTCCAGTTCTTTTCGTGGGATAGAAACATATAGTTTTAATGATCTCAGTTTATCCCTTGATACCGTCACAATCGGTGAGCCGTCTGCTGCAAATTCATCGGCGTCTTCTGTACGGAGACTAATGCCATCCACACCGCTTACCTCAACGATGTATTTTTGTTCAGCGGTTGATTTATTCATAATCTTAATTGTGTACCCGTTGCGGATATCCCCTGATGCCAGTTGCACGAAAAGGGGGTTCCTGTCCCTCAGAATATTGACATCTATCATCGATCTGTTAAGCAAAGTATAGAGCATTATAGATCCGACAAGAGCGAGAATGACGCTATAGATTATGGTCCTGGGGCGCACTATTCTAAATCTGTTTTCTTCGCCTTTTTTACGGCGTTCAAAATTTTTCAGGCTGTCATAAGCTATCAGTCCCTGTGGGCGACCAATTTTTTCCATGACACTATTACAGGCGTCTATACAAAGTGAACATTGGATACATTCAAGTTGAAGCCCATCACGTATATCGATACCCATCGGGCAAACGACAACACATTGTCTGCACTGTACGCAATCGCCGCGTCCTTCCCATGATTCATTCTTCTTATGGGGGCCACGTGGCTCTCCTCTGTCATAGCGGTACATGACCGCCAGAGTTTCTTCGTCCATCATAACCGCCTGAATACGTGGCCATGGGCACATATATGTACAGACCTGCTCTCGGGCTATTCCCCCAAGGACATAAGTAAAGGCGGACAGAAGCCCCATCCACAGATAAGCGTCAAATGATGCCTGATTGTGAATTAGCTGGTTAAAAAGTGTTGGGGCATCGGAAAAATAAAAAACCCAGGCACCGCCGGTAAGAAGGGCAATTATTATCCATACTGAATGCTTTAGAACTCGTTTTGTAATTTTATCAAGGGTCCATGGTGCTTTATCAAGGCGAATGCGGGCATTGCGATCACCTTCAAAAAATCTTTCCACGGCAATGAATAAATCTGTCCATATGGTTTGTGGGCAGGAATAACCGCACCACATTCTCCCGGCAGTTGACGTCACCAGAAACAGGGCAATCCCGCCCATTATCATCAGACCAGTGACGTAATAGACTTCCTGTGGCCAGATTTCTATAAAAAAGAAATAAAAGCGGCGACCAGCAATATCTATTAATACGGCCTGATCAGGCATCCCTTCGCCGCGGTCCCATCTAATCCATGGTGTAATATAATAAATGCTAAGGGTAAAAAGCATCAT
>Ga0116152_10002108_pt1 | contig 16215 bp, 12 predicted proteins | sample AD_UKC119_MetaG_FD_89894 | JGI IMG/M metagenome (GOLD analysis project Ga0116152, IMG submission 89894) | Active sludge microbial communities of municipal wastewater-treating anaerobic digesters from Hong Kong - AD_UKC119_MetaG | ecosystem: Engineered > Bioreactor > Anaerobic > Digestate... | reverse complement strand
GTCTTCTGATTCAACACTCGATTCGCGGATCACAATTTTATAGTTGCTATTATTGATCTGCCGGTATGCCACAAGCTGCCTGAACACTTCGCTTTCGTCATCGATTTGCAATAGGGTATCTGAGAAGAACACATCGGCTGAAATATGATTTGCCGGCTTTACCGAGATGACCGGGAACAACTCTAACATATTCTTTCCTCCGGGATCAAAGGCTTCGATATGATCGAGCAAACTCAGTAGTTTTTCGTCCGTTTCCTCACGAACAATGGTCCGCAACAAAATAAACAACACAAATCCCACAGCCACAAACAGGATCGCAGCATACGTAAGGTATTTCCGGTTTAGTTGATGGATCAGTTTCATCGGTCGGTAAATTTATAACCCATGCCGTAAACAGTTCTCAAATAGTCGGTGCCACCGGCTGCTTCGATCTTTTTCCGGAGGTTGTTGATGTGGGTGTAAATAAAATCGAAATTATCCACCAGGTCGATGTGGTCGCCCCAGAGATGTTCAGCAATCGATTCTTTGGTGATCAACCGGTTTTTGTTGGCAATAAAAAACGCAATCAAGGCATATTCCTTTTTTGTCAAAGTTAGTTTTGCATCATTTACAAATACCGTTTTTTCTTCTGAATTGATCCGTATTTCATTAAAAGAAACTTCCATGGCTCCCTTGAAATATCTTCTGCGTATCAGGGCTTTAATCCTTGCATTTAGCTCAGCGAGGTGAAAAGGTTTGGTGATGTAATCGTCGGCACCGATATCGAGGCCGGTGAGTTTGTCATCCAGAGAGTTTTTAGCTGAAATGATCAGGATGCCGGTATCACTATTGCGTTTTTTAAGGTTTTGAATAAGCTCCAGGCCTGAGCCACCCGGCAGTGTGATGTCGACAATGGTAATGTCGTAATGATAAATTGCGATTTTGTCTTCGGCTATATCGAAAGCATTTGCGGTTTCGACCACGTACTCCTCTTTTAGCAGAAACTGATTGATCTCCTCCAGCAGTGCAAGTTCATCCTCGATCACAAGAATTTTCATGATTCAAAGGTAAGGGTTAAAATTGAAGAAATTCTAAAGGAGAATTTTCTTGTATTCTGAAGAAGACGGAATGCGAATATTTGTTAGGTTTTATCTATGTCCTGCGGACAAACTGTTGTGTATCACATCATATTTTCTATTAAAATGTATCGCACAGCGAATGTTGGTTGTCCAACGAAAAATTAATTGTATACCTGAATAATTGCCCGTAGGGCATTCATTTTAATAGAATATGTCAATAGATCCAAGAATGATTTCCTGCAGGGAATACACAACACTATTAAATTTTCAATGAAAATGTATCGTCTGGGGCGAATGTTGGTTGCCAGAATAGAAATTAATTGTATGCCCGAATAATTCCCTATAAGGCAGACATTTCAACGGAAAATGTCAAAATATCGTAAAATGATTGCGCGTGGGGAATACAAAACATCATGTATTATTCAACATAATTCAACTCTCATTAGCTGAATGGTTTATGGTGCTTTCTTTCATCTTCGAGAGGACAATCTTCATGATTATTAAATCCACATTTTTTGCACACTTCTGTGTCCATATTATCATTTATCTCAAATTTACAAAAGGGATATTCCCGGAACTTAACATGGGTCGAAAATAACTTGATACTCACTAAGATGAGAACAAATGATACGACAAGAACAAGAATGATGAGTAATGTTGTATTCATGGTATTATCTGTTAATGAATCCTTTGATCGATTTAATTAATACTGTCTACATTTATTGCTTTCTTAGTCGAAGTGCGTTTATGATCACCGAAACCGAACTAAAGCTCATAGCTGCCGCTGCAATGATCGGACTGAGCAAGATGCCGAAAAACGGGAACAGGATTCCAGCAGCAATCGGCACCCCAACCGAATTGTAGACAAATGCAAAAAACAGGTTTTGTTTGATGTTCCGCATTACCTTATGGCTTAGGTCCCTTGCCCGTGCAATACCATTCAGGTCACCTTTCACCAGGGTTATCTCCGCACTTTTCATGGCAATATCGGTTCCGGTTCCCATGGCAATGCCTACATTGGCCTGTTCCAGTGCAGGTGCATCGTTGATACCATCGCCGGCCATGGCAACAATGTGATTATGTTCCTGCAATTCTTTCACCTTTTTGTATTTGTCATCGGGCAGACAGTCGGCCTGATAGCCGTCGAGGTGAAGTTCTTCAGCTACGGCTTTAGCTGTGAATTCGTTGTCGCCGGTGAGCATATGTACTTTTATGCCCATCTCCTGTAGATCTTTGATTGCTTTGGCCGATGTTTCTTTTATTGCATCGGCAACACTGATGATTCCTTCAAGATGATCATCAATTAAAAGATACATAACGGTTTGACCGGTCGATTGCCATTTTTTAACCAGTTCCCGTTGTTTTTCTTCCAGTGAAGCATTAAAATCTTTTTGCAGGCGGTGGTTTCCCAGCCCGATCTTTTTCCCTTCATATTCAGCCTGCACACCCTTTCCTGTGACCGATTCAAAGTTTTTCATCTTGCTCAGATCCAACTTTTTCGCTTTGGCACCCTTAAAAATGGCTTCAGCAATGGGATGTTCGCTATATGAATCGACCGAGGCGGCCAGACGAAGAACTTCTTCATCTGATAATTCTCCAAACGACTTAAAAGATTTTAGTGAGGGCTTGCCTTCGGTGATGGTTCCTGTTTTATCAATAATCAAAGTATCCACTTTATTCATCAATTCGATGGCTTGTGAGTCTTTCACCAGCACCCCAGATTGGGCGCCGCGTCCTGTCCCCACCATGATCGACATGGGGGTAGCCAGGCCCAGGGCACAGGGACAGGCGATGATCAGCACCGAAACGGCATTGACAAATGCATACACATAGGCCGGTTCGGGACCCCAGATGGCCCAAACGGCAAAGGTGATCAGGGCCACGGCAACCACGATCTGGACAAAATATTTTGCTACGATATCCGCCAGCTTTTGAATGGGTGCGCGGGTTCGGCTTGCTTCATTCACCATATCGATGATTTGCGAAAGCAGGGTATCACTACCCACTTTATCGGCCTTCATTTCGAAAGTTGTTTTACCATTGATGGTTCCTCCGGTCACTTTATCGTTTTTTGATTTATCAACCGGGATCGGTTCTCCGGTGATCATGCTTTCATCAATCGTTGCAGAGCCATCCGTAACCACTCCGTCGACCGGAATTTTTTCACCAGGTTTTACACGCAGTATATCACCAACCTTAATATCTTCAAGTGGAATTACTTCTTCTTCACCATCTTTCATGCGTCTCGCAACGGGCGGCACCAGGTCAAGCAGCGCTTTGATAGCGGAGTTGGTTTTGCTGTGTGCGCGTAACTCCATCACCTGCCCGATCAGCACCAGGGTTAAAATTACTGCTGCAGCTTCGAAATAAACATGCACGTTTCCGCTTGCATCTTTAAACTGATCCGGAAATAATCTCGGAACCAGCAGCGAAACAACACTGAAGAGGTAAGCTGCTCCGACTCCGATGGAGATCAGTGTCCACATATTGGGTGAATAGCGCCGTATAGAACTCCATCCTCTTTTAAAGAATCCCCAGCCGGCATAAAAAACAACCGGAGATGCCAGGATGAATTCTACCCAGTTCCATAATTTTTTTGGCGCAACAGTCTCCAGGTTGAGGAAGGGAATGTGGTCCGACATGGAAATGATAAACACCGGAACACTAAAGGCAAAGGCAATCCAGAATTTTTTAAGCATTTTTTTATAAGCTTTTTCCTGCTCGCTGCTTTCCTCACCTTTTTCGGGTACCAGGTTCATCCCGCATTTGGGACAGGTTCCCGGTCCGTCCTGTTTTACCTCCGGGTGCATCGGACAGGTATAAATCGTTTTTGAAGCTGTTGCGCGTTCTTCTTTTTTCAGGTGCATCCCACAAACCGGGCAATCGCCGGGTTTATCGTATGTCTTGTCACCCTCACATCGCATGGGGCAATAATATTTCCCTTTTGCTGAATCGTCCTTAGATGTTTGCTTATGCTGGTGATCCTTCTGATGATGATCATTCATTGCACCATGATGGTGATTATCAAGAGTTTCCTTTTCATCAGCGGGGACAAGGTGCATCCCACACACCGGGCAATCGCCCGGTTTATCGTATGTTTTGTTGCCTTCGCATTTCATAGGACAGTGGAAGCCTTTATCTGGGTGAATCTTCATGTTATTTTGTATTTTCAATTTTTGACTGTTATATAAATTATTTTTAATGCTTCATCAATCAAAATTCCTTAGCTACTTTTTAAAATCAAACTCCTCTCTCGTTTCCCCGCACTTCAGCATCTTATCCCCGAAATAGGGGTTCCTGATCTCGTTCATTTCGCTGAACCAGTAAGCTCCTTTTTCATCCAGGGCCATGGGGCAATACTGGAAATAAACGGTTTCATTTTCAAGCCCGAACGTTTTGATGGCATTGTAAAGCGCCAGGTTAAAGCCGGCAAATCCTTCCCGCTGTTTTTCCAAGTCGTCGGAACCGGCTATCCTGTCGAGCTCCGGTTTCATCGCATCCAGGTATTCCATCCATACTTTATGGTTTTCACCTTTCAGCAGGGCCATATCCACCTGTTGTAGTTTCTTTTGAACCGCTTGGGCTTCTGTTTTCACTTGTGCAGCATCCGATTGAACGAAAGCATTTTTCATGGGGATATAGGCATCATAAACTGATGATAACTGGGCGACGAATTTCGGGTCGGGTTTGCTTGCTTTCATGTTCATGCCTGTTTCTCCCTGATCCGGTTCCATGTTCATACCTCCGTGGTGGTGCCCCGTTGAACCCGCTCCTCCACCCGGATTCATCATGCTCGGTTTACCTGCCAACTGGGCAGCAGCATCGATCTTGAACACACCATTCACGGCGATCTCATCTCCTTCGGTCAAACCATCATTCACCACATAAAAACTGCCGGCATCAGGACCCAGGGTGATCTCGCGGTACCTGAAGGTCGGCTCGGTTTTGTTAGGCACTTTCACATAAACCACCGAACGTTTACCTGTCCAGAGTACAGCAGTCTTAGGGATCAGCAAGTCTTTTTTGTTGCCGCTCACCGAAGCTTCCACAATACCATTGGCGAACATGCCCGGTTTAAGTTGACCGGAGGAATTGTTCATTTCCACCCGTACATTGGCCACACGGGTTTGGGGATTGATGGTCGGATCGATAAAGGTGATCCTGTCGCTGAATGTTTTACCCGGAACCGAGCGAATGGTGAAGTCGATCTTATCTCCTTTTTCAATCCAGGGCAAATCACTTTCATACGCTTCAAAAAGAACCCATACTTTCGACAGGTCGGTTACCTGGAACAAGGGATCGCCCTCTTTGATATAATCACCCACTGCAACATGCCGGTCGGTAACGGTTCCTGCAATGGGAGAGAGGATATCAAACCGTGTTTGGGCTTCACCGGCCTCTTCAATTTTGTTGATCTGTGCATCGGTAAGGTCCCAGAGCTTAAGCTTGTTCCTGACCGCCCTGTAAAAATTGGGGTTGGATTCCTTGTACTCGAGGGCTTCCAGCAATTCCTGCTGTGCGGTTACAAGATCCGGCGAATAGATTGAGGCCAGTTTTTCGCCCTGACGGACTTCCTGCCCGGTAAAGTTGACATACAGTTTTTCGATCCGTCCGCCAAAACGGGCGGTCATTTCTGCGATGTTCCGTTCGTCGGCTTCTACTTTCCCAAGCAGATGGACTTCTTTTTCAGGATAAGCCTTTTTAACGGTCATGGTTTGAATGTCGGCCAGTTTAATGGCTGATTCCGACAATTGGATATCCCCTGGTGCAGCAGCCTCCTCGGCTTCCATTTCATCCAGCGGGATCAGGTCCATGGCGCAAATGGGGCATTTACCCGGTTTGTCCATCCGGATCTGCGGATGCATGGAGCAGGTCCAGATGGTCGCTTTTTCAGCTTCATGATCATGAATCGCTGCTTCTGTTTCTGTTTTGGTTTTATCCGAACCCGATCCGCCAAAGATCAGCCAGCCGATCAGCAGGCCTCCGATGAGGGTGATCAGCATATTCCGGATTTCTTTTTTTGTGAATTTTATGTTTGTTTTCATTGCTTGTTCCTCCTTGTTATTTACCCATTAAATAATTGACAAATGCGATGGCAGCGTTTTTATCCGCTCTTGCTTTTTCTGTTTCGAGCCGGTATTTCAGCAGTTGCCGTTCCATGCGCAGGATCTCTTCGAAATTGGTTCCTTCAGTAGCGTATTCCGTTTCAAGCAGGTTGACTGCCTTGCGGGCCCTTTCGGTTTGAAGTTGGTATAAAGGCAGCCGCCGGTCGGCATCCCGGTATTCCTTTCCGGTTTTGGCCAGCAACGTTTCAAGCATGTTGAACCGTTCCTCTTTTTGGCTCACTGCTGCATCCTGGCGATAGACAGCCTCTTGCACCATCGACTTGTACTTGTTTCGATAAAGGGGAATAGTCACCCCAACGGTAGGAAATACGATGGCATCCCGGCCCGATGTGAACGGTTCGGGAACAGGGCCGTCGCTTTTACCGATCATGATGTAATCAACACCCACCGCAAATCCCGGCATACCCATTTTCACAGCTGCATCTTGCTGTTTTGCAAAGGCAGTTTCGAGGTACTGCAGTTTAAGGATACTGTGGTTGTTTTGCCGGATGCTGTCCAGCATGGCAACCGCTTCAAAGGTTTCTTCCGTAGCTTGAAGTTCCTCCGGCAACAGGACCGACCTTTCGCTTTCCACATTCAGCAGGTTGTTGAAAGCTACCTGCTGGCTGTTTTTCAGGTCAAGCAGGTCGGCCAGTTGGTTTTCCAAATCGGAAATTTCGATCTCTGCCCTGAGCACGTCCACCGCCGAAGATTTTCCGGTTTCGACTTTATCCAGAGCAATGTCGCGAAAGGTATTGAGGATCTCAATATTTTCCCGTGTGATCTCGATGGAACGCTTCGTAACATAGAGGTTGTAAAAAGCTGCTTTCACATTATAATAGAGTATCGACCTGGCATCTTCAAGTGCTTCCAGTTTAGCTTTTACTTTTTCAGTTATCACATCTTCCCTGGCGCCGAGTGTACCAAACCAGGGGAACATTTGCGAAACCGAAAACTTTGCCTGTTGCGGCCCCACACGGGTTTCAACCGGCTGTATGAAATATCCAAATCCGATCTTTGGGTCAGGCAGGGTCCCAACCTGGGGAATTTGTTCCAGTTCCGCCATATAATCGTTATATTTCGCCCGGAGGCCAGGATTGTTTTCGGCTGCCTCCATGAGGTACTGGTTCAGCATATCCTGTGCCTGCGGTTGTGCCATGAGCAATACAAGGACGAAGGTCATCATTGTTTTAATTTGAATCAACTGTTTCATGACTCACGTATTTGAAGGTTCTTTTTTTTGATTTGTTTTTCGCGCCACATGCTGTAGAGCACCGGGACCACGAACATGGTCATCACCTGGATGATCATTCCGCCGAAGGATGGAATCGCCATCGGCACCATGATATCAGCACCTTTTCCGGTGGAGGTCAGCACAGGTATCAATGCAATGATGGTTGTGGCGGCGGTCATCATGGCCGGCCTTACCCTTTTGCTGCCTGCGTCGATCACAGCCTGCCGTACTTCTTTGACGGATCCCGGTTTGGTTCTTTCAAAAACCTGTTTGAGGTAGGTTCCCATGATCACCCCGTCGTCGGTGGCGATGCCGAACAAAGCGATAAACCCGACCCACACCGCCACACTCAGGTTGATGGTGCCCATCTGGAAAAGGTCTCGTATGTTCACCCCGGCAAAGGAAAAGTTCATGAACCACTCCTGGCCATACAACCAGATCATCATAAATCCTCCCGAAAAGGCAACCAGAATCCCGGTGAAAACCATCGAGGAGGTGGTCACCGACCGGAACTGGAAATAGAGGATCAGGAAGATGACGATGAGCGAAACGGGCACCACGATCATCAATCGTTTGGTAGCCCTTACCTGGTTTTCATAATTCCCGGTGAATTTGTAGTTGACACCGGCCGGTAATACCAGTTCGCCTGATTCAATCTGTTGATTGAGGAATTGTTGTGCATTTTCCACCACATCCACTTCGGCCATGTTTTCTTCTTTGTCGAAAATGACATAACCGACCAGGAAGGTGTCTTCGCTTTTGATCATCTGTGGTCCGCGTGTGTACCGGATATCGGCCAGTTCACCCAGTGGCACCTGGGCGCCGGTAGGAGTGGGGATTAGCACCTCTTTCAATGCTTCGGGATCATCCCTGTATTCGCGGGCATAACGCGCACGGACCGGGAAACGCTCCCTGCCTTCAACGGTTTTGGTGAGTGTCATACCACCAATCCCGGTACTGATGTACATTTGGATATCTTTAATGGTCAGTCCGTACCGGGCAATGGCCCGCCGGTCGATGTCGATCTCCAGGTAGGGCTTTCCGACCACACGATCCGCAAAGACCGAAGAGGGATTTACACCCGGAACTTCTTTCAGCAAATTCTCCAGCTCGAGGCCTGTCTTTTCGATCGATTCCAGGTCGGGGCCATAAACCTTAATTCCCATGGGTGCCCGCATGCCGGTTTGGAGCATTACTAATCTCGTTTGAATAGGTTGAAGTTTAGGTGCTGAGGTTAGTCCAGGTATTTTGGCGTTTTGAACGATCTCATTCCAGATATCATCGGGTGAATGAATATGATCGCGCCATTGCCTGAAATATTTACCGTTCCTGTCAGCGACAAGATCTTTTCGGTCAATCAGCCTGAACCCATCTTTTGCCGGATCATACAAGGTGCTGTCTTTTAGTAAAAAAGCTCCTTCTTCATTCACTTTAAAACGCATCCGGTGTCCGTCTTCATCCAGAATGAATTCCGGCTTGTAGTTGATCACGTTTTCATACATCGAAACAGGTGCAGGATCCAGTGCAGAATTAACACGGCCCCATTTGCCCACCGTTTCTTCTACTTCGGGGATGCTGTTGATCCGGGCATCGAGCATCCGGATCACTTCCAGGTTTTCTTCAATACCTGAATGGGGCATGGTGGTGGGCATCAGCAGGAACGAACCTTCATCCAGTGTAGGCATAAATTCTTTACCCGTACCCGGAAAAGTGTTGGATATGGATAGCCAGGTTTCGTTGCTCCTCAGATTGTATCCAAACCTTTCGAAGGTTTTGGGGATGAACGAAAAGGTTTTATCAAATCCCTGCCAGATGACAATACCAAGAAACACCACGACAATCGGGATGGAGAGGAATTTCCATTTGTTTCGCAAGCACCAGCCCAAAATCGGTTTATAGTACTTTACAATGGTCATCAGTATCCCGAGGACAACAGTGATGATCAGCAACACAAAAACAACATTCAAAAACAGGCTGTTTTGCGCTCCCAGCGGCATCCATTCCCTGGCGAGCAGGAAAACCACCACCAGTAATGTCAAACCGATGTTGATGTAATTGGTGTACTGCTTTTTATTTTCAGGCCACCTGTATTCCATCAGGTTGTTGATGCCAATGGCGATCAGGGCAATTGCCAGCCAGGCTCCGTAAGCAATAATAAAAATGAGGCCGGCGGCGATCAGGATAAAATTGAATATTCGCTTTACCCGTTTTTTATCGAACCGGATGGAAAAGATCACATTGGCCATGGCCGGGATAAATACCAGCCCGATGATCAGGGCGGAGATCATGGCAAAGGTTTTGGTGAATGCCAGCGGTTTGAACAGTTTACCTTCGGCGGCCTGCATGGCAAAAACCGGCAGGAAGCTCACGACGGTGGTCAGCAAGGCCGTGATCACCGCACCACCTACTTCAACGGTTGCCGTATACACCACGTTCAGTAGCTCCTTTCCCCGTACACCTTTGTTCTCCGGCATATCAAGGTGCCGGATGATATTCTCCGTAAAGACGACCCCCACATCCACCATCACCCCAATGGCAATGGCAATACCGGAAAGTGCCACAATGTTGGCATCCACCCCGAACTGCCGCATGACGATAAAAGTCATGAGCACACCGATGGGCAACAGACTTGATATTAATAGTGAGGCCCGCAGGTTCAGCACCAGGATGATCACCACAATTATACTGATGATGATCTCTTCGGTGAGCGCCGATTCCAGTGTTCCGAGGGTTTCTTTGATCAGACCGGTGCGGTCGTAGAATGGAACAATGGTCACCTTTGACTGTGTACCGTCGTCCAACGTTTTGGATGGGAGCCCGGGTGCGATCTCTTTGATCTTGGCTTTTACATTGTTGATTACTTCCAGCGGGTTGGCGCCATATCGTGCCACTACTACGCCCCCAACCGCTTCCACACCGTCCTTGTCGAGGCCACCCCGGCGTGTAGCCGGTCCGTAGTTGACACGGGCCACATCTTTGATCCTGATTGGCGTGTTATCGCGAACGGTTACTACACTCTGTTCCAGGTCCTCAAGGTTTTTGATATAACCCAGCGCCCGGATGAGGTATTCAGCCCGGTTGAATTCGATGGTGCGGGCGCCGATGTCGAGGTTGCTCTCCTTTACGGCGTTCATGATCTGCCCAACTGTAACGCCGTTGGCTTTCATCGCATTGGGATCAATATCCACCTGGTATTCTTTCACAAAGCCGCCGATGGAGGCCACTTCGGCAACACCTTTGGCAGAAGTGAGTCCATACCGGACATAAAAATCCTGGATGGTGCGAAGTTCCTGTGGATCCCAACCGCCGGCCGGTTTGTCATCTTTATCCCGGCCTTCCAGCGTGTACCAGAAGATCTGGCCCAGGGCGGTGGCATCCGGACCAAGTGCAGGAGTTACGTCTTGCGGCAATGTTCCAGCCGGTAGAGAGTTCAGTTTTTCCAGGATACGTGTTCTGCTCCAGTAAAACTCCACATCATCCTCAAAAATGATGTAAATGCTCGACAGCCCGAAAATGGAATTGCTGCGGATGGTTTTCACGCCGGGGATCCCGAGCAATGCGGTTGTGAGCGGATAGGAGATCTGATCTTCCACATCCTGTGGGGAACGACCCGGCCACTCTGTGTATACGATTTGCTGGTTTTCCCCAATATCAGGGATGGCGTCTACCGGAACCGGGTCATTGGGCAAAAAACCGGTTTTCCAGTTGAACGGTGCCGTGATGATCCCCCACGCCACGAAAGTGAGGAGCATGATAAATGTTACCAGCTTATTCTCTAAAAAGAACCGAATGATTTTATTCAGCATAGGAAATGAATTATAATTGAATGATTTTGAATATAGAAATAAGAGACACAATCCACTTGTTTGGATCATCTCCATCAAAAAAATTCAATTAAAATCAGAGTAAGAAAGATTGATATGTTGTAAATAAGTTGGTCCCGGATCGGCCGGGGGGTGATTCACTGCGAAAGGTTTCAACCTGATTAATGTCAGTGATCGGTTGATTAAAAATTATTGAAACCGGCGCTAACAGATCGATCTGAGCAATATCCGGAGAATGAAAACTTACTGGCCCTGCCAGATCTTCATCAAACTTGATATAAAATTCTTCGTTGTGACAACTATTACACGAAGAATCGCAGCATGAACTCGCATCATGATCAATGGCAAGATTCATCAAATCATCTCCGCAATAGTGCATTGACACGGTGAATCCCGTAAGGGAAATAAGCAAGTTAAAACTCAAAATGATATGTAAAATCCTGACTATCATTATATACTTTCAACACAAAGGAAAATAAAAAGTTTGAAAAACAGCAAAATTTAGGAAATTTTAACAAAGATTTAAATAGTTGCCAGCACCTTTACCTTATTTGCATAGCCAATCAAAGGTATTGTTCATAAAACCAGGTGCATTGATCCTGATTCCTATAAAAAGCTGGTAATAAACGCGGGTGTCAAAGTTAATTGCTGTAGTGTTTTCCTGTTTGTATTCAAGACCGGACGCGGTTATATAAAGTCCCCCAAAGAATTTACGGCCGTTATAACCCAATGCTCCTCTGCCATCCCAGCGAAACCCCCAATTGTGTTGTGTGTTTTCAAATTCTTCAGACTCGTACCGTGTAAATAATTTAGTGTTAATGAATGCAATAGCCGGCAAGGCAGCCATAGAGGCATAAAATTTTTCACCTATTACAAAATTATAGATATACCCCGTTCCAAGGGTTATTTCTATGTTATTTGATTTTTGGGTAGCACCGCCGGGCGATGGAGTTGATCTGTCATCAATGGTATAAAACCGATAGTTTAGATTTGCTGAAAAACTTCCGGCACTCTTAAGTTGCCTTTCTGTTTGGATGGTCAAACTTTTAAGCGATAACCGGGGATTGAGGTAATAACCTGTTGTCCCGGAAAATCCTGTAAAATATAGATCAGGCAATAAAATGTAAGGATCACCAGGCGACCAATTTGGTATATAATCCACGGTGTTTTCTAAATAATAACCCCTGACTACGGAATAAGAAAAGTTTTGGTACCAATGTCGTGGATATGCTGAAACATCCAGATAAAACGACCTGGTATCACCACGGGTTTTTGTATCTCCATTTCCAGGAAGAAATGAAGGGGCAACCCCGAAACCAACCCTCAAAAACCTGTAATATAACCCAAAATTAAGCACCGAAGAAATATTTGGATATAAACTGATATCGCTAGTGGTTGTTGATACCCTGAAGGATTCGTAGTTATTATCAAGGGAAATCTTTATCCCTATAGTATGATTCATCTTTTCAATCCAACCTTGCTCCCTGATAACCCTGGATGTATCAATTGAACTTGCAATCGAAAAGTTGTAAAGTAGAATAAAGTACTGTAATAGTAAATTATATTTCATTCAGCTACCTAATTATAATCATCGGATTTAAAAGGAATTGGGTTCAAAAATAATTACTTTACTTAAAATAATTGAAAAAATATTAACGTAAAAATACGTCGGATTAATTTTTTGACGTACTTTTACGCCGGAATAAAAAAATGGAATGATGGAATGGTGGAATGATGGGTAAATGTGACTTGTAACTATGGTCATTCATTCCAATATTCCATTATTCCAAAACCCAAGAGAATGTTAATCTTAAACAGAAGGACTCATTTTACGAAAAAACAAATTTAAATCTAACAAAATGCCAACAGCAAAAACAGAACTATTTGAAACTGATCTTCAGGAAAGTGCAGTGTTGTTCAAAGCCCTGGGACATCCAGCACGTCTGGCTATTCTTAATTTCCTTGCAGAAACCAATAGTTGTTATACAGGTGATATTTCACAGGAAATTCCTTTGGGCAGAACAACTGTTAATCAGCATCTGAATGAACTCAGGAAAGCCGGACTCATTCAGGGGCACATTTCGGGGATCAAGACAAATTACTGCCTGAACCCGGAAGTATTGGAAAAGCTGAAAGGATCGATGGAAAAATTGATCAAAACCATGAATTGTTGCGGACCATTAAATTGTGAATAAGATGAAAATATTGATAATATGCACCGGCAACACTTGCCGCAGTCAGATGGCCGAAGGTTTCCTGAAATCTTTCGATCCTAACCTGGAGGTTTTTTCATCAGGTACATCGGCTGAAGAAAGGGTAAATCCATTTGCGGTAAAAGTAATGGCTGAAAAAGGTATCGACATAAGTGGTCAAAAGCCCGAACAGGTTGACAAATACCTTAATGAAAGTTTCGATTATGTGATCACCGTGTGTGACGGCGCAAAGGAAGTTTGTCCTGTATTTACAGGGAATGTGAAAAACAGGCTGCACATCGGCTTCGAAGATCCGGCAAAAGCCAGGGGAAAGGAAGAGGAAATTCTGCCGGTGTACAGGAGGGTGCGGGATGAGATCGGTGAGGCATTTAATGAATTTTATAGAAATAATATAGAACGCTGATGACGCAGATTTGACGGATAATCACAGATAAATCTGCTCAAATCTGCAGTATCCGTGTCATCTGCGTTCCAAAAAAATAAAAAAATGAACGAACGACTAAAAAACATTGTCCAAAGCAAATACAACGAAATTGCTTTACAATCCAAAGAACAAAATGAATCCTCTTGTTGCGGGAGCACCTGCGGTTGCGGCGATATGGATTATACCATCATGAGTGATGATCACTCACATCTTCAGGGATATGTGAAAGACGCCGACCTCGGTCTGGGCTGCGGACTGCCAACGGAACATGCTGAAATCTCTAAAGGTGATACAGTAATCGACCTTGGGGCCGGTGCCGGCAACGATGCCTTCGTGGCCCGCTCCATTGTTGGGGAATCCGGAAGAGTGATCGGCCTCGACTTCGCCGATGCGATGCTTCAGAAAGCAAATGCCAATGTGGCCAAACTCGGGTTCACCAATGTGGAATTTGTGAAAGGAGATATTGAGGAAATGCCATTTGAAAACGAGCTGGCCGATGTATTTATCAGTAATTGTGTGCTCAACCTGGTTCCCGACAAGGAAAAAGCGTTCAGTGAAATGTACCGTGTACTGAAGCCGGGCGGCCATTTTTGTGTTTCGGATATCGTCCTTTCAGGAAATCTTCCCGAAGCTTTGGTGAAAGATGCGGAGATGTATGCCGGTTGTGTTTCGGGAGCCATGCTAAAGGAAGAATATCTTGGTGTTATAAAAAAGGCTGGTTTTAAGAACATTCAGATCAGGAAAGAAAAAGAGATTATTTTACCGGATGAGATTTTGAGGAAATATTTATCCGAATCTGAACTTATTGATTTCAAATCGGGTGATACCGGGATTTATAGTATTACTGTATTTGCGGTTAAATAGAACGCGGATGACGCGGATCGCGCAGATTTACACTGATTTATATCTGCGTTGATCAACTAAATCCGCAGCATCAGCGTTCCAAAAAATAATACATGACAAAACTTACCAAACGCCTCTCTTTCCTCGATCGTTATTTAACGGTCTGGATATTCTCGGCCATGCTTGTCGGGGTTTTCTCAGGATATTTCTTCCCGGCCATTGCCGGTTTCTGGGACAACATGAGTGTGGGCACCACCAACATCCCCATCGCCATCGGGTTGATCCTGATGATGTATCCGCCACTGGCAAAAGTGAAATACGAAGAATTACCCCTGGTTTTCAAAAACCTCAAAATCCTCGGCTTAAGCCTGGTGCAAAACTGGATCATCGGGCCGGTGCTGATGTTTGTTTTAGCCATCCTTTTCCTTCAGGATTATCCGCATTACATGTACGGATTGATCCTGATCGGCCTTGCACGCTGCATTGCTATGGTGATCGTTTGGAATGAACTCGCCAAAGGCAATAATGAATACGCCGCCGGACTGGTCGCTTTCAACTCCATCTTCCAGGTGTTGTTTTTTGCTGTATATGCCTGGGTGTTCATCGCCATTGTGCCCGGCTGGTTTGGGATTGAAACAACCGATGTTGTGAAAAACATCACCATGGGACAGATTGCCGAAAGTGTATTCATCTATCTCGGCATTCCTTTCATCGCCGGGTTCCTGACAAGATTTATTTTGATCAGAGTCAAAAATAAGGATTGGTACCACACGAAGTTCGTCCCGAAGATCAGTCCCATTACATTGATTGCCTTGCTCTTCACCATTCTCGTCATGTTCTCTTTAAAAGGAGAATACATTGTCCAATTACCTTTGGATGTGGTTCGCATTGCCATACCGCTGGTGATCTATTTTGTGATCATGTTCCTGGTGAGTTTTTTCATGGGCAAAAAGATCGGAGCCGATTATTCAAAGTCGGCGACAATTGCCTTTACCGCGGCCAGCAACAATTTTGAACTGGCCATTGCAGTGGCTGTAGCTGTTTTCGGGATCAACTCTGGTGAAGCTTTCGCGGCGGTAATCGGCCCATTGGTGGAGGTGCCGGTGTTGATCGCATTGGTGAATGTTGCGCTGAGGTTTAAAAATAAATATTTCCCTTCCAAACAAACACATTGAGGACCCATTCAGAAAATAGGTCACGTGTATGTCCTACGGACAAACCATTCCCTGAATGCTATTTTCAACAAATTTTTATCGCCTACGGCGAAGGTTTTACCATTTCCTGAACTAAAATAATAAAAGACGAATTGCCCGGAGGGCATCAATTTTATTAGAAATCCTGGCAGACCTTGCCATCTTTCCCGTAGGGAATTAAAGATTAATTTTCAGGGCCTTGGAAATCCGGGATCAGACGATTAACAATTTGTGTTGTCCACCTTTATTTTGCCTTCGCTTTTTTGGTCACTCTATTATGGATTAGTAATATTGAACATAGATTTTAAGATATCCTAATTG
>Ga0116152_10002107_pt1 | contig 16219 bp, 18 predicted proteins | sample AD_UKC119_MetaG_FD_89894 | JGI IMG/M metagenome (GOLD analysis project Ga0116152, IMG submission 89894) | Active sludge microbial communities of municipal wastewater-treating anaerobic digesters from Hong Kong - AD_UKC119_MetaG | ecosystem: Engineered > Bioreactor > Anaerobic > Digestate... | reverse complement strand
TCCGGACTTAATACCTAAGCAATTTTTGTTAAGTTGCGACTTGCCGGAATATGTGGTGAAGAACAATTATCCATCACTCTGGAATTACCTGCAAGTTGGAATCGAGAAGGAGATCAATAGACGCTACTTATGTCGTCATAGATCACCCTGGTATTCACAAGAGAAGCGTCCTCCTGCACCATTCCTTTGTACCTACATGGGACGTAAAAATAAGAACAGCAATAAGACGTTTAGATTTATTCTTAATAACTCTAAATCTACGGCATCGAATGTTTATCTAATGTTGTATCCAAAGCCAGAACTCGATAGACTCTTCAAAAAAGAACCCAATATGGTTAAACAAGTTTGGCATGCACTTAATGAGATAGTGCCTGAAACCCTTGTTAGAGAAGGACGTGTATATGGTGGAGAGCTTTACAAACTTGAACCAAAAGAACTGGCAAGCACTCCAGCAGAGATTATATTGCCACTTCTAAATAAAAAAGTATTCCAGACACGAATAGATGATTATTCTAAATGACTGTGTACTTAGGTTGCAACTGATGCATCGATTATTAAAATTATTTTGTATAAACGAATAACGCTTATTGTAGGACTCTCAAGGCGAGGTGGCGATGGAGAAGCTCGCGCCGCTCTTGTTGCGGATCGGGGAGGTCGACCGGCTCATCGATGCGGTGGTGTACCGGCTCTACGGCCTCACCGAGGCGGAGATCGCCATCGTCGAGGCGAGCCTTTCGTGATCTCTTCGGGGTCGGGATTGTCGGTCGTCGGTGGCGTGCGTGGGGCGGCGTCTCCCTCTGGCCCCTCCGGGGACGGCGCCGCCCGGCGCGCGAACGCGCCGGGCGGTCGACGGGCGTGATGGGTAGAAGGCGCGTATAGACTTGTGTCTTTGACGTTCAACTTTTGCGGAAAACAAGTATTCTTACAATTGCTGCAAATATCAAGAGGGCAAGAGCATAAACTCCTAATATTAATAAAAAACCAAATGCAAATCCCGCTTCCGTAGGATCGGAAATCGAAACAGAATATGCAAATAGTAGTCCTACTATGATATACAAAAATGAGATTGTTAGGACTATTTTGAGCGTATATCGAACGTTAATCTTCAGGAGATCTGAGAGCGATTTATCGACACGCCCTCCAAAATCTTTGGCACGCCTAAAAAGATCCTTCATGGATTTTCCCATAACCCCTGCATTGGGGTCTACTTGTACATATATTTTTGTCCCATTTCGGGGAGTTTGAGGGCGGACGGGCTTCAGGAAGTATAAATATAATCAGATACATAGGGCGTCGGCGATGAAGATTGAGGAGACCCTGAAGTCCCGCCGGGAGGAGATCCTCGCCATAGCCGAGAAATACGGGGTTCGAAACGTCCGGATATTCGGCTCCGTCGCCCGCGGCGAGGCCGACGAGGAGAGCGACCTCGACCTTCTGGTGGAGCCGATGCCGGGATTCACCCTCCTCAAAAGCTCGGCCACGACCCGAGAGCTGGAGGGTCTCCTCGGCCGAAGGGTCGACGTGGTGAGCGAACGGAGCCTCAGGGAGCGGATTCGGGACCGGGTCTTGAATGAGGCCGTCCCCCTTTGAGGTCCGACCGGGAGCTTCTCCTCGATATCCTCGAAGCGATTGAAAAGATCGAAAGATACGCATCTAAGGGCAAAGACGCCCTTTTCGAGGACGAGCTGATCCAGACCTGGATCGTCTATCACTTTCAGATCATAGGTGAGGCCGCAAACCACCTTTCAGATAGTATTTCGGGATCGATCTGGAGCAGATCTGGGACACGACAAAGAACGAGAACGATCTTACCCTTCTGGACCCGGCCCCTCAAAATCGCACACCTTCAGGCGTTAACTTCGGTCATTTATATTTGACCTTCAAGTCTTTCAACGTATAGATGTCCGGCTCAGCTTCGAGAAATTCGGCCATAGAGGCCTCTGCCAGCTTCATAATCCCCCGAACCTCCTCCCCACATGTGAGATCGTCCACGGATCGAGGCTTTGAGCTTTGGGAGTTTGCAGCCTGTCTTCTCTCCTTCACTCCATCACCTGCCATCATGGAGATAAGAAGGCGTAAAAAGGGTAAATAACTTTTGGAGCAACCCAAAAAGCCGCAGGATGCCTTTCGTGATCACTGCTGGTTCGGCGGTCCCTGGTGGCGGGGGCGTGCGTGGGGCAGCGTCTTCCTCTGGCCCCTCCAGGGACAGCGCCGCCCGGCGCATTCGCGCCGGGCGGTCGGAGGGCGGGATCGAGATGGAGGGAAAGATCGGTTGACAGATCAGCACAGTCATTAAAGATAGTTCTAAGCGGTCACGTACTCGCGTATCTCGACTTCAGCTCCTGCTTTTGCCGCCTTCTCCGCTGACGCGAGAAGTTCTGACGTGACCTTCTCGTCGACGTAAGCCTCGCCGCAGTTCTTGCAGACCTGGGCTGGCGCCCCCTTGATCACCATAATCAGACCGGACCGCTCCAGAGTGACGGTCGTAGTTCCTGGTTCCGTCGAGCCTTTTTTACAGATGAAGCATCTCATGATCTTCTCCAGGATAAATCAGAGTTTTTTTATCGGAGGATCTTTAAGCTATCTTTCTCCGCTTTCGAACTTCTGGGGCATCTGCGATGGCAGGCGCCTCTCTCGATCACGCCATCGATAAATTTTGGCCATCTCTTTTCACCTGCAGCCACTAAGGGACTTCTTACGCAACCTATTAGTATCTCTTGCCTTCATCCTTTTAATCGAGGATTGATATCAGGAGGACTCGAAATATGAAGCACCTGTTCGGCCCGGTTCCGTCCCGGAGGCTAGGCCTCTCCCTTGGAGTCGACCTCCTCCCCTTCAAGACCTGCACCCTGGACTGCGTCTACTGCCAGCTGGGGAGGACCACATGCCTCACCCTCAAAAGAGAGAAGCGGGTCTCTCCCCAGGAGGTCCTGGCCGAGATCCGGGCTCTCTCGGATAAGGAGGAGGTTGCCGGAAAGCAGTCAACGGGTCCGGTCGACTTCGATTATCTGACCCTGGCCGGCTCCGGCGAGCCCCTCCTCCACCGCGGCCTCGACGAGATCATCAGGGGGGCGAAGGAGTCGGTCGATAAGCCGGTCGTCCTCCTCACCAACGGCACCCTCTTCTTCCGCGACGATGTCCGGCAGGAGGTGCTGGAGGCGGACCTGATAGTTCCGAGCCTCGACGCCGCCACCCAGGCCACCTTCGAGAGGGTGAACCGCCCCCACCCCGACCTCCGGATCGATGAGATAATCGAGGGTTTGATCCAGCTCCGGGAGGAGTTCTCAGGCTCGATCTGGCTTGAGGTGATGCTGGTCAAAGGGATCAACGATGGCGAAGCCGCATTAATCGCCGAGGCGGCCGATAGGATCGGCCCCGACAGGGTCCAGCTCAACACCGTGGTGAGGCCCCCGGCCGAGCCGGTCCAGCCCCTGACTCCGGAGGAGATGGAGAGGATGCTGGAGCTATTCTCCGGCGCCGAGGTGATAGCCGATTGGGAGAGATCCCTGTCGGAGAAGACTGAGGTGGAGATCAAAGACCTTCTATCCCGGAGGCCCTGCACCCTGGAGGAGCTGGCAGCTCTCACCTCCCTTCATCGAAACGAGATCTTGAAGTACCTGGAAGTCCTGGAAGGCGAGGGCGAGATCAGACGGATTCGGAAAGGAGAGGTCATCTACTTCCAGGCTCGGGGAGGGTGAGACGAAATCCGGCCCCGCCGGACAAGTTCGAAGATCAAACTTCAGCCGAACTAAAACGATTTTCAAAGCTCAATGATGGTGTTACCATGGAAGAATGCGACAGCAAATGCGAGTCCTGCGCCACAAGAGGGACCTGCACAGACCCGAAAAAAGAGATGGACGAGCAGATGCGGGCCGTCTCCGCCAGGATGGGAAGGATAAAGAACAAGATAATGATCGCCAGCGGCAAAGGCGGCGTAGGCAAGAGCACCGTCGCCGTCAACCTCGCCCGCTCCCTCCAGTCCCTGGGATTCAGGGTAGGGGTCCTGGACGCCGACATCACAGGCCCCAGCACCGCGAAGCTCCTCGGCGTCGAGGCCTCGAGGCTCTCGGGCGGGCCGGAGGGGATCGAGCCCGTCGACTCGAAGGGTCTGAAGGTGATATCCATGGCCTTCGCCCTCTCGGGCACGGACTCGGCCGTCGTCTGGAGAGGCCCCATGAAGATGGCGGCGATAAAGCAGTTCATGTCCGACGTAAACTGGGGCGACCTCGACTTCCTCATAATCGACCTGCCGCCGGGGACCAGCGACGAGCCCCTCAGCGTCGTCCAGCTTTTGCCGGACCTATCCGGGGCCGTCATCGTCACCACCCCCCAGGAGGTCGCCCTCCTCGACTCTCGGAAAGCGGTGAACATGGCGAAGTCGATGAACGTCCCCCTCCTCGGGATCGTCGAGAACATGAGCGGCCTGCGATGCCCTCATTGCGGCGAGGTTCTGGAGATCTTCAAGACCGGCGGTGGAGAGAGGGCTGCCGAGGAGCTTGGCGTCCCCTTCCTGGGAGCGATACCTCTGGACCCGGAGGTGGCCCCCCTGGGCGACAGCGGCATCGCCTTCGTGGAGAAGGAGACCGCAGCAAAGAAGAGCTTTGAGAAGGTCGTCGACAGGCTCCTCGATGAGCTGAAGAAGAGGCGATAGGCGGGGCACGAGTCAGGCAAAATAGAATTGTCGGAATGGAGATCAGCGATTATGAGCGGGGGGCGCGGGAGAAGAAATACCGCTCTGGCAAGGTGGGGATGGCTGCCCCTTCAGGGCCAAAGCCCGAAGGAGAAGTTCAGCGCCAGAACCCCAGCCCCCAACGCCGAGCTGAAAGCGATCACCGTCTTTGGGTTCAGCTTGATCGCCGTATCGTCTGCCTCAAAGTACCTCATGAGACCGGCAGAGGACATCAGTCCGCTGCCCTCAGATTTTTTCTTCGCCATGATCTCCCCCTATTCCGACGACCACTTCAAGTACTTTCCGGCTCATTTGCTCCATCCGTCCCTCTCACCGAAGGGGTAGCTGTCCGCCGCCCTTTCTCCTATCGACCTGGTCTGGTTCAGGCACGGGCTGCCTTCGCAGGAATGGTCAGACCAGTAATTTCCGCCTTTGAGAGCGCCCCAGTCCCAGAGGTTATCGCCGTCATCCATCGCCTGGACGAGATTGTCGATGATGTTGTTCCTGTAGACTATGCATCCGCCGGACCCGTTGACGTAGATTCCGAAACCATTTCCGATGACCGAATTTCCGGTGATCTCCGTATCGTTGGAGTCCAGAACCCTGATCCCGGCCTCTCTATTCCCTTCGGCGAGGTTCGATAGGACCTTGTTGGCGTCCGATCCTCTCAGAAGAAGGCCGTCCCACTCATTTTTGCTGAGGTTGTTCTCTCCGATGGTGTTGCCGTCCGAATCCACCAGCATTACGCCGCCATACCGATTCTCGCAGGCCTGATTTCCTCGGATCTCGTTTTCGTCAGAATCCCGGATCAGCATTCCATAACCGTTGGATACGACGTTGTCGAGGATCCTGCAGCCCCTCGACGAGTATAAGAAGAGACCGTCGTTGGTGATAGAGCTACCCTCAATTGTCAAGTTTTCGCACCCTGCGATGGTGACGTGTCCGAACTCCCGGCCCGAGATCACCCCGTCCGATCGGTTGTAGAGATAGAGAATGGGGTCTCCATCGATCTGGTTGGATTCTGAGATCTGATTGTTGAGGCCATCCCCGGTGGATTCGACATTCAGCCCCAGCCTCACGCCAACCAGGGTGTTCCCCTCGAACCTATTCGTTGGGGAATCTTTGATCAGTACCCCGGAGTTTGCGGTCTCGATCTCGTTATTTATGAAGACGTTGCCCATAGACTCCGAGATCATCAATCCGACATCCAGGTTCGAGAGCCGGTTTTCTACGATCCCGTTCTCGGTCGAAGAGAAGAGGACGATCCCATTGGTCGAGTTGGTGATTGAGTTGTTCTGGATCAGGTTTTTCAGAGCGGTGTCGAGGACGATGGCGGTGGTGGCGTTATTTACGGTGGAATATCGGATCAAATTCGCCCCCGAGCCCATCTCTATGAGAAAGCCGACGCCGCAGCCTTCAACCTCGGACCCAGAGATATCGTTCTCCAGGCTTTCCGAACGCATATCGATCCCCCGACCGCATCCCTCGGCCCTGCAGCCTGAGATGGAGTTGTTGGAACCGGAGTTGAGGAGGATTCCCGAGCCAGGAACCTCCGGTGAACCTCTGCAACCCCTGGCTACGTTCCCCTTCACCGCGTTATCGCTTGATGAAATGATGACGATCCCACAGTAGCCGCCATCCTCCTGGTTATTCTCGACCAGGTTTCCGGAGGAGCCGTTGAGGTAGATGCCGTGCACGTTATTGACCAGGGTATTCTTTCTTATCTGGTTAGATTCCGACTCCGCGTAGATCCCGGGGCCTGCAAAGTCGGATATGGTGAGACCTTCGATGATGCAGCCGTCCGCCAGAACCTCTATCCCGATGTCGCTTCCGTCTCCGGCCAGGCTTATGATCCCCTCCTCGCCTCGCGGGGGCATCAACGTGACGCTCTTGTTCAAGACGATGTGCTCCCGGTAGGTTCCGGGCTTCACATAGATCGTATCTCCGTCGTTGGCCACCGCCAACGCCTCGCCTACGGAATGGTACTGGGCAAAGCCGTCGTCGTCGACGATGTACATCTTGGCCTCGGCTCCGAGAACGAGGCCGATAGAGAGGGCGATCAAGATCGCTAACGTCCATCTCAGCATACGTCCACCGGGGCATAGATCACCTCAATCCATTAATACGTTTTTCCATCAAAGTTGGCCGAAAATGCCCGTCCAAAAATCTTATCTACGGTCCAAATCATAGGGTCGACGTTGGTGATCGGGTTGACAAAAGTGGATTCTCACAAGCACTGCATCGTCTGCGGCAAGACCATCGATGAGACGGAGACCTTCTGCGACGAGGTCTGCGAGTCCAAGTACAGATCCGCCCAGAGACGCCAGACCCTCTTCTTCCTGGTCTTCATAGGGCTATTGATTCTGATGCTCATCGTCCCCGTCATCCTGAAGGCCCCTCAAGGTTGATGGCAAATGAGAAAAGATGCGGCGTTACTTCTGATGATCTTCATTCTGGCCGCCCCAGCCCTCGCTGAGCGGGGAAGGGAGTACATCCAGGTCCGGGAGGTGACCATGTCCCTCGAGGATGGCGACGCCGTATTCGACGTGAAGTTCGGCCTCGACCCCTTAGCCCGGCTATACGTCCTGGCCCTGGGAACAAAGCACATCGAGCCTGAGCTGATAGACCTATTCTACGACTTCGGCAACGTTACGGTGACGAGAACCGAGCCTCACCGGGCGGTCCTGGTATCCAGGGGGGCGGGCGAGCTGAAGAGCGGCTACTATCTCTACGATTCGAGGCTGCTCCGCCACGAAGTCCCAAAGCTCACGGTGATCTATCCAGAGAGGCTCACCCGGACGTTCTACCAGGTTTCAGCCACCCCGAGCGTCTTCTCAGAGGCTTGAAGGACGAATAATATGGTTTGCGTTCTTTTCGCGAGGCAGATCCTGGCCAGGTCCCCTCCTTCAACCCCTCCCCAAAGCCCGACTTCATCGCCGATAACCTTGATTCCATCCATGAGGGGCCTCTGACTCCGGGCCGAGCCGTCTCCAGCGACCGGCTCGCCCGGGTCCGGAGGATCTCGGGGCCACCTCCGATATGGTGCCGCCGAACCGGCCGCTTGCGAGCATTCTTCCGGTTCATGCTATCTGACCGGTCTGAGAGGTCGGACCAGGAATATGGAAACTCTGATATCGGACCACGATCAATATTCACGCAGCATGAATCCAGAAGCTGTGACATTCACCCCCATAGGCATAGTCCACTGCGACTTCGGAGAACCGTCCGACCCCAAGACCATGAGAAACTCCCTCTGCACCCTGGAGATCGACGAGAAGTTCCTGGACGCTCTGGAGGGGATCGAGAAGTACCGATACATCTTCGTCATCTACCACATCCACCGCGCCCTGGGCTACGACCTTCTGGTCCATCCCATGGGCGACGAATCGATCCCCAAAAGGGGGCTCTTCGCCACCAGAACCCCCAGGAGGCCAAACCCCATCGGCCTGACGGTGGTGGAGGTCCTGAACGTCGAGAAGAACAAGATCACGGTCACCGGCCTTGATGCCCTGGATAAAAGCCCCATCCTGGACATCAAACCCTATGAGGAGCATTTCGACTCTCCGCGGGGCGTCGAGGCGGAGAAGGACCCCGAGTACAGGCCGAAGGATGGCTGAGGCGTCCAGCGCGTCCAACCATCAGAAAGATCTTAATATAGAGGGACAATAATGTCAGGGGTGAAAATATGAGATTGAAGGCCTTTATGCTGTTGGCGATGATGGCAACAACGGTCGTGGCGTTTGCATCTGATGGAGAGGACGCTGAGATGGAGTACACCGTGAACATCGCCACCGACGAAGCCCTGGGCGCCTTCCTCGTCGATGGTGAAGGGATGACCCTCTACACCTTTGCAAGCGACGTTCCTGGCAATAGAACCAGCGCTTGCAGCGGTGAGTGCGCAGAACGGTGGCCCGCCTTCTTCGCCCAGGAGATTTTGGTTCCGCCGGAGTTGAACAAGACCGAATTCCAGGGCTTCGAAAGAGACGACGGCTCCATCCAGACCACCTACAGGGGATGGCCCCTCTACTACTACTTCGAGGACGAGGCTCCCGGCGATGCGAAAGGCCAGGGCCTGGGAGACGTCTGGTTCGTAGCCAGCCTTTGAAGGACCCTGCCCCGGATAGCCCGGGTTTCGGGGAGCACCTCTTTTTTTTATGACCCGAGCTTCAGACCCGATCGTCTCTCGGAACCTTTAAAACGTCGAACTGCATGATATGAGCACGGTGATAAAATTGAACTTTCCAGCCGTGCTGGCTCTGGCGACCGCGTCAGTAGCCCTAACCGTCGGACTGGCGGCCTCGGCCTACACCATCGATCTAGCCTCAGCCGGAGGCTTGGGCGAGTACCTGGTGGACCAGGATGGAATGACTCTTTATTACTCAGCGAGGGACGATCCTGGAAGCGGGTCCAGCAGCTGTGGCGACGCCTGTATTCAGTCCTGGCCGCCCTTTCATACAGGCCAGATCATAATACCTGTGGACCTCAGCTCCTTCGACTTCGGGACCATATCCCGGGAGGACGGATCCGTCCAGACCACCTACAAGGGATGGCCCCTCTACTACTACGTCGGAGACTACGTCCCCGGCGAAATAAACGGCCATGGGATGGATGGCATCTGGTTTGCAGCAGGCCCCAACCTCATGCCCTGACCAGCATGCCCTCCTTCAGGCTTGATGGACTGGAGGATAATCATATGGCTGCACCGTGTCGATAGATGACGAGGAGGAAGTATCTGCAAGGATCCGGAGCGTTCAGATACTGGGAGGTGGACCTTCTCCGCGGCATCGCCGTTGTGATGATGATCTCCTTCCACGCCCTCTACGACCTGGACTTCTTCTCGGTGCAGCTTCCCCTCGACGTCCACTCTGGGCCGATCCCGAAATTTGCCGAGGCCACAGCCTCGATCTTCCTCCTCCTGGTGGGCGTATCCCTGAAGATCAGCTCCGCCAGGGCCATCATCAGAGGCGAGGATAGCTTTCTCCGATACCTCCGCCGGGGGGTCAGGATCTTCTCCTGGGGGATGGTCATAACCCTCTCCACGTTCCTCTTTTTGGGAGAGGGTTTCGTCGTATTCGGGATCCTCCATCTCATCGGCCTGTCCATCATCCTCTCCTTCCCACTGCTGAACAGGCCTCGCTTGGCCCTACCTCTTGGATCGATGGCCATCTTCGCTGGCCTGGGGCTCCGACTCATCTCCATAGACTCGTTCTCGCTTCTATGGCTGGGCCTTATTCCCCGCAACTTTCAATCCGTCGATTACTTCCCCCTCCTCCCATGGTTTGGCGTCGTGGCGGTCGGGATCTTTCTTGGTGAAATCCTCTATCCCGGGGGAAAGAGGAGGCTCTTTCTCCCCAATATTTCTATGAAGACCCCGGCAAGGCAGATTCTCTTTCTTGGAAGAAACTCATTGGCGATCTATCTTCTGCATCAGCCGATCCTCATCATCTCCATGGAGATGCTGGGCGTAATCGATATCGGTTCGCAACTCGCCCTCCAGATGGCCTGATGCAGCTTTTGCAAGGCGGGGGCATCCATCCAGGAAGGAGGCTGACCAGATCAAATCCGATATGTGTCAAAAAGCCAGACGATCCCGCCATCACCAGAGCTGCTGCCAAAAAAGGGATTGGATGACTGGAATTGGATGACTGGAATTGGATGACTGGAATTGGATGACTGGAATTGGATGACTGGAAAACGGGTTGGGGGCCCGAAGAAGGAGCCAAGGCCCCAACCCGTTTTCTCTTCCACCCTGGTCCTCAACGAGGGATTTGAGGTCGAAGGACAGTGCTTTCGCTCCTATTCGAAACTGAGCTCCAGATCTCCGAAATCGAGGTCCATATCCGTCTCAAAGTCGAAGGTCAAGCCGTCTCCAAATAGATCCGGCATCTGGAGGCTCGATCTGTTCTCCGTCTCATTCGCGGCGCCGCTGACGGCCGGGAGAGCTGTGGGAGCGCTGACCTCATCCTCGACAGACCCCAGAAGATCGTTCGTCTCCGGAGCGCTGACCTCCTCTTGAAGATCATTCGTCTCTTCAGCGGCGGTCCTGGGGGGGTTTGTGCCGGGGATGATGAAGGGGGTCTCAGGGTCTCCCAGGAGGTTGATGCTGTAGTAGCAGTACCTCATGTCTTTGCCCCCCTTGTCGTTGACGGTGCTGATGAACCTCTCCTTGGAGAGCTGGTTTATGAGGCCGATGTTGGTGACCGGTCCACCCGACTGGTTCCAGCGAGTGGCGTTGAACATCTCCTCCCAGAAGGCCACGTCGAACCTCTGAGATGGGCTCTTGTTGATGTTATTCGGATTTATGAGGCCGTACCTGGTGTTGCCTATGAAGGCGAAGGCTCCGGCCGGACCTGCGACGAAGTGCTCCAGGACGCAGTCGTGGGGGAGGTAGATCCCATCGGGATCTCTGTTGTCGAAGGATGCCGCGTATCCAGCCTGGGAGTAGCCGAAGAAGTACTTCTCGTTCTTCAGGGCGTCGGCGTTGTTGTAGCCCATCTTCATCACGTAGGCGACGATGTCACAGAAGTTGGCAGAACCTATGTGGTTTATGGCGTGGACCATATCGTCGTTGATGATCTCTTCGAGCGCCGACCTCGGCCAGTTGTTCTGGTCCAGGTCGCAGCCTGATCCGGAATAGTCTCTATCGTAGAGGGTGCGGATGTTGAATATTGGCGGGAATATCGGCTTTATCCGATCCATGTAATCTCCGCCCCATTTATCGCACTCTGCTCCTCCGGAGCCTGATCCACCGCAGCCGGATCCGCCTGAACTCGATCCGCCGCAGTCGGATCCAGAGCAATCCAGGGTTTCCGATGTCTGGTTCTCGATGTCGCTGGAGTTGGTCAACTGACTGATCATCGGCTCCAGATACTCTCCCACCATCCATATCCCGGTGAGGTAAGGCTCATCGGAGCAGGTCTTCTCGTAAGCGATGGTCTTTCCAACGAAGCTGGAGACCTCCTCATAGTTGTCCACCGGGGCCCGACCGACGTAAACCTCCGCGGCGAGATCGACCATGTTCCCGCCTTCGCCGTCGTTCGGCTCACCGTATATCCCATCACCATCGCTGTCGTAGCTCCCGTCAAGGCAGGCGTAATACAGGTCTGAAAGGAGATCTGGCGGCCTGCAGGGTCCGGGGCAGCTGCTGGGGTCAGGCTCGTAAGCCCAGGCCCAAAGCCCCCTCGCCGGGACGATGGCGTCCCAGGTCTCGCCGCCTATCCTGTTTCCATCACCGTCGCCCCCGAGGAGGACGTATCTAACGCCGTTCTTGTCGTGGGCGTCTCGGATGAAGTTGCGGATGGCCTCCTGGTCGTCGCGGGGATAGGTGTACTTGTATGCCTCTTGGATCTCCTCCACGGTTACGATGGCTGCAGGAACGCCCTTCTTGGTTTTATGGGCAGCCAGAGCCTGGAAGTTGTTGGGACCTGGAGCTTCCTTGAGGTACTCGTTTGTGATGATCACGTAGCTGTAGTTGCCTTTGAGGATGGGAGATATGCCCGTCAGAGCCAGGTCCGATGTGTAGGTGGTCACCTTTTCGGGGTTGTCCACCATCATCTCTACCTCTGCCCGATCCTCGGGAAGTCCTCTGACGGCGCCGAGGTCGAGGGTCTGTGCCGGAGCCGTTGCGACCTCGATATCGAAGGCGCCGAAGCTGTAAGCATCACCCGTCTTCGGGATGTACTTTATTGGGTAGAAGTTGACGTAAAGGATCTGGTAGCCGTGCTTCGTTTGAATTCCCTGGACCGAATATGCCTCCTCTGGATAGGGGCTTTCTGACTGGTAGATCGCCTCATCGAGGAACGCGGACTCGGGGCTCGTCCAGTTATCCTCAGGGTGACAACTGGTACAGTTGCCGGTGAAGCCTATGGGAATCGACTCCTGGCCGGGTCCTATCGATACCTTGCCGAGATACCTCTCGTTTCCAGCCACCACCTTTACATCCTGAACCTCTTCGCCACAGGGTATCAATATCCTGGCCGTACCGAAGGGCAAGACCGGCTCTCCCGGGACCGCCATCTCCTCCAGCCCCGGCACCGTCACCGAGTCGTACGTCTCCTCGGATCCGTTGGGACCTGCCAGGGTCGTTGCCCCACGGTCGATGACCGGCTCGTCGAGAAGGTACTGCAATGTGATCTTGTTTGTGCTGTTGGAAGACTCCTGGGCTCGAGCCGACGAAGAGACCGCACAGCTCAAAGTCAGGCTCAGGATGAGAGTCAGAGAAACTAAGACAAATTTTTTCATATTACTCCCTCATATCTCAGGACCGTCCAGATCGGGCAAGGCTTCCGGCCACCTTCAGAATCGGCGCGCCCGGACGGGCTACTCTATTCATCTCGAGCCCGTCCATCACGAAAGCCGCTCCTGTCATCAGCTCAAACGGCGAAACGGTCCCACACCCCTCCATTGTTACAAATGTATAATGCCCTTTAAAACTATTTAACAATTTCCCACGACTAATAAAGGGCAGGCCGAAAGAATGAGGGGCTTTGAGGTGCTTATTAGAAATTAGTCGGCTTTTTGCCCATCGTCCTCATCAAGGCTGGGAGAGGAGAACGGATGGTGAGAGGTTGTGAGGGGAAGAGGGGCGGCGGTCAGCCCCGCTTCCTCCTCCTGTAAAGGTACGCCCCTCCGGCCAAAAGGAGGATGAGGATGATGATGCCGGGGAGGGCATATGACCTTCCGGCGGGGTTCACGTCCACCGGGATCTTCATGCTCTCGGAGATTACCGTCTCCCCCCGAAGGTCGGTGTATTTGATCTCGCTGTTGATGCTGTAGAGCTTGGAGGTGGCGTCGGAGTCGACGTCGATCTTGAACAACACCATCCTCTCCTCGCCCGGCGCGAGAGTGCCGATGTATGCCTGATCGTCGGTGGAGGAGAAGGGCTTGAAGACGGAGAGCCTGGCGATGGCGTCCTCGGCCGCCTCCTCGCCGATGTTCCTGTAGGTGACGGTGATGACGCCGTCCTTCTCGCCGGCGTCAAGCTCGGCCTCTACAGCGGTGATCTCGAAGTCGGACTCCTTTTTGACGAAGATGGGGATCTCTATAGTCTCGTTCGCCCTCTCGTACCAGTAAGACGACCGGAAACCCCGAAGGCCTACGTTGGGGTCGAGCTCATCGGCGTCCACCTCGGCGTTGTACTGGTAGTCGTAAGTTAAATCGAGCTTCAGGGGATACTCACCAGCGGGGGCGTGGCTTGATATCTTGATGGAGAACTCCATCGGATCTTCCGCCCTCTCACCCGACCTGAGGGCCTCGATCACCTGGTCGCCGGACTTCACCTCGATGAGGTCGTTCTCGGACCTGAGAGTTCCTGTGATCCCCAGGGCCGTCGTCTTCTCCCCCTCGTAGTCCAGCTCCCGGTCTGCCAGGGCCTGTTCCATCAGGGTGTCCGCCTTCTTGTCGGCCTTATAGCCCATGATCCTGCCGTAGTTGGTGAGGTCGACGTAGAGGGTGACGGTGTCGCCCCGCTCAAACTCGCTCGTTCCCGCCAGGCTTGCGTCGAGCTGGGGCGACCCCGACATTGTCCAGTAGTTATCCAGAGATACCGAGGGGATGTAGTTGTCAGAAGTCCCGGCCGAGCCCAGGCCGACCAGGGCGATGAACAGAAACGCGGCCGTCAGGCCGAAATCGACTATATTTCTCAATCCTTCAACCTCCTGAGGGAAATAACGAGCAAGCTTGAGGCTCTGGCTTTCACTTCAGTTTTGTGTTTTCTCCAGTACTCGAGCCTGATCAGAAGCACCGGAAATACCGTGAAGGTGGCGAAGAGGGCGAGGATGACCGAGACCACCGTTATCGTTCCGAAGCTGCTGTTCATGGGAAAGGGCGACGCTATGAGGGCGGAGAAACCGAAGACGGTGGTGAGCCCCGATGCTACTATCGCGGGTCCGATGCTTCCCGTCGCCTTGAAGAGCGCCTTCATGGCGTCGTCGGTCTTCCTCTTCTCCTCGTAGAACCGCTCCATCGTCAGAATCGCGTACTCCGACCCCACCCCCAGAATAAGGGCTCCCAGGGTTGCGGTCATGGGGTTGTACTTCATCCCGGTGAGGTACATCAACCCCCCCATCCAGCCGATGACCATGATCATGGGTAGGATGGGCAAGATCGCCTTTATGATATCTCTGTAAATTAAAAGCAGTATAGAGAATATTAAAACCAGGCCCAGAAGTGTCATCTGCCTTCTGCCGGTGGTGAGGGCGTCGATGAGGCTGTTCATCACCGTCATATCTCCTGTCTGAGTGACGTAGATCCCTGGCGGCGGCTCAAACCAGATTAGGTCCTTGTTGACCTCATTCTGGAGCCGTTCGATCCCCACCTGACCCAGGCTATCGAAGGCCTGGCCTATGTCAAGGATGATCTGGGCGGTGTCATGACCGTTGATGTACTGGCGCTTGACCTCGTCAGGAATCCTGTCCAGGACCGTCTCCACTTCAGACTCGTCCTCGGGGATGACGCCGCCGTTGTAGCTCTTTACGATGGTGGCAAGGCTCGATGCCCCGTATATCTTATCTCTCGATTCCACGACGTAATCGCCGAACTCGTCCATCCATTCCAGGGTTTCAGGGTCGGTCACGTCCCCCTGGACTATGATGTTCAGCTGGTCGGTTCCGCCGAAGATGTCGCTTAGATGACGGAACTGGCTGAGGGGAGGAAGATCCTGAGGGATGAACTCCTTGAAATCGGTCTCGATCGGAACCTGGCTGTCGGCATACTGGCCCACGGCGGTGAGGACGATCGCCACCACCAGCACGGCCCGCCACCGATGAAGGAAGAAGGCCGCCTGCTTCACGACGAGGGGGGTGATAGGGGATTTTTTCTCCTTTCTCCCTTCGCCGTTACGGTTGTTTCTATCGGTCCTCCCCCTCTCCATCTGGTAGAGGACGGTGACCCCAACAAAGAGGGAAGAGATGTAGCACATGATGATGCCGATCAGGCAGAGGAGACCGAAGTCTTTGATCATGGGAACGGTCGACGAGAAGAGGGAGAAGAAGCCCGCCCCGGTTATGATCAGGGCGATCAATACGGCTGGCGCGGTGTGAGCCACCGTATCTATTGCGGCGCTGGCAATCGATTCGCCCCTCTGGAACTCCTCCTCGATCCGGTTCTGAAACTGGATGGCGTAATCGATCCCAAGGCCGATGAGGATGGGGAAAGCCGCCATGGACACCATCGTCAGAGGCACCTTCAGAAATCCCATCATCCCGAAGGTCCAGATTATCCCGAGAAAGACGATGGGAAGCGGCAGAAGCGGCAGGTGAACGTGCCTGAAGACGAGGAGGAGGGCCACCACCATCAAGAGGCAAGAGATGATGAGGAGCCTCCCCATGGAGGAGTTCATCTCTCCTTCTATGTCGTGTCTCAGGGCTATCTCGCCGGTGACGATGGTCTCGGCTCCTGCAGGAAATTCTGCAACTTCCACGGCGGAGTAGGTCTCCTGACGGATGGCCTCTATGCTATCCTGGGATAGAAGTCGGAAGGTCGATCGATATTATGGTATGTCTCCGATCGGGGAGGATGGCGTTGAGCATGGCGGGGTTCGTCTTCTCGAGT
>Ga0116152_10002106_pt1 | contig 16224 bp, 11 predicted proteins | sample AD_UKC119_MetaG_FD_89894 | JGI IMG/M metagenome (GOLD analysis project Ga0116152, IMG submission 89894) | Active sludge microbial communities of municipal wastewater-treating anaerobic digesters from Hong Kong - AD_UKC119_MetaG | ecosystem: Engineered > Bioreactor > Anaerobic > Digestate... | reverse complement strand
CCCAACGCCAGAATGTCGCCTCCGACGACGATTCCGGGATGAGGGAAATTAAGCGCAGTGCCGGTTTGCATTCATTGTCCAGCGCCAATTAAATCTCCATTAGAATTCAAGACCTGAAATTATTTCTTTGACTTCGCTTTGAGTTACTGATTCTTTCTCGCTCTTGTCGTAAATTGTGAGTAAGAAAACAGAATTGTCTTTTTTGTAAAAGTGAGTTATAACTCTTCCGCCACCTGATTTTCCTTTTCCTTTGGAAGCTATTTTAATTCGGATTTTATAACAATTATTACCAAGCGATGTTCCTGTATCCGGCGTCTGTTGCAATTTATGAATTAATTCTGCAAATTCTGATTTCAGCGAAGGGAATTTTTTCACCAATCGCTTTAATTCTTTTTCAAATCGGAGTGTGGAAAAAACCTTACAATTCATTGAGTAAATCGCTTGCAGTACGGAGTTTGAGTTTACCTTCCTTGTGCATCTTTACTTCATCAGCCGATTCTTTCAGATCTTCCCACAATTTTGCTGCATCGGCCGACATTGGCCGCGCTTTTTTCACAAAAGATAGGCTTCGCAACACTTTCATTGCAAATTCAAATTGTTTGTCGGGTATTTCAAGAATGACTTTCATGCAAAAAATAATATTTGCTTTTATGATGCAAATATACAAAAATACTACGAAAATCACACATTGCAGATTTCATGAGGATTTGCACAGACCGGATCAATTGTCACCCTTCCCTAATGCCTGGATGCTGAATGAGGAGGTTACCCCCCAAGATACCCCCCAAGTTGAGCAGCTTTTGCTTTTCATTACTGCAGAGCATTCCAGAGCAGAAATTCATGCTTCATTTGGTCTGGCGGATAAACGAAATTTCGTTGACAAATACCTGTCACCAGCTCTGCATGCAGGATTAATTGAAATGACTATCCCAGGCAAGCCGAAACATCGCGACCAAAAATACAGACTCACTGAAAGTGGTATTCTTTTGAAAGCGCAGTTAGAGCAGAAAAAAAGGTGGTTTTCGGCAAAAAAGCACACAAAATGGGACACCACATTCCGCTCCCACACTACCCAAACCCGCCAGCGACCCAAATTTAACATTTTGCACGCTTAGAAATAATTTTCTATCTTTACTCAACGTTAATTTCCCATGCCCGAAATATCTTTCCATACAACATATTCAAATAATTGTCATTTGTTTGCGTGCGCAGAGAATGGCTTCCAGAGCGGCCTGCAGAGGCGCAGGTGTCACCGTTTCGAATTCAATGGTATTGAACCATAATCATAGCGAGAACGCAGCTTTGCCATGCTCCATACCCTGTGCATTGTGCGTTGAGTCGCATGCTAATGCATCAAATTGAAAAATATTTTCTGACAATTTTGTTTATTCAGAAATATTTTCTAATTTTGCACTCCCAAATAAAAAAGGAAATGAAAAAAGGTATTCATCCCGAGAGCTACAGATTCGTTGTATTCAAAGATACATCAAACGATTATTCTTTCATGACCCGTTCAACCGTGGCCACAAAAGACACTATTACATGGGAAGACGGCAAGGAATATCCGCTCGTGAAACTTGAAATCTCACACACCTCGCATCCGTTCTTTACCGGAAAAATGAAACTGGTTGATACCGCCGGTCGTGTTGATAAATTCAAAAGCCGCTATCAGAAACATTACGAAAAGAAAGGCGAAAACAAATAAATTGTTTGCTTCAAAATACTGTAAAAGCCCTCGAAACAGGGCTTTTTTTATTATTTTTACGCCATGAATATCATACTGTTCGATAGCTTCACGCGTATGCATTTGCTGCCGCTAACGTTCACCCGACCGGTGGCAGAACTCAGAGTTGGCATAACCACCATTTCGGAAAAATGGCAGCGCTGGTTCCCTGATTCCGTTTCGTGTCTGGCACCCGACTACATCAAACCGGTTTTTCCGGTGAATGTGGCAGCTGATAACATCCTGATTGATGGTTCTGTTCTTCCCGATCAACAGATTGTAAGCGCCATTCAGCAACTGAAGGAAAACAGCGTCCTGACCGATACCGATAACAATATTCTGGCGGCACGCCTGCCCGAATTGCAGGTACAATCACTGGTTTCATTTCCGGAATACCTTGATATGCGTGTACTTAAGCCCCAGTCAATCGAAACTGTTAAAGCTTTCAAAGCCATAACGCATCCATGGAACTTATTTACCATGGCAGGCGAACTGCTGACCGATGATTTTACCCATCTGACAAAAGGCCGCAAAAGCGCTCCCCTGCCCGCTTCGAACCGCTGCGTGAATCCGGAAAATATATTTATTGAAGACGGTGCGACTGTTGAATTTTCCATTCTGAATACCTCCTCAGGCCCGATTTATATTGCAAAAGATGCTGAAATAATGGAAAACAGTGTCATTCGCGGACCATTTGCTTTGGGCGAGCATTCGGTCGTTAAAATAGGCGCCAAAATATACGGACCAACCATTGTAGGACCGCACTGCAAAGTCGGCGGTGAAGTCAACAACTCCGTTTTTCTGGGATATTCAAACAAAGCCCACGACGGATTTCTCGGCAATTCAGTCATTGGCGAATGGTGCAACCTTGGCGCCGACACCAATAACAGCAACCTGAAAAACACCTACGAAGAAGTCAAGCTCTGGAGCTATGTAAAGAAAGGTTTTGTTACAACCGGTCTGCAGTTTTGCGGTCTCATCATGGGCGATCACAGCAAATGCAGTATCAACACTATGTTCAATACCGGTACGGTTACTGGCGTTTCATGTAATCTGTATGGCGATGGTTTTCACCGAAATTTCATTCCCTCGTTTTCGTGGGGCAGTACCGCCAAACTGACAGATTTTCAGTTTGAAAAAGCCATGCTGGTTGTTGAGCGCGTAATGGCACGCAGAGGCCTTCAACTATCTGATTCAGAAAGAGATATGTTGCATCATATTTTTTCCAGAACCGAAGAATGGCACAATAAGCAATAATTACATTCTTTTGGCATTTATATTGGCAAGGGGGTACACTCCGCATAAATCACGCGGAACACAGACATTTTGACAGCATGAAAAAAAACAAAAAAGATATTTTCAGAGATATTCTCTTCAGCGACGCATTAACTTCCGATAATGAATTCATTCCGCTCATGTCGATGGAAGATGAAAAAACCATACAGCAGGAAGACATCCCAGACGAGTTGCCCATTCTGCCTTTGCGCAATACAGTACTTTTTCCCGGAGTAATTATCCCCATTACTGTCGGTCGCGAAAAATCAATTCAATTGGTCCGTAGTGTCTATAAGGCCAAGCGAATTATCGGCGTTGTAGCTCAAAAAGATGCACAGGTTGAGGATCCGGAACCCATAGATATGTACGACATTGGAACTGTTGCCTACATCATCAAGCTATTACAGATGCCCGATGACACGGTAACGATTATCATACAGGGCCGCAGCCGCTTTCAGATCAATCATTTTGTAAAATCGGATCCCTATTTTATTGCCAAAGTGCAGTCCTATGGCCGTCCACAACGCCTTACGGGCTATTCGAAACTCTTCCCCACCCTCATGTCAACCGTAAAAGAAACGGCCATGCAGATTCTCAAGGAAGGTTCCGAAGTCCCGGCCGAAGCGCGCATTGCCATCGAAAACATCGAAAGCCCCTGGTTGTTGATGCATATGATTGCTTCGAATCTGAAAATTCAGCATACCGAAAAACAGAAACTGCTCGAAATGACCGATCTGGAGCAGCTTGGCAATGATTTACTGCGTCATCTGACCAATGAACTGAAAATGCTTGAAATCAAAGAGCAAATTCACGAAAAAGTAAAAACAGATATCGACAAACAGCAGCGCGATTATTTTCTGAACATGCAGTTAAAAACCATTCAGGAAGAACTGGGTGGTGCACCGCATGAACAGGAAATAAAAGATTTACAGGAAAAAGCAGCCAAAAAGAAATGGTCGGACAATGTCGCCGAAGTATTTGACAAGGAAATGTCGAAACTGAAGCGAATGAACCCTTCGGCAGCAGAGTTTTCTATTCAGCTCAACTATCTTGAGTTTTTGGTTGAATTGCCCTGGAACGAATTTACCAACGACAACATGAATCTTGATCACGCCCGTGTTATTCTCAATGAAGACCACTACGGGCTGGAGAAAGTGAAGGAAAGAATTATTGAATACCTGGCAGTGCTGCAACTGAAAGGCGATATGAAATCTCCGATTCTTTGTCTGCTTGGCCCTCCGGGTGTTGGCAAAACCTCACTCGGACGAAGCATTGCACGAGCGCTGGAGCGCAAATATATCAGAATGTCGCTGGGCGGTCTGCGCGACGAATCGGAGCTGCGCGGACATCGTAAAACCTATATAGGCGCTATGCCCGGACGAATCATTCAGAGTCTGAAAAAAGTAAAATCATCGAATCCCGTATTTGTACTTGATGAAATTGATAAAGTTTCGGGAAATACCATGCAGGGCGACCCGCAGGCAGCACTGCTCGAAGTGCTCGATCCGGAGCAAAACAATACTTTTTACGATAACTATCTCGAAGTTGATTACGATTTGTCGAAAATCCTTTTTATTGCAACGGCCAACAACCTTTCCACCATTCATCCCGCGCTGCGCGACCGTATGGAAATCATTGACCTGAGCGGTTACACACAGGAAGAAAAACTGGAAATTGCCAAACGACATTTGATTCCGAAACAACTCAACGAAAACGGAATGACGAAATCTAAACTGAAATTTCAGGATAGAGTCATCAATTCCATTATATCAGATTATACCCGCGAATCCGGAGTTCGTGCACTCGAAAAAACCATTGCTAAAGTGATACGGCATTATGCTACCGACTATGCCATGGGTAAAAAAATTGAGCCGCTGAAATGCGAACACCTTGAAAAAATTCTTGGAATTCCAACATTCCAACGCAACAAAGCACAGCTAAAACCCGCCATAGGTCTTGTTACAGGATTGGCATGGACTGTTTTCGGTGGTGAAATCCTGTATGTCGAAGCCACTCTGAGTAAAGGGAAAGGCGCACTTACCATGACCGGAAATCTGGGCGATGTAATGAAAGAATCGGCCACACTTGCCTTTGAGTACCTGAAATCGCATGCAAAAGAACTGAAAATCGATGCCGAAAAGCTCGATAATTATAATGTGCATATCCACGTTCCCGAAGGCGCCACACCGAAAGACGGACCTTCGGCGGGAATTACCATTTTCACAGCACTCACCAGCGTGCTTTTAAACAAACCGGTGAAAAACGACATTGCCATGACCGGCGAAATTACCCTGCGCGGAAAAGTACTTCCTGTCGGTGGAATTAAGGAAAAAATTCTGGCTGCACGCCGCAGCGGAATCAAGACCATTGTTATTTCTGAAGAAAACCGCAAAGACCTCGGCGAAATCGAAGACCGCTACCTCGAAGACATCAGCTTCCATTTTATAAAAGAAATGAAAGAAGTGCTGCCGATTGTTTTGTAGAATCAGCTTTTAGTAATCAGCAATCAGCAATTGTGCCGGCCGAAGCGTCGGTGCTCTGTGAAGGAGCCAAATATCAGAGCGGGAATCAGAGCGAGAGCGAAACTATTTCATACGCAATGCTCCATGCACTTTGCGTTGTGCATTGTGCGTTGTGCATTGCAACCGCATGCCGCCTGCCTTTACATCGCCTTTATACACTTTCAACTCTTTTGTCCACGGATTACACTGATTACGCGGACCCGCCTGCAGCGGGCAGGTTAAAACTCCCTCTGCTGGTCTTTGGATTTCAGCGGATAAAATGTCTCTCAACCTGCGACTGAAGCCATTTCCACAGATAATTGTACAAAATTTTTCAGTCAATGATTATTACGCAGTAATAATTGTTGACAACAGTGTAATCAGGATGGGGCCACTGAAGGTAAAGTGTTTCCGTGCAATCTGTGTAATCCGTGGACCTATTCTTTCTGCCACTTGCCGCATGCGCTATTGCACATAATACCGATACATTTCGAACATCTCCTGACGCTTCGCCCGGCTGGTCACCGATACAGTTTTCAGCATTCCGCCTTTTTTACGCAAGCTGATACCCCCAAAAAACCACCAACCGACTTTGATACTGAATTTATCCAGCATTTTTACATAATAGGTTTGTTCTTCAGGCATGGCTGTAGCAAGATAATCGTATGCTTCGGCAAAACCGCCTGAAAATAACAATGCAGCGGCTTCTCTGTAAATTTCAGCTCCATTGAAACGCTCTTCAGACGAGTCTATAATATTGCTTACCCGAAAAGGAATAATAAAAATGACATCCGGAAAACAAACAATGGCAGAGCGACTCACTGACGCAGAGCGAAATCCTTCATTAATATCGGCCTTTGGAATGCAGATATATTTCATTCTGTCTAATAATTTCTGTACAAATGCACCGTCCCGGTCAATGTGCGTTTTCTGATTCCCGCAAGACGCAATTCATACACATCACACACATAGAAATAAACCCCTTCGCTGCAATCGGCCTGCGTTGACTGATTTTTTCCATCCCAGTTAATATCAGGATCCTGAGTTGTAAACATAATAAGCCCCCAACGATCAAATATCTTTAAATCGATTTTTTCTACAAAATCATACGGAAAAGGAACAAACAAATCATTGAATCCATCTCCATTCGGAGTGAATACATTGGGCAAAGAATATAAATCGCATTCATCAATATCAACACAAACAATATTCGAAAAACCACTGCTGTTGCCGGATGTATCAACAGCCACCACAGCATAACAACCCGCTACGGAAGTGATACCGTTGTGGATATAAGTTGTGGTTTCGGCTCCGGAAACTGCTGCAATCTGAACAAACTCACCATCAGTCATCGATGAAAAATAAATTTCATAACTGCCAACATCGCCATCGCCACAAGTAGTTTGCGGATTTGTCCACACAAGATAATTGGCTACTTCGTCGCAATTAACCGATACACTCAGCTCAACCGGACAAGGTGGCTCAACATCCATGGGTTGTTCGCATTGTTCCTGCGAAAAATTGCGGATAGGCGCAACAAATCCCGGCAGTGAATAGGATCCGATGGTTTCAACTTTGTAACAATAGGTTACTCCATTCACCAGACCAGTATCGAGATAAGTATCCGAATATGAAATACCGATGGAATCGAACGTTGCAGTCAGATTATTGTATCGGTAAATCACTGTGCTGTCATTGTTCCAGGGCACATTAAAATTCCATTGCAGCAGCAACTTTTTATCCAACGGGGTCAGCGAAAGAAAAACCGAAGAAGCCGGATAGGAAGAAGTGAAAGGAGCATATACCGCTGTGCCCGAAGCATACATCAAATCAATGCGATAATGCCACGGACCGTCCAGGGTGTTCAAACCAGCATCAACAAATGTGGTATCATCGAGTCCGTCATTGGAAGTCAGAAAAGTGTAGGATGATCCTGAAAAATCTGAGGCACGGTAAATATCGTAGCGGTAAGGTCCTGAATATAAAAGTGTGTCAAAATCATCGGGTTTCGACCAATCAACAAACATACTTCCGGCCGAAACCGAAGTGGCAGTGACACTTACATGAGTAATTACCGGTGAATCATCGGACAATACAATGCAAGCTTCGTTCGAGGCCTGACTTTCGGCACCGTTGGCAAACCATGCTGTAACAATGTAGCAGTATTCATTGCCATGAGGCAAACCCATCCCTGCATTGTCATCGGTATATGTTGTATCGTTGATATCGGTAGTGGTTTCAATCAGACTATATCCGGTCCAAGCCGGAACGCCCGTTTCGCAACCCGAAGCCACATAACCACTGGCGCCGGATTTACGGTATATTTTATAGCCATCTGCATTGGTGCAGAATTCTTTGTTCCAGCTCAGGAATGCATGATCGCCTATGGCAGAAACAATCAGATTTTCAGGCGCAGGTGCAATCACCGATAATTGCATTTGGTCCTGCGCTGTTAATTTATCCGAAATTTTATAAACCAAAATATTGTCAAGACCCCAATGATCGTAATAACGACCGGTAGCTTCGAACTGAACCCAGCGAAAACGTGTATTGGCCGACAGCGATGCATCGGGTGCCACCACCGAGTAATTGTTCCATCCAATCAGGTTTTCGACATGGCCACCTTCACCGGGCGAAAGACTCGGATCCCAGTAAGCCATGGTTTCCCATGGACCACCAAGACCATTAACGCTATACTGAAGATAAATACCTTCATCGGGCTCATCAGGCCCTTCACAATCTGTACCCGGATTGCCAGTATGATCGCTGAAACGCATATCAAAAACAATCATATAATTACCGGCACTGACATCCATCGACGGCGTAGCCAGAAAACGCGGGGCCGTAGTGTCTGAACCAAACCACAGATAAGTCGAACCATCCCATCCACTTCCGCAAGGATTGTTGAACATAACGGAAACATTGGAATAAAACGGTGTCAGTTGCCAGTTGTTGAAATCATAGGTGCAATCGCAATTGCTCAGACTGTCTTCGAGTTCAGCTCTGAAAATCATGGTGTACGGCTCGGGTCGAACATGATCACAGAACACATTCCATGCAAAATCCGATGAAACAGTATATTGATTGCGAACCGGTTGCGGAAAAGTGGCCGGATTATTCACCAACAAAAGCGGCTCGCCCGAAGCTGTAAGCGAAATAGTGTCAACACCACTATAAGTGGCAGTAACCATCTGATTGAATGACTGACCGGCAATAATGCAGGTATCTGCCGGGATCGTCAACACAGGCATTTCGGGCTGACAGTCAATGACATTTACCAACACATCCCGCATGATTGATCCAAGAAAAATTCCATTGCGATATTTGGAAACCTTAACAGCATAATTGAAAAAACCCTTCTGCAGAGGAGAATCCCACGTAAGCCAGCCACTTTGAGAATCAATGAAAAACTGTGCTGACGAAGCCGGATAAGAATAGCCGGCAATGGGATCGCCAAATTCGCCACGGCATGGAATCAGGGAATAAACAAGTTCATCTCCATCAGCATCATAGGCCGAATAATCCATCACATTATCCGAAGCCCTGCATACATTCATTCGGGGCTTATCGAGAAAAACCGGTGATTTTTGCCCTGAAAGAAAAGGGCTTACAACAAGCTCCGCCTCGACATATATATCGGTAATAAGCGACATGGGAACATTGATGACATTGAGACTGCGCACCTTGTATGAAACAAACATGGTAAATGTAGCCGGTCCGGAATAGGTATGGGTGCCGGTGTAAACCACTTTCTTCAGTTCGCCGGGCAAATCAGTTACCGATGAGGGCGTAAGAAAAGAATAAGTGCTGTCGCCCCAAAAAATCTCAACAATAGAATCAACGGGGCTGGGATCGTAGAGATAAAAAACAACATGTGCCCGGTAAGTCAGCTGAGAAACATTTTCATATGTCAACTCAAGCGATTTGACATTCATCGAAAACGCAGAACTGCCTAGCAGAGAACAAAACAATATGGAGAAAAATATTTTTTTGATTGCCATCGCTTAAAAACACAGATTGCAAACGTAAAAGTACAAAAAAAATTATGCATTTCATTATATAAATGAACCTGCATGCAAAATATTTAAGAAACAAATATGGCTTTTAGAAAAAAGTTGCAACCATTTTAAATAAAGAACACAAAAGCTCAAATAAAAAAAATTGCGCCGAATATTTAACTTTTTACGAATTTTATAGTCAAACCACTGTTTTTTTGATGATTACAGCAAGATGTTATATTCTATTAAGTGATAAACATCAGTTGTTTTTGGAAAAAGAACTGAAATTTCTTAAATTTGCATATCGAATGCGTTTGAATTAAACAGCGTGCTATTGGGGGATAATTTTCGCGGTCTTATCAGACATATTTAGCATTCGTTTTAATCAAAAGCAAATTTGGAACAAGGAACTGCTTTTCTGAAATCAAGACAGACTTAAAAAGGACCAATGAAAATAAAAAATATTCTGCTGATTGCAACAACTCTGACGGGCATTACTATTAATAATGCTTCGGCGCAATGTTTTGCAGAAATTGAAACTCCTGCACAGGACACAACAATCTGCGTTGGAGAATCGGTGTATTTAAGTGCATTTGCCACCTGCACATTCCTGATGAGCAACAATTTCAACAATGGAACTGCCGGCACTGGCTGGGTTGCAACTACGGGCGTGAGTTTTACAAACCCATGTAACCCATCATCAGATGGAACCATCTATATGTGGATGGGCGATGCCGTGCCGCTGCCGCGCACACTAACCACTGTACCTTTCGATGTTACAGGATCCTGTGAAATTTCCTTTGATATGAAATATGCAACTCAATCGCAGTCATCGCCCTGCGAAGGAATTGATGAATACAACGAAGGTGTTTCACTTCAATATTCCATCAACAGCGGAGCTACATGGGTGGATATTGCATATTTTCAACCGGATGGCGTTATACTCACTTCCAATCCAGGCACTTCCGGAACCTGCATTTCTTCACCTTATGTTACTCCATTCACTACCTGGGCTAATTACACTTTTCCCATTCCGCCGGCTGCCCAATCATCTGCTACAATGTTTCGCTGGATTCAAATCGATTATTCCAGTCTTACAAATGATCATTGGGGTCTTGATAATGTAGAAATCGTTTGCCCTCAATCTCAGAATATTTTCTGGTCAAATGGTGTTTCCAATGCTTTATCGCAAACTGTAACACCCACCACCACCACCGAATACATTGTTGCCATTTTCGACTCTTTGGGAAATATTGCAACCGATACCATTATGGTGAATGTTATCCCAACTCCTTCGGCCAGCTTTGATACCGAATCGCCGGTTTGTATCAATCAACCGTCAACCATCAATTTCACGGGTTCAAACAATCCCGGTGTTACTTATACTTATGATTTTAACGGTGGAACAGTGATTTCCGGCTCCGGATCAGGTCCCTACGAGGTTTCGTGGCCTGCTGCCGGCACTTATACTGTTACACTTACAACTTCAGAAGGATCCTGCACCAACACCGAAACCCAAACTGTAACCGTCAATTCAAACATCACTGTATCGATTTCGCCGGCTGCACCTTCGGTGTGCCCCGACAGCAGCATAACTCTCACAGCTTCAGGTGGAGCTACCTATTCATGGGCAGCAGACCCCACCCTCAACTCAGACAGTACAGCTTTGGTTACCGCCACTCCAACCACTACAACAACCTATACCGTTACCGGAACCAGCATTGAAGGGTGTACCGGCTCTGCCAGTGTAACCGTCGATATTTATCCCGAACCCACCATTTCTGTTACTCCGGTTCCTTCCAATGGTTGTATTCCGCATGTGGTTGATTTCAGCGCATCCGTTTCGCCAGCTGCCACTGCCTATAGCTGGGACTTTGGAGACCCAGCTTCAGGATCTCAGAACAACAGCACTTCCGATTCTCCCATTCATGTGTTTTCGAATGCAGGACAATATGATATTTCCCTCAGTGTTATATCGGTTCACGGATGCCCCGGCACAGCCACTTTCCCATCTATGATAACCGCTTACGATGTGCCTGTTGCAGCATTTCTTACAGACTCAACAACACTGAACCTGATGAACCCTGTAGTCAACTTTACCGATATGTCAACCGGTGCGCTCAACTGGTACTGGGATTTTGGCGAACCCTCCTCTTATTCGAATTTCTCGAATCTGACAAATCCAACCCATACCTATGGATCAACCGGCGAATTCATTGTCTGGATGGTAGTAGATAATGGCTACTGTTCTGATTCAACCTACACCATTATCAATGTTGTTCAGGATATAGCTTTCTACATGCCCAATGCCTTTTCGCCATACAACGAAGACGGGGTCAACGACATTTTTGCTCCATCAGGGATTGGTGCGGGAATGGGTGATAATACCTTTGCCATGTATATTTACGATCGTTGGGGGAAACTGGTGTTTAGCTCAAAAGACTTTTTCTCGGGATGGGATGGAAGATACGATGGCGAATTCGTTCAGCCGGGTGTTTACACCTATTTTGTCGAAGTACAATATGCCGACAAACTCTGGCGAAAATTCTGGGGCAAAGTAACATTAGTGAAATAAGCAAAAGATATTTTCAAAAGACTGTTCTCCGGAACGGTCTTTTTTTATACAGCCGCCTCTGAAAACTGAGACAGATAAACACCCAGATCTTCATCGCGGTCAACAGACAATTTCTGACGCAAACGCGAACGCAAAACATGAATGCTTTGCAAAGTCATGCCTGTTATCAAAGCCATTTCCTTTGAACTAAGCTGCAGACTAATCAACGCGCAATACCGCAGATCGCGCGAAGTGAGCCCGCTGTGCGCCTGAGTTAATCTTGAGAAAAAATCGGGATTCACCAGCGAAAAATAGTGATCGAATTCTTTCCAGATATTTTTGTTTTGAGAAGTTGACAACACCGATGCCAGCTCATACAATTTTTTCTGTGTCTCACGAGGGCTTTTACTGCCAAGCTGCCGCAACTGAGTTATCACATCGCCAGCCGTTTCATTCACCATGGCCTGATTCAATACAAAACTGGCTATTTCCTTGTTTTTTGTATTCAACTCAGCTGTAAGTCTTATACGGGCGGCAAGCAATGTTTCTTTCTGCTGTTCTGAATTCAGAATACGACGTTTGTAACGGCTCGACAAAAAATAGATAAACAAAACAACCAAAACCAGCAGTATAACAAATATGGATGTCAGCAGATAAGAAATACGCCGCTGCTTAACGAGGTTTTCGTTTTCAAGTACAATGGTTTTAGCTTTGGCTTTTTCGAGATCAAGCAAAACTTTATAATATAAATTGTTTTCAACTGAATTGTCTTTTTTTGAATCAAACAACTGCTGATATTTCAAAACCTGTGATTGATAATAATAGGCCTGATCGAATTTATTCAGCGCTCCGAAAATTTCAGCTGCAATGGAATTGAATTCAATCAGCATCGGATAATTATTCACCGATTCGAAATAACGCATGGCAATTGTAATATCTTCTTCGGCAGCAGACAGATTGCCATGGTGCATATGAATACGGGCCCGGATTCCATAATAAACACCAACCCAATTATCCTGAATAATATATTGCTTGCGCTCCTCCGCCATGCGAAACAATCGAATCGCTTTTGGGAAATTGCCTCGCCGGATATAATGCATACTGATATTCAGACTAATATGTGCAATATTCTCGTCATTTCTGGTCTCCAGCGATTTGATGATTGATTTGTCAAAACAATATTCCGCCTTTGTGGTATCGCCACTTTTAATGTAAAACTTGGCAATATTATTCCACCCGACGGCCTGAAAATCAGGGTTTTTGCTTTTTTCGGCCGAAAGCATCATGGCCTGAAAAAGATATTCAGGGTTTTTGTTGAGCTTGAGAAAAACAATCAGCAAACTGTTATAGGCCTTGAACTGAAAGAAATAATCATTCTGATATTTTGCTGTTTTCAATAAATTATTGAACACGAAAACCGCGTTGGTATCCTGTCCCAGTTTTTCATAACACAATCCGATAACATATATATTGTACATGAATTCATACATCATACCACACGATAAAAGCTTTCCTGCATTTGGCTTAAGCAGTGAAAGAGCTTTCTCTGCACCATCACTTTTACGTAAAAAATCGGCATACCACAAAATAGATTTTGCGCGTTGACACGAAAAAGACTGACCTGCCAGCTCCATTGATTGATAAAAAACATGCTCCGTCGTATCCCGCCCATGCAAAAACTGACTTCCAACTGCATAAAGCCGCAATGCCTCCGACATGGACAACGTATCACCGATGCTTTCAGCCAGCTGATAAGCAGCTATTGCCATGGGCTCGGAAATAGCAGGATCATTCTCGGCATACATAGATGCAGAATCAAGCAAATTCCTGATTTCAGTCTTTTCTTTTCTGACATGATCTGATGACTGCTGCGAAAACAATAAAGACGGGGAAAATATGGCTATGACCAATAAAAACCTTGAAAACCTTCGGGGGCTGAAAATGTTCATACGCAAAATTAATATTTTTTAGACCTTTCACAGGTGCCGAAAGATAAAAACAATCAGGTTTTTTTTCAAAAAAAACAATAACATGCATTCATTAATTCAATCAATAATGCATAAAAGAAATCCATTCAGCTTACATTAAACAGAATCAAAACAATATTTCAGATTCTTGCTTGCCATTCGGTTTTGCATGCATGAACTCTCCTGATGTCCGATTTTTCAGAAATCAACACTTCGGATTCTTTCAGATTGATCTCAATCAAGGTTTACATTTACTGCAACGTCATTTTTAAACCCTCATAAAATTATTGTTTATCGATATTATACACCATTTTATGTAATTCATAATAGTATTTCCCCCTAATGACATATATTCACATTTAAGAACAATGTATTTAGCGCTTAATTATATTTTTTTTTAAATATATAAAATTGTATATCTCTCGCAACAAATCAGCGTATTTAACTGATTTACTTATTTTTAACAGTGTCGTTAAGTATCCGATAAGCATAAAAGGTGTTAATTTCTTAAAGACAATGCAAAGGCATAAAAAAAAGGGGCTTTTTAATCGTAAATTCGTAAGTCTTTTTTCGTTTTGAAAAATAAGAAAAACAACAAGCATATGAAATCAAAATTACTGATGATTATTTGGGGGGTGCTGATAAGTACTTTCTCATTGCAAGCACAGACGACAGTCTTATCTGAAGACTTCGAAACCCTGCCGCTGGATTTGACCAGCTCCGGCAGCGGCAACTGGGAGCGAACAACGCTGCTGGCTGCCGGCGGAACCTACAGCGATACCGCTACAGCAGTGCTTTCAGGACACAGTTACCTGACAACACCCTCGTTTTCGACACTCGGAAATTACATGGTACGCCTCGAATTCGACCAGATTTGTAAAATAGAGCTTTTCGACGGCGGATATATCGAGTATTCGCTCGATGGCGGCACCACCTGGATTGTTGTTACCAGCACCTACTATCAGGGTAGTGGCAGCATGGCCAGCAATAAATTCACCGCAAACTCCTATACCTCAACCTGGGTGGCATCTGATTTCGATACTATTCCAAACAACACCTGGTGGAAACACGAAACTTTTGAACTGGGGAGTCTGGTGGGCAATCAGGCCAACGTAATGCTGCGTTTCCGTTTATCGGACCTTAACAATAACGGAGCAAATACTCATTATGGCTGGGCACTCGACAATGTGCTTATTACCATGGCTTTATCCGAAAGCACGCCTCCTTCTATCACTCAATTGCCAACCATCTGGCAAGATACTCTTTATCAGACCGGCCCGTTTGAAGTGAAAGCAAAAATCAACGACCTGTCCGGTATTGATACGGCCTATGTGGTTTACACTATAAACGGCGGCGCCAATAACTACGTGGGCATGAATATGCTGAATGTTGACACCTTTGCAGCCACCATTCCAGCTCAGGCCTATAATACACGCATCGATTATTTTGTTGTTGCTGTTGACGGCTCCATTGCTGCCAACGCTGACTCTTCTGCGGCCAAATGGTTTTATACGAAGAAAGCTGCACCTGTGGTTATTATCGGAACCGGAACAAGCGATTACGGCTATACTCCAACCTATGGCTCTTACAATTATGGATGGAGCAAATTATTATATACAGCAAGCGAAATTGGTACTTCCGGAATTATTGACTCATTGTCTTTTAAACCGGGAAATTCTCCTGCCAATTTCTTAATGACTGATCAGAAAGTTTTTATTGCCAGTATCCCCGAGTCTGTATTTGCGGACGGCGCTATGCCAGACACATCGGTAATGACGGCTGTCTTTGAAGGCTCAGTGACCTGGAATGGAAATAATTTCCATGGAATTAAACTAACTACACCTTTTTATTATAATGGAACTGATCACCTGCTGATTTATTGGCTGAACCGCGATGGATCTAATGCTACAGGTTATCCTGAATTTACATACACATCTACTTCACCCGATTATCAGGCCGCATATAAATACAGCAATACCTACAACCTTGTTTTCCCAACATCAACAGGTTCGTTGTCAACTACATACCGCTCCAACATTAAAATCACTTTTGCCTTAAGCACTGCAGTGCATGATGTGGCAGCGGTTGAAATAGCAGAACCGTTAATCACTCCGAATCCTGCCATAGGAACACCTTATGATGTTAAAGTGAAAATTATAAACATCGGATCTGACACACTCACAAGCGCCACCCTCAACTGGGAACT
>Ga0116152_10002105_pt1 | contig 16233 bp, 15 predicted proteins | sample AD_UKC119_MetaG_FD_89894 | JGI IMG/M metagenome (GOLD analysis project Ga0116152, IMG submission 89894) | Active sludge microbial communities of municipal wastewater-treating anaerobic digesters from Hong Kong - AD_UKC119_MetaG | ecosystem: Engineered > Bioreactor > Anaerobic > Digestate... | reverse complement strand
AGAACATCCCGGTTTGAGATCAAAATAGTTCAGCATGGTGCCATGGGACGCAACAAATACTACCATACTGAAAATGTAGAAAAACGATATATCAACATGAACCGCTTTTTAGAACGGTTTCATGGCGTATCCTCGAGTTATTTGCAGAACTTTAACCCTGCAAATATTAGAATATGAGAGAAGTGCTCCGTTGGAAGAGGTGCCCCGCATTAGGGCGAAGGCCAAGTACCCCGCAAGTTGAGCTGCTTAGGGGATGACGGATCGGGCAGAGCGACCGGGGGAAGCTCCTGACCGGCCGCTCAGACCCTTGCAGCGCAACGAGGAGTACAGGCCGGAGACCGACCCCGAGCGAAGCGAGGGGGAATGCCCATTTAAAAAAAACTCTAAAACAAATCTTCGTACCTGCTCTTTGTCTTCTCAGGTATACGGATCACATATCTCTTCCCTTTTACAGGCAACATCTTATCCCGTAACCATGGGTTCATCTCTTTGAGTTCGCGGTATAGAATGTTGTTCGTTCTTGCAAAATCAAATAAGTTATTAATGGAGCTATCCACAGAAACCTCTTTATATGGAATGGGTCGGTAACACTCTGTTACTTTTAAATGAACACCATACTTTTCAGGATCTTCAAACATCAGTTTATACGAAATGATTCTATTCACATAACGTGAGGTCTCCTGATTCAAAAAAAGATCCCAGTAGTTATTTATAGATTGTTCGTTGATGTTTCGTTGTAGTCCGGTTTCACCCATATTATAGGCGGCAGCTGCTAATGACCATGTTCCCAGTTTTGATTTTAAGTCTTTTAAAAAAGCACAAGCAGCACGGGTTGATTTTTCCAGATGGTATCTTTCATCAACATATTCATTGATTTCTAAACCGTAACTTCTTCCAGTTGCAGCCATAAATTGCCAAAAACCTGCAGCTTTAGCAGGAGAGACGACGTTTTCCAAACTGCTTTCTGCAACACACAGATATTTTAAATCTTCAGGAAGGCCCTCCTCCTTCAAAATCATCTCAATTTCGGGAAAAAAACGGGTAGATCTTTTGAAGGTCTGAATGGTTCTGGAATGTTGATAGCAATGGATGATCAATTCTCTTTCTAGGCCTTCTCTCACATAATAGATGTCAATGGGAACAGATTCCCCACAAAAAGTGACGGTTTGTGGAATGGGAGGTGTTGCTAATACATTGTCATAGGCAATGATTTCATCCGTTGGGGTTTCTACTTTCAGTTCTTTACCATTCTTGCTGATCCCATAAAAAGCAAAACTGAAAACAATAAGGACACTAAAAGTGATCAATCCAATTCTTTTATAATTCATAATAGATTCTTTATTTAAGATTTTTAATGTGGTAGTTTTCTATCATCTTCCATAAATGAACGCGCTCTTTGCCTCTGACATTGTGTGGATGGTTGGGATACACAAAATAATCCATGATAATTCCATCTTTGATAGCCTGATTGATCAACTTCAAAGAGTGTTGCCATAAAACAGTATCATCCTGAGCTCCGTGAAAAACCAAAAGATTTGATTTAATATTTTTTACTTTTGGCAGAATTGCGGTCTCCTTATATCCTAAAGGATTCTCTTCCGGGGTATCCATATATCGTTCTCCGTACATAATTTCATACCAGCTCCAATCGATCACAGGGCCACCACAGGTTGCAGTGTTAAACTGATCCGGATAATTGGTTATCAATGACATGATCATAAATCCTCCATAGCTCCAGCCATCTAAGCTGATATTTTTGGGATCCACATAAGGGAACTTTTTCAAATATTCCACACCGCACATTTGATCTTCCATCTCTAATTTACCCAGCTGTCTGTGAATACACTTTTCAAATGCAGCACCTCTTTTGGATGTTCCTCTGTTGTCCAGACTAAAAACGATAAAACCCTTTTGAGCCATATATTGTAGAAAAACGCCTCCAGATAAAAAGGTATTGGTTACCATTTGAGAGTGAGGGCCACCATAAACATAAAGGAAAACAGGATATTTTTTAGTTTCATCAAATTGCGGGGGATACGTAATTCTGCCATAAAGGTGATCTCCGTTATTGTTTTTAATAGTAACAATATTTGTTTCTCCAAGATTCGCATCTTTGTATGGATTTTCTGCTGTTAACAATGTTTTTGTCCTATTCTCTTTTATGTGAATCAGGTTAATTATTCTTGGGGTTTCCAAATTGGTGAAATAATCGATACAAAAACTCTTATCATGAGAGAATATGGGGGTATGTGTCCCTTCTGCTGTAGCAATTTGTTGGATCTTTTTCGTTTTGATATGGATCGAATAAATGTAGTTCCCTGTAGGATTAGGATCAGAACTTGAGAAAAAGATATTTTCCTCCTTTGGATCCAAGCCAAAAAGTTGATTCACTTGCCAGTTTCCTTTGGTAAGTTGTGTCATCAATTTCCCGTTCATATCATACAAATAGAGATGGTTCCAGCCATCCCGATCGCTTTGCCAGATAAAAAAAGGGAATTTTGTCAGGAAGTAGGGTCTTGTATTGGGTTCCACGTACTGATTATTAGTTTCTTCAATGAGTACTTTTATTTTTTTCCCGCTTTTCACATCATACTGAACCAATAAAGCTACATTTTGAGCTCTATTTATATGGGTGATGAACAAAAACTTTTCATCCGGTGTAAAAGTAACATTGGTTAAAAATTCACCATCATTAGGATCTGTTTGAATATAGTGATATACCGTTTTACCAGACAAAACTGAGGCTTGAACGTCAAAAATACCTACTTTAACATGATGATTCTCTTGTCCGGCCATTGGGTATTTGATCTTGTTTTCGATTGCTATTTGACCTGAAACATCTACGAGTGGATAATCTGTCACCATACTTTCATCCATTCGGTAAAAAGCAATAAAATGACCATTTGGAGAAATATATTGACCTTCCCCAATTCCCCATTCACTTCTGTGAACGGTTTTCCCAAAAACAATATTTTGACCTGTATCGGGACAAAGCAGGATCGGTTCATAATTATTTTTTTCACTTTTTACATAAACGGAGCCCTTTTCTTCCACCACAAAAAGTTTATGTTGTAAAGAGTGATCAATCCTGTTATCCGGAACTTGAGTGCCTGTTAATACGCCTGCAAAAGAAGTAGAAATAATCTCATTTCCAGATGGGAAATAGATTTGATCTTTATCTATCCACTGGTAAAAGGGGATCTTTTTAAAAGGGCTTCCACTCACTCGATTATTGATATTCTGAAGAGAAATCCGTTCTTTTATTTTTCCGGAAACAGCATCCACACATAAAATAGTATCATTTTTTACGTACGTATATTGATTGGTTTGGGGTCTCCAGGAAAGATTTTGAAGATCATCCATTCTATATTTACCGGTAAAAACGCCCTCTAAATCGATATTTTGAGTATAGATACTGGAAAGTAAAAACCCAAAAACGAACCAAAATAATAAAAATCCTTTTTTCATAATAGATAAAATATAGTTGCGAAAATAAAGAAAATAATTAGTACATTCATAAATCAGGAAATTTGCCAATAAAAAAAACGATTATTTTTTCAGAATTGATTGAAGAAAGTTTGCAATGACAACTGGAAATCCTAAAGAAGAAAGTTGATCCTTTGTAACCCAATGTTGATGGGGATTTGGTCTATAATTGAACTCTTTAACCTGATAAAAACTGATCCATAATTGCTGATGAGTCAGTTTATGTTTATCCTTTTTAAGAAACTCAAGATTTGACATTGAATCTAAGTTAAAAATTTGTAGATCTTGAACATTCAATTCAGTATTGGGCTCAAATGTTTCGATCAAAGGAAATTGATAAAGATTTTGCCATATATCCTTTTGGGTGCGTTGTTCAATTAACAATTGATCATTTTGAGCAAAAATCAGATAATGGAGATATCTGTTTTTCACTTTCACTTTATTTTGTTTTTGGGGTAACAGATCAACCATATTATGTTTGATGGCATAACAGTTCATTTCAAAAGGGCACTCCGTACATAACGGTGCTTTTGGGGTACAGTGTATAGCTCCAAATTCCATCAGTGCTTGAGTAAAATCTGAGGGATTGACGTTTTGTATCATCTTGGTTCCCCTGTTTTGAATCTCCTGTTTTGTTTTAGGCAAGTTGATATCTTCAAGAATACCAAAAACACGACTGATTACACGGAACACATTTCCATCTGCAGCGAAATAAGGTTTTCCGAACGCAATAGAAGCAATAGCTGCGGCTGTATAAGGGCCTATCCCTTTTAACCCAATAATATCTTCATAATTCTCGGGAAAAGAACCATTAAATTTTTCAAGAATCTGTTGAGCAGCTGTCTGTAAATTCCGGGCTCTGGAATAGTAGCCCAACCCTTGCCAAACACGCATTATTTCCTGATTGGGAGCATTAGCCAGTGTTTCAATATTGGGAAACTTCGATATAAATCTGAGATAATAGTTCCATCCTTGCTGAACCCTGGTTTGTTGCAGAATGATTTCAGAGATCCAAATTTTATAAGGATCGGATTCCCCACGCCACGGTAAATCTCTTTTATGATCATGATACCATAAAAGGAGGTTCTCTGTAAAAGTAGCGTATGATTTCAATTAGTTGGATTCTATGATCTTAAACAGTTCATCCAATTTTGGAGTAAGGATAATTTCAGTACGACGATTCTTGGCTCTAGCTTCAGGGGAATCAGCTGGATCAATCGGGAAAAACTCTCCTCTTCCGGCAGCAGATACTCTTAAAGGGTTTATTTTTGAATCTTTAAGAAGTACTTTAACGACAGCCGTGGCCCTCATGACGCTTAGATCCCAGTTATCCTTGACTTGACCACTCCCTTTGAATGGAACATTATCGGTATGACCTTCAATCAAAACATTGATATCGTTATCTTGTTCCAAAACATTAATAAGCTCCTTAAGAGCTAAAATCCCATCGGTTCCCACAACCCAGCTTCCGGATGCAAACAATAACTTTTCATCCATGGAGACATACACTTTTCCATTCTTTTCGTAGACATTTAACCCTTTATCAACGTAACCTTTCAGTGCATTCATCACTTTATCCTTTAATGCTCTCACTTCATTATCCTTTTGTTTTAGAATCTCTTGAAGTTCTGCTAAACTAGTCTCTTTATCTTTCAATTGAGTTTCTCTGAGGGTAAGCTCTGTTCTGATACTATCTAAACCCATCATCAATTTTTTCACCTCCTCGTTATTGGTCATATTCAAATCTGTAAAATTATGCAGAAGATCATCATAATCTCTTTTCAATTTTGCCAAATTTCTTTCAGATTGATTTAATCTTCTGGACAAAGTCATCGTATCTGATCTGAGTTGTTCCATAGCCTTTGACAACTGCTGAACTTCTTTTTCTAATTCTCTGCTTTTATTATCAAAATCGATCTTTTCAGAGGTCATATTTTCCAAATCTCTTGTGCATGTTTTGTATCGATTATCAAGTTCAACGTACTTTGACTTCGTGACACAACTGGAAAAGGCAAAAACAGTAATGAAAGCCAGTAAAAGTAGATTTAATTTTTTCATATATTACTTATTATTAATGGTTTAAAAAATTTATCTTGAATATGGTTATCTATAACGTAAAAAGAATTTAAAAATTTTGGGGACAAATTAATAATTTTCCTTTTGAATCTACACCCACGAAAAATTGATTCCCTTTTTTAACTTGCTCTAATTCGATTGAATTAAAAATTAGTTTAGTGATATCGTATTGAATCCAGTCCAATTTTTGAACATCATATTCATTCCACAATCCTTTGTCAAAAAAACAGATTTTATTATCCATCCATTGGAATTCGGTTGTTGATCTTAAAGGGATCTGTTTTTGATAAGTACCAAAAGAATCAAAAAAGAGGACCCCGTTTTCTTCATCTTGCATTATGATCCCTTTATCATAAATTGAGAACATTTTAGAGGGATTAAAATTGATAAAATTCAGTTGATTTTGTGAAATTTCTCTCATAAAAAAATCTAAAACAAACAATTTCATATTGATTTGATCATAAAGATAGATTTGATTTTGATTGGAGAAAGTTGCCAGAGAGATGTTTTGATAATTATTATTGAATAGGATAAATGGTTGGGTTATAGGTGTAAGTTGATCATTCAAAAAAAGTATAATTCCTGCATCCTTATAAAAAAGCATCATTTTTGAAGGGTTAAGAACATGTATAGACGATAGAGTTCCATATTTGGCAAAACCAAACGTAGCTATAATCTCACCTTTAAGATTTAATTTTGATAGGGTTGAATTTTGATCAACAGTATAAATGTTTTGGTAAGAATCGAGTTCCAAAAAACGCACTTTTGACTGATGTTTGGATTCAAAACACCCCCAATTAAGTTCTGTTTGAGCCTGATTAAGGTGTGATGAACACATCAAAAAAGAAAACAGTAGAATGGTTAAAAATTTACTATTCATTACTTTTCAATATCTTGCAAAAATAAATATAAAATAATTTCGTTACGGTTGAATTAAATAAAGAACATTCAACATAAATTTGTTAATAAGTTATATATATAAGGCGGAATTTTTGTCAATAACTTTCTTTACTTTTGTATGTTAGGAATTTTTGAAATCAAATGGCTGAAAGCATCATGAAAAGATGGATTATTATATTGATAGTAAGCATAATAAGTATTGCTTTTTTGGTCATTGCCCAAACTTCTAGTGAACGTTTAAAGAACAACAAGAGAGTCATTGAAAATGAGATTGCGAACACTCAAAAATTATTAAATCAAATACGGAAAAACCAAAAGACATCACTGAACGAGATTCAATTACTAAGACAACAAATCAACAACAGAGAAGTTCTGATAACTGAATTGAATAATGAACTTTACCAATACGAGATGGAATTAGAGCTAAACATCAAACTTTCACGTGATTTGGACAAGAAGTTGGAGTACATGAAAACGGACTATGAACGGGTTGTATATTTGGCATACAAAAACCGAAAAATGATTGACCGACTTACTTTTTTACTTTCAGCAGATGATTTTTCACAGATGTTTAGAAGAGCTCGATATTATGCAATTTTCTCTGAAAGTGTTAAATATCAGGTAGATCTTATCAAAAAGATACAGGCTGAGATTACTAAAAAAAATGCAGAAATTACCATTTTAAGGGAACAAAAGCAAGCAGTACTAGAGGGGAAAGAGCTTGAAGTCAAGAGATTAGAGCAGGATCGTAATTCCAAAACAAAGACTGCTGAACAATTGAAGAAAAAAGAGAAGGCGTTAGCTTCTGAATTGCGAGACAAACAAAAAAGGAGAAGAGAATTGGATGCAGCCATAAAAAAGGCTATTGAAGAGGAGATTAAAGCTGCCAACAAAAAGAAGAATTCCGCCAAAACAAATACAAAGAGTAGAACAGGTACAACAACACCTTCCAAAGGCTCAAAAAGTTCCACCGTTATTGAGTTAACTCCAGAGGAACAACTCGTAAGCAACTCTTTCATCAACAATAAGGGGAAATTGCCATGGCCTGTTGTTAAAGGATCGAAGATTTCTGATTTTGGAACAGCCCCCCACCCCGATGTTCCTTCTGTCATGATCGAAAACAGAGGTATCGATATTCTTGTTGAACCAGGAACACATGTAAGAGCGATCTTCGAGGGTATTGTAAGTGGTGTTTTGGAAATGATGGGAAGTAAAGTTGTTATGGTTCGTCATGGTGAGTATTTAACCGTTTATCAAAATTTAGCAACTGTAAATGTAAAAAAAGGGGATAAAGTTACCACCAAACAAGTTTTAGGAACTGTTGGCAAATCAAGTGGGTCAAACTCTTATGAACTCCATTTTGAAGTATGGAAAAATACATCCTTCTTAAATCCAAATAGTTGGTTATCTAACAAATAAACTTTATGAGAATTGATGTCAGAAAAGCAATAGCTTCCAAAAACCCAACCTTGGCCAAATGGTTACCTCGCTTTATTATTAGATCGATAGAAAAAATTGTATGTCAGGACCAAATGAATGCATTTCTTGCAGCACATGATCAGGATTCGCCGTATGATTTTGCAAAAAACACTGTTGAAATAGCCGCTCAGGTTAGTTTTGTAATAAAAAATGAAGAAAATATTCCGCTAACAGGTCGTTATATTCTTGTTTCTAACCATCCGTTAGGAGGGATCGACGGAGTTGCATTAATTGCGGCAATGAGTCGATACAGAAAAGATATTAAATTACCTGCCAATGACCTAATCATGCAATTGGAACCTCTTCAAGAACTTCTTATACCCATTAATAAACACGGGAAAAATAGTCGTGAGATTTCAAATCAAATCAACAATGTGTTTGCATCTGATGATCTTATTATCTATTTTCCGGCTGGTTTATGTTCGAGAGAAGAGAATGGTATTTTAATGGATCTGGAATGGAAGAAAACAGCTCTTAAGAAAGCCAAAGAGTACCAAAGGGATGTTTTGCCTGTTTTCTTTGATGGGAGAAATACAGATCGTTTTTACAGAATTGCACGTTGGAGAAAAAGACTCGGTATAAAATTCAATATTGAAATGTTGTTTTTACCTTCAGAAATTTTCAGACATAAAGGGGAGCAGTTTACCCTCTATTTTGGGGCTCCTATCTCATATAAAACATTTGACAATAGTAAAACAGATGCAGAATGGACAACCTGGTTGAAAGAACAGGTATATGCATTAAAAAAATAACATAAAAAATGGAAGAGATTATAAATCCTGTAGACAAAGAGCTCTTAAAATCTGAGCTCACTCCTGATAAATTTCTCCGCACTACCAATGTAGGAGGAAACTCAATATATTTAATCACAGCCCATGATTCACCAAATGTGATGCTGGAAATTGGCCGATTGAGGGAAGTCACATTCCGACAAGCGGGTGGTGGCACTGGCTGTGAGGTTGATATTGATCAATACGATACAGCCCCTGTTCCTTTTAAACAATTGATTGTATGGAACAATGAAGCAGAAGAGATCATTAGTTCATATCGTTACATCCTATGCAAAGATGTTCCACTTGATGAAAATGGATATCCACATACCCCTACTTCAAAATTATTCCATTTATCAAAAAAATTTATCGAAAATCAATGGTTAGATTCTATCGAACTTGGAAGAAGTTTTGTTCAGCCGAAATACCAAGGGACAACTAATCCTCGTTTAGGACTTTTTTCTTTGGATAATCTTTGGGATGGACTAGGTGCAATCTCTGTTGATTATCCCCAGGCAAAATATTTTTTTGGGAAAATGACTATGTACGATAGTTATAACAGATTAGCAAGGAACTGGATTTTGGCATTTCTTAACAAGTACTTTAAAGGTGATGAAACTTTAGTAACCCCATTTCATCCAGTTACATCTGACAAGGGATTTCAGGCTCTTAAGTCAATTTTTGTTCATAATACTTTCAAGGAAGATTTTCGTAATTTGAATGAAAATATAAGGAATTTAAAAGAGAGTATTCCCCCATTGATCAAATCTTATATGTCATTATCTTCTACAATGCAATGTTTTGGAGCATCTGCAAACCCTGAATTTGGGCCTGTGGAAGAGATTGCCATTCTGATTACCATTGCTGATATTTACGAAGAAAAAAAGAAAAGGCATATTCTATCTTACATCAACAAGAAAAAAGAGAAATAAGCTTTCTAAATCAGATCATATGCAAATAAAAAACATCACTTTTGTACAGAGTGTCGTTGATTGGAAAAAATGTCCAACCACAACACTCCCGGAATATGCATTTATCGGGAGATCAAATGTGGGCAAATCATCTTTAATCAACATGTTGGCTAACAATAACAAATTGGCAAAAACATCTGGAAAACCAGGTAAAACACAAACAATAAACCATTTTATTGTAAATAATCAATGGTATCTGGTAGATTTGCCCGGGTATGGATATGCCAAAACATCAAAAACAATTCGTGAATCCTGGGGAAAAATGATCAATGATTACATTACCCTTCGTGAAAACCTTCAATTTCTTTTTGTTTTAATAGATTCCCGGCTTGAACCTCAAAAGATTGATCTGGAGTTTATCAACCAGTTAGGTGAAAAAATGGTCCCATTTGGACTTATTTTTACAAAATCGGACAAACTTACTTTAACCGGGACAAAGAAAAATATGGAATTACTAAAAAAAACATTGCGATTAACCTGGGATAAACTCCCCCCAATAATCATATCTTCATCAACTACAGGTATAGGAAAAGAAGAGATTCTTAGCTTCATTGAAGAGATTAACAAACAATATTTTTCCAATCAAACGTTATAACAATAGTAACTTTTAATTATCATAGAATGAAAAACAAAACCAAAATTTATAGTGCCATTTCTATCATTTGTATTCTAGCAGTTGGCTGTTCTGGTCTACTAAAAAAAAACAAAGTAGTAAATAAACCTTTGGTTGGAACCTACTGGAGTCTTGAAAAAATCAATCAAATCAAGATCCCTCAATTTGGAACTATACCTTATATCTTATTTGCTGAAAGCGGAAATTTTAATGGTATTGCTGGGTGTAACAAATATTTTGGTACTTATATACTAAACAAAAAAACAATCTCGATTGAAAATAGTGGTGCAACCAAAAAGATGTGCGCTAACATGGAAGTTGAGAAACAATATTTTGGAGCCTTAAAAAAAGAGATCAATTATTATAAGATTTTAGGTGATACCCTGATCCTTTTTGAAAGAAACAAAGAGGTTCTCCGATTTATTGCCAAAGATAACCCAATCCCTCAAAACGATTAAAATGTCTCCAATAGATTTTTTAGTATCTTCGCAGGTTCAACCAAATTAAAAAATATTACGCATTACATGAAGAAACTTATTCTATTTACAATACTTGGTGTTCTCATATCAACATCCTTTGCACAGGTTACTGTAGATGCAATTATTGCTGTTGTTGGAAAAGAGATCATCCTACAATCAGATTTAGACAAGGCGATGGCAGAAAGGAGCTCATTATATCAGAGTGCAACTGATCTGGATATGATCCGCTGCGCAACGTTACAGGAACTGGTTTTTGCAAAACTCATGATACATCAAGCAGATATTGACAGTATTGTTATCACTCAAGATGATGTAGATAATCAGATCAATGCCAGAGTACAAGTTTGGTTACAATCTGTAGGTGGAGATCCAAAAGTGATTGAACAACATTTTGGGAAAACAATGGAACAGATCAAACAAGATATGAAGGAACCAATGTACAATGTTTTGGTTTCAGAAAGAATTACAGCCTCCATAACAGAGGGAATCACAATAACTCCTTCAGAAGTGAAAGCTTTTTTTAACAAGTTTGAATTGGATAGTATGCCCATTATTCCTGAGACATTTGAATATGGCCATATTGTAAAAACCCCTCCCGTAAATGAAAAAGAGATCTCCTCTATAAAAACAATACTGAATGAATATCGAGAAAGAGTTTTAAAAGGGGAAAAATTTTCCATGTTAGCCCGTCTGTATTCTGATGATCCTGGATCAGCTCCCAAAGGGGGTGTTTTAGGTTTTGTTGAAAGAGGCGAGTTATATCCTGAATTTGAAGCTGTAGCTTTCTCATTAAAACCAGGTGAAATATCTCATATTGTTCAAACCAGAGCAGGGTATCATATCATTCAAATGATTGAAAGAAGAGGAGACGCCATTAATGTAGCACATATCCTACTCCAACCAAAACCTTCCGAAGAGGAACAAGTTAACGCCATCACATTTTTGGATAGTGTTCGTAACATTCTAATTCAGAATCCTATTGATTTTAGTGAAGCTGCAAAAAAATATTCTGATGATCTATCAAAAAACAATGGTGGTTGGGTAGTTAATAAATATTCAGGATCATTTAAATTTGATAAAGAATCGCTTGAACCTACTGTTTATGCTGTTCTTTCCAAACTAAAATCCAGTGAATACTCCTCTTCTATCCCATTCGTAAATGAGGATGGTATTATGGGGTATCGTATCATTTATTTAAAAACAAAAACAGCTCAACATAAAGCTAATCTTTCGGAAGATTATGATATCATCAAAAATGCAGCTCTAGAAGAGAAAAAACAAAATGCGATTGATAAATGGATCGTAAACAAAGTGAAAGTAACCAGTATTAAAATTTCAGAAAAGTATAAAAATTGTCCTTTCGTCATCGATTGGCAAATACCCTAACCTATCAAAATAACTACACAATTCATGGAAACTCAATTCAAAAATGATGTAGAAGCGATTGAAGCTTTTGTCCAAAAATATGCGGATGTAAAATCCGAAATCGGGAAAGTGATTGTTGGTCAAGATGATGTTGTCAAAAATATTTTAATGGCTATGTTTAGCAGAAGTCATGCCCTATTAATTGGGGTTCCAGGTTTGGCAAAAACACTGATGATCACTACCATTGCAAAAACAATTAATCTAACTTATAATAGGATTCAATTTACGCCAGATCTAATGCCTTCCGACATTATGGGAACAGAGATTCTGGATGAAAACAGGAAATTTAAATTTGTTAAAGGCCCCATTTTCGCGAATATTGTATTGGCTGATGAGATCAACCGTACCCCTCCTAAAACACAATCAGCATTATTAGAAGCTATGCAGGAGCGTTCTGTTAGTATGAATGGCGTTACATACGATTTACCCAATCCATTTTTTGTATTAGCAACTCAAAACCCAATTGAACAGGAAGGGACCTATCCTCTTCCTGAAGCTCAACAAGATCGTTTTATGTTTAATATCTACCTTGATTATCCTAGTTTTAACGAAGAGGTCAATATTGTCAAATCTACGATTCATGGAGATATGGCAGAACCAAAACAGGTTCTCAGTGTGGAAGAGATTATTTTTTATCAAAAATTACTCCAAAAAATCCCCATTACAGAAAATTTATATCAATATGCCGTTAAGTTAGCTGCATCAACAAGACCAGGAACATCAGGAGCTCATCCATGGGCTACCGATTATTTATCTTGGGGTGCAGGACCGCGTGCTTCACAATTTCTCATTATCGGAGCCCGTACTCATGCTGTTTTAAATGGAAAATTATCCCCTGACATAGAAGATGTAAAAGCAGTTGCTCATAATATTTTACGGCATCGGATCATAAAAAACTACAAAGCGGAAGCTGAAGGGATCTCTATTGAAAATATCATCGATAAATTAATGAATAGTTTATAAATACTATTATGAACCTTTACACCAGAAAACGGAAATGGAAATGGATTCTGTTTGTTTCAGCATCCATCATGTTTTTGTTACTGATGTATTATTCCAATACTTTAGTTAAAGGTATTGCAGAAGAGGAGCGTAGAAAAGTAAAAATCTGGGCAGATGCCATTACCTACAAAGCTGAAATTGTATCTCATACAGATCAATTCTTTGAAACGATCCGGAAAGAAGAAAAAAAAAGAGCATCTCTTTTGGCGCAGGCTATTCGGAAAGTAAGTGAAGCCGATATTGATGAAGAGGTTACTTTCTACCTCAATTTTATTTCTTCCAATTCGACAATACCTACTATTATTGTTAATGAAAACGGGAAAATTGATGCATGTGTAAATGTTGATGATTCCATTTTGGATATGAAAAATATTGATGAGCTGGGCTCTCAAATTGAAGAGTTTGATATCATTAAAGTTCCTTTTTATAAATCAAGATTTATATACGTATACTATAAAGAGTCCCAAATTTACTCCAATCTCAGAATTTTAATTAACGACTTGGTTCAATCATTCTTTCAGGAAGTTGTGATCAATGAAGCTTCCACTCCCGTTATAATTACCGATTTTTCAAAAAATAATATCATTGCGTTTGGTCATATTGACACAACCCAATTGCAATCTGAACAAGATTGGATCAATCTGATTCACGAAATGGAGGATGAAAATAGACCCATCAAAATAGAACTTCCACAACAAGGTACCTGTTATGTGATGTACAAAGAATCCACTGTTTTAACCCGTTTACGATATTTTCCCTATATTCAATTCTTTTTCATATTTGTATTCATCATTATAGCTTATATAGTATTCAGTTTTGCCCGTAAATCTGAACAGGACAGAGTTTGGGTTGGAATGTCAAAAGAGACTGCACACCAATTGGGGACTCCAATATCTTCATTGTTAGCATGGTACGAAATACTCAAAGAACAAAACGTAGATTCTCAAATCCTTAAAGAAATTAAAAAAGATCTAAATAGGTTAGAAACAATTGCTCAACGGTTTTCCAAAATTGGGTCTATTGCAGAATTAGAAGAGGAGGATGTCATAAAGGTGATTCATGAGTTTGTTTCCTATTTACAAACAAGACTATCATCTAAAGTGGAAATTAAAATTACTTCAAATACGGAATCACTAATTATCCCTTTAAACAGATATTTATTTGAGTGGGTTATTGAGAATATCTGTAAAAACTCCGTTGACTCTATGGATGGAAATGGGGTGATTATCATTGATGTTAATGAAGAGGTTAGCCGTGTCAACATAGATATTACAGATACTGGAAAAGGGATACCACCTCAACGGTTTAAACAGATTTTTAAACCTGGATTTACTTCAAAGAAAAGGGGATGGGGTTTGGGTTTAACGTTGGCAAAAAGGATTATCGAAACTTACCATAAAGGTAAAATATTTGTTAAATCATCTACATTGGAAAGAGGAACAACGATGAGAATACAATTAAAAAAAGGCAGTCTTTAAAACTGCCTTTTTTTAATTCATCCGAGATTAGTTTGCGTGAATTGCTTCAGTTGGACAAACGCTCTCACATGCTCCACAGTCGATACAAACATCAGGATCAATGGTATAAACAGTTCCGGCTGAGATAGCATCAACTGGACATTCATCTTTGCAAGTACCACATGCAGTGCAGGTTTCTGGTTCAATTTTAAAAGCCATGACTTTATTTTTTGAGTTAATATTTCGGGTGCAAAAGTAATATAATTTTTTTACTTTTGCATATTAAAAAAACATTATTATGAAAAAAGGATTTCTAACGATACTAATCTATTTATCTTGTGGCATATTTGCTTTTTCTCAAACACAAAAAGAGATTACAGTACTTTTTCTTTTACCAATCCATTTAGATGAATCTGCTGTTGACATTGCCACTATTGAAACAGATTTTGATATTTATGAGATTCCCTCTTTTGAAATGATGGGTTTTTGGGAAGGAGCTAAATTAGCTTTACAAACATATGAAGACTCTGAACATCAAGTAAATGTAATAGTTAGAGATGTTACTACTGATGAAAAAAAGCTGACGGAAATATTAAAAAATTATCAGTTAATGAAGGATGTCGATTTAATCATTGGTCCTTTTTACGGATCCTTGTTTCCTATTGCAGCAAAGTATGCAGAAGATCATAAAATTACAATTATTAACCCTTTTACATCTCGTACAGATTTTGTAAGCCAAAACTCTTCCGTTTATAAACTGATCCCTTCATTAAGTTCAATAGCAAAAACTATCCATGAAAAAATTCTTTCTTTATCTCAAAATAATCATGTTGTATTGTGGTATGATGCTAATGATACCGTTGTAATGACTGCTTATGAAAATTATTTTAAGGAACAAAATATCCCATATTCACTAGCACAGGTTGGTCAAGGATCTTTGGTGGAAACCCTTCCATTGAGATCAGACAAACAAAACGTAGTGATCGCTCTTTATAATAACCAGACTCATGTTATAAATCAAATGCGATTGTTATCTGGAATCGAAAGCAGTTATCCCGTTACACTGATTTTCCCTGAATCTTGGCTAAATATCAGCAGTTTAGATGTAGATTTCTACTCTTTGAAAAACCTATTTTACTTTACAAACTATTTTATTGAAAATGATAATCAATCCATTGTTGATTATAGGTTTCATTATGTTGAGACTTACCAATCCCCTTGTCAATTGGAAAGGTTCTCCTTTCAGGGTTATGACATCACCAAATATTTTATTGATCTCTATTTTGCAGGTTTTAATGAAAAGATGGTTACTTATTTCCCAATGTCATATAAGTTTAAGTTTAAACAATGGACAAAAGGTGGTTTTGAAAATGATAAAGCCAGATTAATTCAGATCCAAGATTTTGAAAGGAAAGAGGTGGAATAATGATGAATGATTATGAGCTTTTTTAAAATTATCTTATTCATTTTTAACGCAACGAACTGACATAGCTACACGCCTATATTCGTTAAATCTTCCTACTTCAAAACTATAATCATTCATTACTCTACACCATGAATTATTACTATCACCTT
>Ga0116152_10002102_pt1 | contig 16245 bp, 11 predicted proteins | sample AD_UKC119_MetaG_FD_89894 | JGI IMG/M metagenome (GOLD analysis project Ga0116152, IMG submission 89894) | Active sludge microbial communities of municipal wastewater-treating anaerobic digesters from Hong Kong - AD_UKC119_MetaG | ecosystem: Engineered > Bioreactor > Anaerobic > Digestate... | reverse complement strand
TGGCGGTCGAAAACCGGCTTCCTGTTAGCGGCTGTTGGTGGGGCAATTGGTCTTGGAAATATTTGGCGTTTTCCTTTCGAAGCTGGGCAGAATGGAGGAGCGGCATTTGTAATTTTATATGCCGCTTTTGTGTTTATAATTGGGTTCCCGTTATTAAGCGCTGAAACAATGCTTGGCCGTTATGGTAAAGAGGGGGCAATTACCAATTTTGGTCATATTGCACGATTGGAGGGCAAGTCACAGAACTGGAAATTTATAGGATGGTTTATAGCTTCCTCCGCCTTCATTATCAGTTCTTATTACAGTGTTATTGCCGGAACGACTGGGGCATATGCATTTGAAGCGATCAGGGGAACATTTTCCGGAATTACGCCTGAAGGGGCCAGGGAGCTTTATGCCAGCTATGAAGAAAGCCCCCTCAAACTCACTCTCTGGCACGGTTTGTTCATGGCAGGATGTGCGGTCGTTCTTTCCAAGCAGCTTAATAATGGTATCGAAAAAATGACATCGATTACCATGCCGCTCTTCTTCTTTCTTTTAATTGTGCTTATCATTGTTGCTGCGGTGATTGGCGATTTTTCTGCCGGGGTAAAGTTCCTTTTTGCACCTGATTTTTCCAAATTGACAATGGGAGTGGTGGTAACAGCCCTTGGCCATGCTTTCTTCTCCATCGGTGTTGCTTTAGGGATTATGCTTACTTTCGGGGCATACCTGCCGGATGATACTTCAATTGTTCAATCCTCTCTGCTCGTCTGTATCGGTGATACATTATGCGCGATGACTGCAGGCTTATGTATTTTTCCAATTGTTTTTGCCTTCGGATTAGAGCCTAACGCGGGACCAGCATTGGTTTTTAATTCTATGACAGTTGCGTTTGGACAACTTAAATATGGTGGGTTATTAGGGACCGGTTTCTTCGTTCTGCTTGCCATTGCGGCATTTACAACCCTTCTTGCACTGATGGAGCAGATGGTCAGTTACCTCAATATTTTTTATGAAATGTCACGGGCCAAATCTGCCTGTATTGTGACAGGGTCAATATTTACACTTGGCCTTCTTTCCGTTTTGTCTTCAAATATTCTTGCCGGTTTCACAATAAACGGAATGAATTTGATAGATAGCCTTGATTGGTGGATAAACAAAGTCGGTTTACCACTTGGCGGATTGTTTACGGCTGTTTTTGTTGGATGGGTTTTAAATAAGCAAAAAGTATTTGAAGCATTCGGAAAAAATGAAAAGCATCTTCAACTGTTATATACAATTATTAAATATGTTTGCCCTATAGCTATTTCGATAGTGTTTATTTCGCAGATTATTTAATCATCCGAAAATTTTAGCTGATTTCTCGCAGAATCCTGTTCCACGAACGGGATTTTGCTGTTATTAGAGGGCGGAAAATATAATATTCTACTCACTTGAACGGATCCGAAGATGAATTCTGAATTTTACAGAATAAAAAGACTGCCCCCTTATGTTTTTGCTGAAGTCAACGCAATGAAAGCAAAAGCACGAGCGGCAGGTGAGGATATTATAGATTTTGGTATGGGAAATCCTGATCTTATGCCGCCACAGCATGTAATTGATAAAGTCACCGAAACCATGAAAGATCCGAAGGCGCACCGTTATTCTGCGTCAAAGGGCATTCATGGGCTTCGTAAAGCGATGGCCGCATATTATGAACGTCGGTTCAATGTAACCCTTGATCCGGAAAGCGAAGTGATTGCCACTTTGGGCTCGAAAGAGGGACTTGCCAATCTGGCGCAGGCCATTACGGCGCCAGGAGATGTGATACTGGTGCCAAACCCAAGCTATCCCATCCATCATTTCGGATTTATCATTGCCGGCGCGACAATTCGCCATTTGCCGACCAGCAAAGATCATGATTTTATGAGAATTCTTGACCAGGCTGTTAAACATAGTGTGCCGAAACCATTGGCGTTAGTGATTAACTATCCGTCCAATCCAACGGCAGAGGTGGTTGATCTGGATTTTTACAAGGAGGTTGTTGCTTTTTGTAAGAAACATGAAATTTATATTCTTTCTGATCTGGCGTATGCGGAGATTTATTTTAACGATGTCCCACCACCATCAATATTACAGGTATCTGGAGCGCGTGATGTCGCTGTAGAATTTACATCAATGAGTAAAACATATTCCATGGCTGGCTGGCGGATGGGTTTTGCAGTTGGTAATAAAGACCTTATTGCCGCATTAACCCGAATGAAGTCCTATGTTGATTATGGTGCTTTTACACCGATTCAGGTTGCCGCGACGGCAGCTCTTAACGGTCCACAGGATTGTATTGATTATGCACGAAATACATATAAAAACCGCAGAGATGTTTTGGTGAACGGAATGGCTGGCTCAGGCTGGGAAATTCCATCGCCGGAAGCCACCATGTTTGCCTGGGTGCCGCTTCCGGAAAAATGGAAAGAACATGGGTCCATGGAGTTTTCCAAATCCCTTCTGACGAATGCTAAAGTGGCCGTTGCGCCTGGTGTTGGTTTTGGCGAATATGGTGACGATTTTGTCCGGATTGCTCTGGTGGAAAATGAACAGCGTATTAGACAGGCCGTAAGAAATATGAAACAGTTCATGCAAAAAAGTGATGAATATTTGGAACAATTAAGTAAAAATAAGTAAGGAAACGTTTTGAGTAATCCGTTAAAAGTGGCCGTTGCCGGGCTTGGGAATGTAGGCGTTGGGGTTGTTAAAATCCTTGAAAAGCATAAGCAATTAATAGCTGATCGTGCCGGTAGAGAAATTATCATCACCACCGTTTGTGCCAGAAACAAAAATACTGACCGTGGTGTAGACCTCTCTTCCTATAATTGGGTGCCGGATGCGGCAACACTTGCGGATCAGGATGATGTGGATATTGTTGTTGAACTGATTGGCGGTGAAAACGGTGTTGCCTATGAAACAGCGAAAAACACCTTAAAAAATGCAAAATCACTGGTCACGGCTAATAAAGCAATGATTGCCCATCACGGTGCAGATCTGGCTGACTTGGCACAGGAAAATAATGTTGCTCTTCGTTTTGAAGCGGCAGTTGCCGGGGGCATTCCCATCATTAAATCGATTGGTGAAGGACTTGCAGCCAATGAGCTTAATCTCGTTTACGGCATTATGAACGGCACCACCAATTATATGCTGTCCCAGATGGAAGCCAGAGGATTGAGTTATAATGAAATTCTCGCCGAAACAGAAAAACTTGGCTATCTGGAGGCTGACCCATCGCTTGATCTTGATGGAATTGATGCCGCACATAAATTGGCAATATTAAGCAGTGTGGCTTTTGGCACAAAAACTGATTTTGATAATGTCTATATTGAAGGTATCCGAAACATTGAAACCGTCGATATTAAATATGGCAAGGAACTTGGCTACAGAATAAAACTTTTAGGCATTACAAAATTTGAAAATGGTAATCTATCACAACGGGTTCATCCGGTTATGATTGATCGTAAACTTCCAATTGCTGGCGTAATGGACGGCTTTAATGCCCTTGTTGTTGATGGTGATTTTATTGACCGTACTTTTTATCAGGGACGTGGAGCAGGCGAAGGGCCGACAGCCTCAGCGGTGGTAGCGGATTTGATTGATATTGCAAGAGGACACACTGGTCCGGCATTTTTTAAACCGGCCTCAAAACTGGTGGCGGCAAATCCGGTGTCCATAAATGAGAGAAAAGGGGCATATTACATCAGGCTTCATGTTAAGGATGAAGCAGGAGTAATTGCAGATATTACCGGTTCTTTAAAACAGGCGAATGTATCTGTTAAGACCATGTTACAGAAGGGGACAGAAATGGACGGTACTGTCTATGTTGTGCTGGCCACCCATGAAACGACAGAAACGGCAATGAATGATGCCCTTAAGCTTATCAGTGAGTTTTCGTCAGTGATTGAAGCACCTTTATCTATAAGAATTGAAAAATTATAATTATCAGATATATTCATTGAAATATTAAATAATAAAAATAGGAATAAATTATGGCTGTTAAATCGACTTTAGATCGTATTTTTGTACTAGAGCTCGTACGTGTCACAGAGGCAGCGGCGATTGCCGCAGCAAAACTTGTCGGAATGGGGGACGAAAAAGCAGCAGATGCTGCAGCCGTTGATTCCATGCGCAATGAACTAAACGAACTGCCCATCAAAGGCAGGATTGTTATCGGTGAAGGGGAACGTGATGAAGCCCCAATGCTTTATATTGGTGAAGAAGTTGGAACAGGCGAAGGGCCGGAAATCGATATTGCCCTGGACCCGCTTGAAGGCACAACCATTGCCGCCAAAGCCATGCAAAACTCACTTGCTGTTGTAGCACTTGCGGAAAAAGGCAATCTTCTGAATGCCCCGGACGTCTATATGGATAAAATTGCTGTTGGTCCGGGCCTGCCGGAAGGGATCGTAGATCTTGATAACAGCGTTGAAGAAAATATTAAAGCCGTTGCAGGGGCAAAAGGGCGCCTGGTCAGTGACATGCTTGTTTGTGTGCTTGATCGTCCACGCCATGCGGAACTGATTGATAAAATCCGCGCTACCGGGGCACGGGTAAAATTAATTGGTGACGGCGATGTTGCTGGGGTTATTGATACAACCAATCCCGATACATCTGTTGATATTTATATGGGATCTGGCGGCGCACCGGAAGGCGTTCTGGCAGCAGCAGCATTACGCTGTACAGGCGGGCAGATTCAGGGCCGTCTTACATTCAGAAATGAAGAAGAGCGTAACCGTGCCCGAAAATGGGGTATTGAAGACCTTGATCGCAAATACAGCACCGTTGATATGGCCGCCGGTGATGTAATATTTGCGGCCACCGGTGTTACGGATGGAACGTTGCTTCGTGGTGTTCATAGCACACCGGACGGAAAAGCCTACACGACAGAAACAGTCGTAATGAGGTCAGCCTCAAAAACGGTGCGTAATATCCGGACAATTCATAACCGCGCTGTCAAACTGTCAAAATAATAAATGATCAAGAATACCAATTCCACTGCCGACAAAGACTATATTCTGGCAGTGGAATCTTCTGTAACAGGGCGCTCATGGGTCGCTCGACCGGCAGAGCATAGAGTAATACAGGCAATCGCCCAGAATTATGACCTGCCGGAAATTGTTGCCCGTGTTATTGCCGGACGCGGCATTGGTATCGATGAAACACAGATTTTCCTTAATCCTACAGTAAAGGAAACTTTGCCTGATCCGTCACAATTCAAGGATATGGATAAGGGCTGCGCCCGTATTGCTGATGCGATTATGCGGTCAGAAAAAATAGCTGTATTTGGCGATTATGATGTGGATGGCGCAACATCGTCAGCCCTTTTTAAACGTTTTTTCAAGGCAATTGGGCAAGACGTAACCGTCTATATTCCTGATCGGATGAATGAAGGGTATGGCCCAAACAAAAAAGCCATGCTTGAACTTAAAGCCGCAGGTCATAAACTGGTAATCACCGTTGATTGCGGCATTGTTTCCTTTGATCCTTTAAAGACAGCATCTGAGGCAGGGCTTGACGTGATCGTTGTTGATCATCATCAGGCAGAAGCGAAATTACCTGATGCAGTGGCGGTCATAAATCCAAACCGTCTGGATGAAGAGCCGGGTTTTGGCCAACTGGCCGCTGTCGGGGTCAGTTTCCTGACGATCGTTGGTATAAACCGGGAACTCAGAAACAGAGGCTGGTACCAGGAAAAAGGGTTATCAGAACCCAATATTATTCAGTGGCTTGATCTGGTGGCGTTAGGGACAATTTGCGATGTGGTTCCGCTGGTGGGGCTTAATCGGTCATTGGTATCACAGGGTCTTAAAATCATGGCTGAACGGCGTAATGTTGGACTTAAAGCTCTCAGTGATGTTGCGGGGATCAGTGAGGCTCCCGGAACGTATCATGCCGGATTTATGCTTGGCCCAAGGGTTAATGCGGGTGGCCGGGTTGGAAGGTCAGAAGCAGGTAGCATACTGCTAAGTACAGAGGATGATCAGGAAGCGGCAAGAATATCGCATGAACTGAACACCTATAATGCAGAGCGACAGGCGATTGAAGCCATGGTTCTTGAAGATGCCATGGCGCAGGTGCAAAATAAAATCGGTGTTGGTGGACTGGTGCCGCCTGTTATTATTGCCGCAAATGTAGGGTGGCATCCTGGGGTTATTGGCATCGTCGCAGGCCGTCTTAAGGACCATTTTAATCGACCGACAATTGTCATTGCCATTGATGAATATGGTGAAGCAAAAGGTTCTGCCAGATCCATAATGGGCGTTGATATCGGTGCAGCCATAACGGCGGCTAGACAAGCTGAAATACTTAGTGCCGGTGGCGGACATTCCATGGCGGCAGGGCTTTCGATGAGAAGCGAAAGAATAGAAGAGCTTGATCAATTTTTACGTCACAGGCTTGGTGCTAATGTCGATGAAGCCATGACGTCACTTTCCTTAAAACTTGACGGGGTTTTAAGTCTTGGCGCTGTTAACGCTGAACTTGTCCAATTGCTTGACAGTATCGGTCCATATGGTCAGGGAAACGCTGCACCGCGTTTTGCTTTTTCGGATGTCTTTTTAAGCTATGTGAATATTGTGGGAAAAGATCACGTAAAATGCACTTTTAAAGGGGGGGACGGTACAACAGTCAAGGCAATGGCCTTTCGCAGTGCCGATAAGCCGCTTGGCCAACTGCTGATAGAGTCACGTGGCAAAAAAATCAAAGTTGCCGGTACCATTCGTAATAATCACTGGAATGGTCAGATAAGTGCTGAAATCTTCATTGAAGACGCGGCGATTTAGCGTTTATTTCTGCGGTTTTTCAAAAAAGCGTACTTTAAATTCAAAAAAGATATTGACCCGTGCCGCCGGAAACGTTAGAAACCACCCACACCGACTTTGACGGCCCCTTCGTCTAGCGGTTAGGACGCGGCCCTTTCACGGCTGAAACACGGGTTCGAGTCCCGTAGGGGTCACCATCTTTTTTAGGTTATTTTTGCAACCTCTTCACTTGATCGAAACCTGATATTTATTAACCACTGAGACGACAAATCCTCTGGTGATATGGTTTATTATGAGTTTTTATATTATTTGATCAGCATCAATGACAGATCAATTTATTTTCTATTTACTGAATGAAACGGACTTAAGCAGAAATTTTGTTTCGACTGACTGGGAAAGTCAGTTTTATAAGCTAATTTTTTAGTTTTTGGATTATACATCATGGAAAAATCATACATCGTTTATAAAGTCTGGGATTTGCCAGTGAGACTTTTTCATTGGATAAATTTTCTTTGTATCATTGGATTAATCGCGCTTGGAACGATGATTTTATACCATCGTGATCTGGGCCTTTCGGATGAGGGGGAGGCACTGGTTCAAACAATTCACGTCTATGTGGGGTATATTTTTGCAATCAATTTGTTTGTACGGTTGATATGGGCGTTTGCGGGAAACAGGTTTTCCCGATGGAATAATCTTATTCCTATCGGTTCAGGGTATTTTTTAAAATTAAAAAATTATTTGAGCGCTGCCAGGGAAGGAAAGCATCTATTATATCTTGGTCATAATCCTCTCGGCCAATTGGCAGTTTTTGCTATAATGATTGCTTTGTTGGCAATGGTCGTTTCAGGGTTGTTGATGGCTGGGACCGATCTTTATATGCCTCCCTTTGGGTCATATTTTCAAAAATGGGTTGCAGCAACCGGTGTAAATCCAAGCGATGTGGTTGCACATGTCAGGGATAATGTCGATGAAACAGCTTTTGCTGAAATGAGGGCGTTCCGCCGCCCGTTCAGTACGGTACATGTCTGGACCTATTATATAATTATCGGACTCGTTATCCTTCATATAGGTGCTGTGATTTATACAGAAGTGAAATCCGGCGCAAATTTGATTTCTGCAATGTTTACAGGCAAAAAAATTCTGCCGGGCGAAGCAGAGGATGAGGATTAGAAATCGTTCCACTTTATTCTTCTTACTTTAATGAACTGATCAGATGCATGCTGTGAGATAGCCTCTCCGTTTTTCATTCTGTTTATAGAATGAATTGTCATTAATAATTAATTAAGGCTGATCTTCTAATATTTGTTAACATATTAAGAATTGATTCTTATTTTGAATTTTTTGTTCTATTAATAAATAGTTTGGGGTTGCATAATTTTAAATCGCGCAATTGAAAAAGTGGATTATTTTGAATTTCATCATTTAAAAGATCACCTTATCAAGAAACTTGCTCTGGCCATGATTGGCTTAAATGACCCATATACGGCAGTACATATTGAGGAAGTGGCAGACATTGCAGGAAAAATAGGGGTAACGCTTGGGCTTGAAAATGACAGGCTTGAAAATTTGACGCTGGCAGGTTACTTACATGATATCGGCAAGCAGGCTATACCTAATTCCATCCTTTCAAAACCTACAAAATTAACGAATGAAGAATATTCGCTGGTTAAAACCCATGTGGATGTCGGTGTACAGTTGTTAAAATATGCTGAAGTTTCTCCAGAGATAATCAGAATTGTCAGCAAGCATCATGAAAGACTGGATGGTAGCGGATATCCAAAAGGATTAAAAGGAAACCAGATATCTTTGGAAGGACAGATTATTGGGGTTGCAGATGTATTGTCTGCTCTGACCAGTAAAAGAACGTATAGAACTGCCGCTACGAAAGAAGAAGTTACCAAATTATTATTAGACTCTTGTCCTCATAAATTTAATCTTAGGGTGGTTAATGCCGCACTGGAATGTCTGGACAGTCTATATTAGAAAATATGTTTTAAATAGGGATTTTTATACTAACTCCCCTTTGTTTTTTTCTTTGATCTACAGATAATTAATTGATTATCTTTTTTAGAATATCAACGAATTTGTCAATTTCATCCTGATCATTGTAATAATGTAAGGATGCACGAACCAATCCCGGCAAGTTGTTCTTGGTTGCATCAAGCAGTGTGCTGCCGGGTTCGGAAACGCTGGTGTTTATATGGTGATATCTAAGGGTGGTTACAATATCGGCTGCCTTGTGGTTTTTAGCCCAAAATGTAACAATGGCACATTGATTTTTGCTGATTGTATGCGTGACGATACCCTCTATTTCAATTAATCGATTACGCAGATAATCTGCGAGTTCCTTGTTACGTGCCCATATATTCTCAAGCCCAATATCAAGCGCATAGTCAACAGCGATACCGAGACCTAATACTGACGCATAATTAAATTCCCAGTTTTCAAATCTTTTTGCATCATTCCTGAGTTCATATTCGTGATCATTAATCCATTTTGCGCTTTTCAAATCAATAATCGGCGGGTGCAGCTTTTCAATCACTGATTTTCGGGCATATAAAAACCCAATGCCACGAGGACCACGCAAATATTTTCGACTTGTGGCCGATAGTAAATCACACCCAATTTCTTCTACGTCCAAAGGCATCTGTCCGGCTGACTGGCAGGCATCCACCTGATATAGGATGCCGTGTTTTTTGGCTATTTTGCCGAGTGCACTAACATTATTGATCAGCCCACTGTTGGTTGGGACATGTGTGGCGGAGATCAGTTTTACTTTCTCATCAATCATAGTCTCCAGTAAATCTAGCTCGAGGTCCCCATTTTCATCACTGGGGATGACATCAATAGTGACGCCTTTTGATCTGGCCATATGCAGATAGGCGAGATAGTTTGACGCATATTCCGCTTCTACAGTAAGAATCCGGTCACCGGGTTTAAAATCTATAGCATAAAATCCCATTGCCCAGCCAACAGTGGCATTTTCAACCAGCGCAATTTCATCAGAATTTGCATTTATTAATTTTGCAATGGAATTATAAACAGCATTGATCTGATCCTTTTTATCGGCCATGGCTTCATAGCCACCGATAATGGCTTCCAGTTTTAGATGAGCTATTTGTGCATCGAGTACCGGTCTGGGCATGAGGGACGACCCTGCATTATTCAAATGAATAAAATTACTTTTACCCGGTGTATCAGCAAATATTTTTTCTTTATTCATTGCCATTAGATTATATCCCCTTGTCTTCGAATGGCACTAGAACATAAAAATTCAGCTTTCTCAATTGGAATAATTAAGTTAGCATAGCGAAAAATTTGATGGGGATATTTAAATTGTTTAAGTCATTATTGGCCTTTTTGATTTTTTTTAGTGGTTTTAGCCAATCTAACGCGGACGACTTTAAATTCGTTGAAGCGACAATTGATGATATTCATCAGGCACTTTCATCCGGTGATATGACCTGTCGCGAAATCGTATCCGGCTATCTTAATAGAATTAAGTCCTATGATCAGCAATCGGGGCTAAATGCAATCACAGTTGTCAATCAGAAAGCATTGGACAAAGCAGACCAGATTGACAGGAAAATAAGCAACGGTGAAAAACTTGGTCCCCTTTACTGTGTTCCTATGTTGATAAAAGACAATTATGATACACATGATCTGCCGACGACCGGCGGTTCAATTGCCCTCATGAATAACTATCCGCCTGATGATGCTTTCATGGTCAGAAAATTACGTGAATCCGATGCGATCGTCATCGCCAAAACCAATATGGCTGAATGGGCGTTTAGTCCGCGTCAAACAAAAAGCTCATCATTTGGCACCACTGCCAATGCTTATGATCTTTCGCGTGTACCTGCAGGGTCCAGTGGCGGTACAGCATCCGGTACGGCGGCCAGTTTTGGGGTTGCGGGCATGGGTACCGATACGGGAAACAGTATCCGCGGGCCGTCATCGCATCTTGCCTTATTTGGTATCCGCTCAACCATTGGTCTTACCAGTCGCGATGGTATTATTCCACTTGCATGGGATCGTGATGTCGCGGGTCCAATGACAAGAACGGTAAAGGATGGAGCTTTGATTTTTAATGTGGTGGCCGGATATGACCCAAATGATCCCATGACCGAACTCGGCAAAGGGAAACGTAAGGCTGATTATACGGCCTTCCTTAAGAAAGATGGACTTAAAGGAAAACGGATAGGGGTACTTCGCGCACTCGTTACGACAGAAGATGCTGATCCGGAAATTATTGCTTTATTTTTAAAAGCCGTGGATGATTTAAAAGCGGCAGGTGCCATTATCGTAGATCCATTTGAAATAACCAATCTTGATCAGCACCGCGAAGCACCAAATTTCTGTCGTCGATTTCGCTATGATATGCATGAGTATATTAAATCACTGGGGGACAAGGCCCCAATTAAAGATGTGATGGAAGTATTGGAAACAGGTGAATATTCGCCCTATGTCAAAGGAGGGCTTGAGAATTTTGGCGCTGGCCCACTTGATATTCATCCAGGGAATGAAAATCCACCATGTCCCGAATATCCCAATCATCCGGGAAGAAATGCGTTTAAGGCAGATGTTATAAAATCTATGGATAAATATAATGTGGATGTGGTTATTTATCCCTCCTGGACTAATCCGCCTGCAAAACTTGACCTTGCTGATGAAGATTATAAAGGGGATAACAGCCAGATTATTGCCCCGGCAACCGGACTTCCTGCCGCTACGGTCCCCATGGGCTATTCCCATGGAAATCTGCCTGCCGGACTTCAGATACTCGCTCGTCCATTTCGTGAGGATGTCATATTTGGGGTGGCTTACGCATATGAACAGGCAACGAAACATCGAAAACCACCCAGCCTTTTTCCCGAACTTAAAAATAATGATAAAAAAATGTGAGTAAATAAATGAGCCAGAAATATAAAAGCGATATTGAAATCGCTCGCGAAGCCACAGCAAAACCAATTGAAGACATTGCTGCAAAAATTGGTATCCCGGCAGAGAATCTGATCCGCTATGGTCATGATAAGGCAAAAGTAAGTCTGGATTATATTGATAGTTTAAAGGATAAGCCGGATGGAAAGCTTATTCTGGTAACGGCCATCACGCCAACACCGGCTGGTGAAGGGAAAACCACGACAACCGTTGGGTTGGGTGACGGGCTAAACCGGATAGGTAAAAAAGCAATGATCTGTATTCGCGAACCTTCGCTGGGGCCATGTTTCGGAATGAAGGGGGGAGCGGCAGGCGGTGGCTACGCGCAGGTCATCCCGATGGAAGATATCAATCTTCATTTTACCGGAGATTTTCATGCAATCACCAGTGCTAATAATCTTTTGGCGGCAATGATTGATAACCATTATTACTGGGGAAACGGTACTGAACTGGATAATCGCCGTATCACCTGGCGACGTGTGCTGGATATGAACGACCGCTCATTGCGTCAGGTCGCCACATCACTTGGTGGTGTCGCAAATGGTTTCCCGCGAGAAGGGGGCTTTGACATCACGCCAGCTTCAGAAGTAATGGCAACCTTCTGTCTGGCAAGCGGCCTTGATGATCTGCGCCGTCGGATTGGGCAGATTACAATAGGCCAGACGCGGGAGAGAAAGACAATTTATGCCCGTGATATCAAAGCCGATGGTCCAATGACGGTTCTGCTGAAGGATGCATTGCAGCCGAACCTTGTTCAGACCCTGGAACATAATCCTGCTTTCATACATGGGGGGCCTTTTGCCAATATAGCGCATGGGTGCAATACGGTTATGGCAACTAAGGCCGCTCTCAAGATGGCGGATTATGTTGTTACCGAAGCCGGTTTTGGAGCTGATTTGGGGGCAGAAAAATTTTTTGATATCAAATGCCGCAAGGCTGGCCTTAAACCAGCGGCTGTCGTTCTAGTCGCAACAGTACGCGCTCTTAAAATGCATGGTGGTGTCGGCAAAGACGATCTGGCAAAGGAAAATGTTGATGCGGTTAAAAAAGGGCTTAAAAACCTTGAACGTCATGCTGAGAATATCAAAAAATATCATGTGGACAGTGTTGTCGGCATTAACCGTTTTCCAACCGACACTGATGCGGAAATTGCTGCTGTGGTTGAGGCCTGTGCAGATGTAGGTATAAAGGCAGTAGAAAGTAGCCACTGGGCTAACGGCAGTGCTGGCAGTGCCGAATTAGCGAAGGAGGTGGTCAAGACCATAGAGCGTGGCAATTCAAACTTCCAGGTGCTTTATCCTGATAATTATGGATTGATGACCAAAATTGAAATTATTGCCAAGGAAATATACCGTGCCGATGAGGTCTTTGCGGATCAGAAAATCCGCAATCAGTTAAAAGACCTTGAAAAAGACGGTTTTGGCCATTTACCCATCTGTATTGCTAAAACGCAATATAGCTTCTCAACGGACCCGTCTCTTAAAGGCGCCCCAAAAGGTTATGGGATACCGGTCCGTGAAGTCCGTCTTTCTAATGGGGCCGAATTTGTGCTGGTGGTTTGCGGGGAAATCATGACCATGCCTGGTCTGCCGCGTGTGCCGGCTGCCGAGGCAATAGAAATTGACAAAAATGGATTAGTACAGGGATTATTCTAAAATTTGCCGAGTTTAATAATGCAGAGTGCTTTAAGCTGATCATTATTGATCAACCGATAGCGCTTGTCTGCATTGTGCCTTTATCCTATACATAAATAATAACAAAATTAGGAAGTAAGGTTGCCAAACGAGATGTGGATTAAGAAATTTACTGTTCTGATTGTAAGTGCCGCTATTTCACTTATGCCGGCTCATTCGGCACTCTCGGCTCGAAAACAGTTTAATATTGGCACTGGTTTTGTCGGCAGTTCCATGCATTCACTTGGAACTGTGTTGGCAAAAAATCTTCAGAAAAATATGCGTTTGCGGGTGACTGCCCGACCCTTTGTCGGACCGAGTTCGTTTATTCCGCTTATCAATGCCGGTGAGCTGGAAATGGGGCTTACGTCCATGGCCGGTATGGGAACAGCTTATAGAGGAATTGATACGGATTCCAATAAGGATATTCGCGTTGTAGCAAGACTTTTTGCAATGCCGTTTGCTTTTATGACCAGAAAGGATTCGGGAATTAAAAATATTGCTGATCTTAAGGGAAAAAAAGTCGTTTTGGATATTACTGCTGCTCAGGCAGTGAATACAATGGCTATTGCCATGCTGGAAGCAGCAGGACTTGACCGCACTGATGTCACCGTCATTCCGGTTTCTGGCGTTGGGCAGGGGGTGGAAGCAGTTGTTGAAGGCAATGCTGATGCCACTCCGGGCAGTGTCAGCATGTCGGCGGTCAGAAAAGCGGACGCAACAGTAGGAGTGCGTATTTTAAATCTGGCAAGTCCGGGGTACGAGCAAAGGCTTGAAAATTCGTCCGCACCAGGATTAAGATCTTATGTGATTGAAGCTGGTCTTTATCCCGGCGTTGAAACCGAAACCCGCATTTTTGCAATGGATATGTATCTGTTGGTGCCAAAAGCACTGGAAGATGAGGATGTGGTTAAAATACTTGATGCACTTCACGCGAGCTGGCCGGAAATGCAAAAGGAGTATGCTGGATTTAAGGGGGTTTCAACAGATGAATTTGTCCATCCATCGCAAACTGTTCCCTATCATAATGCGGCAATAGACTATTATAAAAGCGGCAAAGGTACAGCTGTCTGGGATGAGCAGGCAGAACTCAGAAATCAAAAACTTCTTGATGTCTGGAAATAAATTTAGCCGATTTATAGACAATTTAATGTGTTATTATAATAACAATTGATGCTTGACTAATATTCGTTACTCAATTTATGTTGCTTTTATGAAATTTTGAATTGGAGCAAAATATATTCTTTATTTTAGATGTATTAAATGTGATAATTAATATTAATAAAAAGTATTAATGGTCAAATCAACTTTACCTTATTCGGGTTATGATATAACATCTCTAAAAGTTGCAAAAAATAGGTAGGACTTATGGTTAAATTTACTATTAATGGAAAATCACATACTTTTAACGGTGATGAAGAAATGCCGCTATTGTGGTATTTGCGTGATGAAGCAAAATTAACAGGTACAAAATTCGGCTGTGGTATTGCACAGTGCGGCGCATGCACAGTTCATGTCAACGGACAGGCTCAGCGTTCTTGCGTACTGCCGATGATGGCCGTTGAGGGTGAGGAAATTACCACAATTGAAGGAATTGGTGATGAAAGCCATCTTCATGCAGTACAAAAAGCCTGGATTGATGAAGATGTTTCTCAGTGCGGTTACTGCCAAACAGGTCAGATTATGGCCGTGGTTTCGTTTCTAAAAGATTATCCAAACCCTACTGATCAGGACATAGATGAGAACCATAGTAACCTATGCCGTTGTGCCAGCTATATAAGGATTAGAAAAGCCATACATAGAGCGGCCAGATATTTAAGGGGGGAGATGTAAGATGGAAAATTTCAACAGACGTCGCTTCCTTAAGGTTTCTGCTGCTGCTGGAGCACTGGTGATTAGTGCACCAGGGATCAGTTTTGCGCAAGGGATGAGCAATGAAAGATATAGGAACCTTGATACAAACCTTGGCTTTTATCTGAAAATTGATGGGGATAATAAAATAACCATCGGTTATTCAGTTCCTGATGACGGAACAGGTGTAAGTACAGCACTCCCGATGCTGGTTGCTGAAGAGCTTGATGTTGATTTTAAATCTGTCAATGTGGATAAATTACCGCCGCTTTATAAAAAAGCAGAAGGTGAAAACGGATACGAAAATCAAACATACAAAGGGCAGCCAATCCATCAGTCTACAGGTGGTAGCCAGGCAATCCGCAGATCTTATATTATGCTCCGTCAGGCAGGCGCAGAGGCCAGAGCCCGCCTTGTCAAGGCAGCCGCGCAGAAGTTGGGCGTATCAGAAAATGATCTTTCGACAGAAAACGGGTTTGTGGTTCATGGAAGCAACCGTTTAAGTTATGGATCTCTTGTTGATGCTGCTGCAAAGGTAACGTTAAGCAGTGAGCCGAAGCTGAAAGATTACGCAGATTATAAAATAATCGGGACTGACCAGCCACAAAAAGCAGCTTTGGATATTGCTTTGGGTAAGCCAATTTACTGTATGGATATGGAATTGCCGGGCATGCTTAACGCAGTAATTGCACGTTGTCCTTATATTGATGGTGTTGTTAAGTCGTATGATGATTCCAAGGCACTCAAAGTGCCGGGGGTCAGAAAAGTTGTCAGAATTCACCGTATTCCTGAAGACCGTAATCAGCAGAAAATAATTTCTGACGGCGTTGCTGTAATTGCGGACAACCATTGGGCCGCTCTTAAAGGGCGCGACGCGCTTGAAATTGAATGGGATGACAGTAAATGGGCCCATGCTGATGATGCCTGGTTAAATAGTGAATTTGACAGGATGGTTAAAAACGGCAAACGGGAAATTAAAATAGAGCATGGCGATTTTGATGCAGCATATG
>Ga0116152_10002099_pt1 | contig 16252 bp, 9 predicted proteins | sample AD_UKC119_MetaG_FD_89894 | JGI IMG/M metagenome (GOLD analysis project Ga0116152, IMG submission 89894) | Active sludge microbial communities of municipal wastewater-treating anaerobic digesters from Hong Kong - AD_UKC119_MetaG | ecosystem: Engineered > Bioreactor > Anaerobic > Digestate... | reverse complement strand
CGTTTCCGCGACATGATTTTATCACGTGGAAATACAGAAGATTATAACGAAATGTACCGCAATTTTGCAGGCAGGGAACCCGATATTCGCCCGATGCTAAAAAGTCGTGGTATTGAAGTTAAATAAAGGATAACAGCTTTAGAAGAAGCAAAAACTTATATCAAAAACCAGGATTCAGTAAAACAATGAATCCTGGTTTTTCTTTTTTGATTAACTTCTCCAAAGTTTGAAACTTTAAAAAGCTTTGCTGGTCAACGCGCTAAACGCTTACGCTTTTAATGCTATCGATTTACCATCTTTTGTGCCGACTCGGGATAACGGGCACCCAGGATTTCAATTTTGGAAGCCGCTTCATCAATTTTCTGTAAATCTTCGGCTGAAAGTTTAACCTGAGTAGCTCCGATATTTTCCTCCAGTCGATGCAGTTTTGTAGTTCCCGGAATAGGTACAATCCAGGGCTTTTGTGCCAGCAGCCAGGCCAAAGCAATCTGAGCCGGGGTGGCCTCTTTTTCTTCTGCAATTGATGCAAGCAATTCTACAACAGCCTGGTTGGCCTTGCGGTTTTCTTCCGAGAATCGTGGAACTGAAGCCCTGAAATCGGTGCTTTCAAAAGTAGTACTGGAATCGATTTTACCCGTCAGGAAACCTTTACCAAGCGGACTAAAAGGAACAAAACCAATTCCAAGTTCTTCCAAGGCTGGTAATATTTCGGCTTCGGGTTCGCGCCACCACAATGAATATTCGCTTTGCAAAGCAGTAACTGGCTGAACAGCGTGTGCACGACGGATATTTTCAACTCCAGCTTCAGACATTCCAAAGTATTTCACTTTTCCTTCCTGAATAAGATCTTTTACAGTTCCTGCAACCTCCTCAATCGGTACACTGGGATCGATTCGGTGTTGATACAACAAATCGATTCTCTCGCAACGAAGCCTTTTAAGTGATGCTTCCACCATTCTTCGGATATTATCCGGGCGGCTGTTTAACCCTGCCATTTTTCCATCAACAATGTTAAAACCAAATTTAGTGGCAATAACCACCTCGTTTTTATAAGGTTCAAGTGCTTCCCCAACCAACTCTTCGTTGATGTATGGACCATAAACTTCAGCGGTATCAAAAAAGGTTAGTCCTCTTTCCACTGCCTGGCGCAACATTACAATCATATCTTTCTTTTCCGGAAAGGGTGGAAAAGAAAAACTCATTCCCATACAACCTAATCCGAGTGCTGATACTTCCAGCCCACTTTTCCCTAATATTCTTGTTTTCATATTTTAATTGTTTACCATTTGATAATCATACAAATTTCAAACATTATTGATTGAATAACTAACAACATTGAAGCGAAATATTACAATAATCAAACAAATTAAACTACCTAGGCAATTTTAAATTTGGTTGGGCTGGTACCAATGTGCTTTTTAAAGAAATTATTGAAATGCGTTACTTCGTTAAAGCCCAGCGAATAAGCAATTTCCGAAACATTCCATGTACTTTGTTTCAGTAAAATTTTTGACTCACGAACTACCCTGTCTGCTATCAGTTGCGATGTGGTTTTCCCGGTAGTGTTTTTTACGGCGCGGTTCAGATGGTTCACATGAACAGCCAATTTATCGGCGTATTCCGATGCCGACCTCAATTCAATTTTATCGTGCGATTCGTCGATCGGGAACTGACGTTCGAGCAATTCCATAAAAAGCATGGAAATACGTTGGTTGGCATCCATCTGACCTTTCTTATATTGTGCAGATGGTTCTGTCTTCATGGCAAAGTGAATGAGTTCAAACACCAGCGTGCGTAACACATCATATTTGTGAATGTAATCTGAAGTAATTTCTTCAAACATTCTTTCGTAAATGCGAAATACCTGTTTTGCCTGATCTTGGTCTAACTCAAAAATATGCGAACTCCCCGGCTGAAACACCGAATACTGATTTATATTTCCGAATTGTGTAAAAAACTCCTGGTTAAAAATGCAGTACACACCGTGTTTAATCCCTTCCAGGCATTCCCATTTATAAGGAATCTGCGGATTAGAAAAAGTAAGTGCATAGCCTTTTACATCCACCACCTGGTTGGCGTACAAAACCTTACTTTCGCCTTCCGTGATCATGATCTTGAAATAATCGCGCTTTTTGTAAGGCACAGGTTTTGGTTTGCCACCATTCATCGGTTCAATTTTGAACAGATTGAAATGTCCTATCTCGTTCCTGAGATTTTCCGGGATCCATTCAAACTTTCTTCGGTAAAATTCCTCCAGGCTTTCTGTTGAATTATCCATTACTCCATATTTTTTGGTTCTTCTAAAGTCTCTTAAATGTATTATCAAATGTATAAACCAGGCTAATATTCCAAAGAAAATCTTTACTTGCTATCTGGCTGTTAATTTTATAATTGAACATTGAGCTTAGCGAAACCGGAAAGTCGTTGTGCGATAAGGAAAAAGAAGAGGCAAAATAATATCCGTGATTTTCATCCATTTTCAAAAAGAATACCTGGGGTACCATTCCAAAACGGATTTTATCCGTAATTCCAAGATCAGAAATACTGGTTATCAGTGTGAAGTAGAGAGAATTTTTCACTCCTTCGTCGAAACCGTGTCCCATTAAAAGATAAGGTTTGAATGATATTTTATCCGAAATTGTAAAACTTGGAGCTATCTCGCCGGCCAAAAAACGTCTTGCTTCAATTGATTCGATTGCCCTGCCCTCTTTTTCGTACGAAAGATCGACAAACATGAAAGCAGGATGCGCTCCCACACGTATACCAAACTTATCATTATCAACCAGGTGATAACGCCACCAGAATACGAACGACCAGGGTTTACCTTTCATCGAAAAACGTAACTGTGGATCAAAACTCAGTTTTTCACCCCCAACTGACAACTCAAACATCAGTGCGGGTTTACCCAACGAAAAAGATGGGATAACTGAAATTCCATTGTTTGTAGCAGTTATGATTCCCGAAAAATGATATTCCTTCTCATCTGAAGTAGTTTCTTGTGCATGAACCGGCTGAACAGAATTAAACAAAAGAAACATAAAAACGATCATCAAAACTATTCTTTTCATTATGACCGGGAGTTGGTTAAAGTTTGGTTTTCTTTTCATTGATGCTTATTATCAACTAAATTATTGCATGTGTAAATATGACACAAAGAAAAAATAATCGGTCGACACACAATAACATCATTCAAATAAAAACTTACAAAATTCAAATAAACCTAACATTAAATAGCATACAATAACTGGAACGCAAGAAAGGCTGTAATTCAGAATATTTCCAAATTTCATTTTATAAAAAATTCTGTTTTTTTTTCTTAATTTTATATAGCAGTTAAAATACAAATCGTCTAATCAACTGATATGAAATCAGATTAAAGACTCCTTAGCATTTACACCGCTCAAAAATCACAAAGCCATAATTAACCAATGTTCTTTTATTAATCATTTGGTTCTAAACATATGAATAAAAGGTACACACTTGAGAACCTGCTCATCTTTGGCGAAAAAATCATCTACGCGTTAATCGTTCTGTTTTTATTTGTTGGGGCCTTTCTGCTGGTTTACGACGAAATCATCACCATTTTTAGCTATTCAGTGGAAGCAAATGGCATCCAAATTATCATCGAGATTATTTCAAAAACATTGTTATTGTTAATGATCATCGAGATACTGGTTACAGTACGAATATCCATTAAAGAACACACGGTATGTGCCGAACCCTTTTTTATAATCGGGCTGATTGCTTCCATACGGCGAATCCTCATCATCAGTGTTGAAACAGCCTACATGCACGAATACTTTAAGCAGTACATGATAGAAATTGGAGTACTGGTGGGTCTTTCACTTGCCTTTGTTGTTTCCATTGCTCTGCTTCGAAGATCAAAAACCAAATAAAATCAAATCTTATGGACTTTCAATCGCTTATTCCTACGCCCGACACCATTCCGGCACCAGCATGGGTATTTATCATTCTCGAACAGCTTTTGTTTTTGCTCCACATTATTCTGGTAAACGCTGTGTTAGGTGGAGCACTCATTGTTCTGGCCAAACGTTTAAGCGGAAAAGACGATGAGCACGTGAATATCTGGCACATGCCGGTAGCAAAAAAACTACCCGTCATGATTGCCCTCGGGATCAACATGGGAGTTCCTCCCCTGCTCTTTCTGCAGGTGGTTTACGGGAACCTGTTTTATTCCAGTTCGGTATTAATGGCTATTTACTGGATATTGATCATTCCTTTGCTGATTTTGGCGTATTACGGAACCTACATTCACATTTTCCGCTATGGAAAATCGCCGTGGTTCTCCAAACTTTCGTTGCTCACTGCTGTAATCCTGATTTTATACATCGGGTTTATGCTCGTAGCCAACAATGCGCTAATGGAACAGCCCGAAAGCTGGACTGCCTATTTCAATCAGCGTGAAGGAAGTGTCCTGAACCTATCCAATCCGGCTTTCTTCCCGCGTTATTTCCACTTTATTACAGCTTCGGTTGCCATAGGCGGACTTTTGTATGCCTTTGTATATACCTACCAGGCAAATGTGGAAAACAAGGAAGAAAAGATAAAATTCGCGTTAAAGATTTTTGCTATTGCAACTGCAATACAAGTGGTAGTAGGTTTCTGGTATCTGCTGTCGATTCCGCAAGGCTTTATTCAGCAGTTTATGGGTCAGAACCTGTTCGCTACCCTCTTCCTGATGCTTGGAATTCTGGCTGGTATAGGTGCACTTGTAACCGGTTTTCTTGGGAAATTCAGACCAACCGTTATTCAAATTCTTATCACATTGGTAGCCATGATCATCACCCGATATAACCTGCGAATGATGTACCTCAGCGACAACTTCAAAACCAGTGAATTACAGCTCGCTCCGCAGTATGGAGTGCTGGTGTTATTCCTGGTAATTTTACTAATAGGCCTAGGGGTTATTTATTACATGCTGAAAGCCGGTTTTAACAAAAGTGAAAGGAGGGCATCATAATGAATTATCCGATTTGGGAACTATACAATCTGAATAGCGGAACACTGGTTGCATTAATTTCAACCATTCATGCTTATGTAGCTCACCTTGCAGTGGGCGGAGGTTTATTTTTATGGCTTACTGATCTAAAGGCAGTACGTGAAAATGATCCGATTGTTGCTAGTTACGTTAAAAAACACACCTGGTTCTTTCTTTTGCTAACCATGGTTTTTGGAGGAGTCAGCGGAGTTGGTATCTGGTTTATAATTGCACTGGCCAACCCGGCCGCAACCTCGGCACTCATCCATAACTTTGTTTTTGGCTGGGCCATTGAATGGGTGTTTTTCATTGGCGAAATTGTAGCCCTTTTGATTTATCATTACCGTCACGACCAGATGAAACAAAAAGACAGGCTCATGGTAGTATTTCTGTATTTCCTGTTTGCATGGTTAAGTATGGTAATCATTAATGGCATTCTTTCGTTCATGCTTACCCCGGGAACATGGCTTGAAACCAAAGGTTTCTGGGATGGTTTTTTCAACCCTACCTTCTTCTCTTCCCTGTTTTTCCGAACAACAGCTTCTGCTATGATTGCCGGATTATTCGGCTATATCACCGTAGTGTTCTCGAAAAATGAAGAACTACGAACCAAGATGCTTAAATACTGTACCAAGTGGCTTTTGTTCCCTGTGCCACTAATCATTTTAGGTGGAATCTGGTACTACTATTCTGTGCCCGAATCGATTCGTATTACCACTTTTGAGTTAAACGCACAATCGAAACTCGTTGTCACCATATTCATAATTACTTCTGTACTGATCTTTGTGGCTGGTATTTTTTATTCGTTGCGTACTTCACCATTGATTCAACGTGTATTAGTGATTGTTTTTGTACTGATCGGCTTAGGTTGGTACAGCAGTTTCGAATACCTGCGTGAATACGCCCGTAAACCATACATCATTTACGGATACATGTATTCCACCTCGATACATAAAAATGATGTGGCAGCCATGAATGCCGACGGAGTATTAAAACACGCCAAGTGGTCAACGATAAAAGAAGTTACCGACGAAAACGAGTTGCAGGCAGGTCGTGAGATTTTTCACCTCGAGTGCCTGGCCTGCCATACCATTGGAGGTGTTAAAAACGACATTATTACCAGAACGAAGAACTTCACATATATGGGGATGATTTCACAGCTGTACGGACAGGGAAAAGTGTTGAATTATATGCCTGAATTTGTTGGGACACAACGCGAAATGGAAGCACTGGCCGCCTACATCACTGTTGAACTGAATGGGAAAGAGAAAGTAACTGCTTTCCCAAAATTTGATCCTAATGCTGAAGACAACGAAATACCGCCTTTTAACAACATGAATGATGAATATGTATTACTCGCGTGGAACGACCTGGGAATGCATTGTATTTCAGACAGTGATCCGTGGTTTATCTTTCTTCCGCCTGCCAATACACTGGAAGCTCAGTTGATTAAACGCGGCAGCAAACCGGTACTGATAAAAGAAGGTGTAGAAATCAAATACCATGTTGCAGAAGGATATGAGAATCCTTCTGATCATGTACTTTTCTGGGATTATGCCAAATCATATTTTGGGGTTCAGCCCGAGAAAAATATTGGTCTTGCCGGAAACGGACTGACCGGAACCTTCAAGTGGAACCCGGACAGAAACGGATATATTGCCGAAATGATCCCTGTAACCCCATACAAAGATGACGGAACGTATAATCCATACCCCCAATTCTATATCGATGCCGTTGATGCCACAACCGGTAAAGTTCTTGCATCAACAAAAGCAGTTGCTCCGGTATCAACTGAAATGGGTTGCCGTAACTGCCATGGCGGTGGCTGGCGTGTTAACAACACTTCAGGAGTCGCCGATGAAACAGCCATCAACATTTTGAAAGCACACGACAGGATCAGTGGGACTAGTCTCTATCAGTCGGCACTGGATGGTAAACCTGTTCTATGCCAAAGTTGCCATGCTGACCCGGCTATCGGTGCACCCGGACAAGAAGGCCACAACAATTTCTCTACCGCAGTACATGGCTGGCATGCCAATTACATGTATGTTCAGGGAGGAAATGCCTGTGCGATGTGTCATCCGGCACAACCGGAAGGGAATACGCGTTGTAATCGTGGCATTCATGCCCAGGCAGGAATGAATTGTACCGACTGCCATGGAACCATGAGCGATCATGCAACTGGCCTGCTGAATGCACAAAACAATACCCGCAGCAGTGGCAGGTTGGGTAAAAATCTGCAGACAACTGCTCCCGATATTAAATCAAGAATTCCTTGGGTACAGGAGCCTCAATGCACAGCTTGCCATAGTAGTTTCCAACAACCCGCAGAAAACTCAATTGGCCTGAATAGCTGGAATGAAGCCTTCTCGCAATTATATCGGATTCAGACCGACAATTCCGGAATGCGTTGTATTGCCTGTCATAATTCCACACACTCGGTTTACCCGGCCAGCAATGTATTTGGCAAGAACTGGGATAATACACAACCGATGCAGTACATGGGGACACCTGTTCCAATGGGTGGCGATTACAATTGCGAAGTCTGCCATACACATATGATGGAATTCTCAGTTCATCATCCAAACATGGTAAGGGAATTCAGAAATACAGACCTGATTGAGAAGTAATTTCTTATTGAAATATGAAGAGCACCCGCAGAGCAATTTGCGGGTGTTTTCTGTGTCGAACAAATAAGCTCCCTTTTAAAAATGATTCCTTTTCAACATGTTTTCAATCAAAATGTTTCATTAGTTTATTTTTTTTACAATTTTAGACAGTGAATAATTAGTGACCTAAATCAATTTCCGGAATATGAAAAAATTGCTGTTTGCTCTTGCACTTAGTGCCTATGCTTTGTTTGCTTTCACCCAGGAACCACTTTCTTATTTTCTCCCTGATGACGTGAGCTATGATGCGCAAATTCCAACTCCCGAAGAATATTTTCACATGCAGGTGGGTGAATGGCATCTTTCTCACGACCAAATCGTTTCGTACGCAAAAGAAATTGCCCGAATTTCGGATCGTGCCATTATTTATGAATATGCAAGGACATATGAAAACCGCCCCCTGGTTCAACTGGTATTTACATCGCCTGAAAATCAGGGAAAACTGGATGAGTTGAAAGAAAAACATTACCAGTTTTCTGAACCGGGAAGTAATATTGACATTGCAGATGTTCCAATGGTAGTGAGCCTGACATACAGCATTCACGGGAACGAATCCAGCGGTGGAAACGCTTCGGTATTAACAGCTTATTATCTGGCAGCCGCTAAAGGCAACAAAATTGATCAGTTACTGAAAAATACGATCGTGATTGTTGATCCGGTTCTCAACCCTGATGGATTTACACGTCACAGTACCTGGGCAAATATGCACCAGAGCTACGCAAACAATGGCGACGGAAATTCGCGTCAGTTCCAGGAGCCCTGGCCGGGAGGTCGCAGCAATCATTACTGGTTCGACATGAACCGTGACTACCTGCTTCTGGTAAATCCGGAAACGAAAGGCAGGGTTGCTAAATTTCATGAGTGGAAACCAAATGTTGTAACCGATCACCATGAAATGGGAGCCAATTCCAGCTTCTTTTTTCAACCCGGTGTTCCCAGCCGAAACAACCCGCTTACTCCTGAAAAGAATTACGAGTTAACACATGCCATTGCTGATTACCACGCCAAATACCTCGATAAAATCGGTGCCTTTTATTTTTCGGAAGAAGAATTTGACGACTATTATTTTGGAAAAGGATCGTCGTACCCAGATATAAACGGAAGTATTGGAATTCTTTTTGAGCAAGCCGGTTTTAGAGGGAGAATTCGCCAAACCGATAATGGCATGCGCAAGCTGGCTTTTGGTATTCGAAACCATTTTACTACCTCGCTTTCAACATTGGATGCTGCCACACATTTGCACGACGAGTTGCTCACTATGCAAAAAGACTTTTTTAACGATGCGCTGACACTTGCAGACCAGAGTAGTATTAAAGCTTACGTTTTTGGCAGCTCTGATGACAAAGTTAAAACCCAGCTTTTCATCGACCTGCTCAATCGACATCAGATTAAGGTTTATAAAAATGAAGCTGACCTGAATGCAGGCGGACAAACCTTTGAAAGTGGTAGTAGCTACGTTGTCCCGGTAAAACAAAAGCAATACAGGCTGATCCGATCTATTTTTGATAAGGTCACAAGTTTTACTGACACTACATTTTACGACGTGTCAACTTGGACTTTTCCTTATGCGTACGATGTAAAGAACGCAACACTTGGTTCGCTAAAGAACCTGCATATTTCGGAAGAACCGGTTCAAGCTGAAACAATAAAAGGGAAACTGATTGGAAGCAGTAATCCAGTAGCCTACGTTTTCAGATGGAATGAATATACAGCAGCAGAAGCTTTATACAACCTCCAGGATGCTGGTCTGATTACCAAAGTCGCCACGCGTGAATTCTCTTTCAATATCAATGGAAAAAAAAAATTATTTAGTTATGGTACTATTCTTATTCCTGCTGAAAATATGGGAAGAAATCCTGCTTATATTAAAAAAATAATAGAAAATGTAGCCCTGAACACCGGAATTGATTTTTATTCACCCGAAAGCGGATTGTCACCATCGGGAATTGACATGGGTAGCGATAGCTTTGAAAATCTACAGAAACCTGAAATCATTCTTTTTGTTGATGGAAGTGTTGACAGTCGTGATGCCGGAGAAATCTGGCACCTTTTCGACCAGCGCTATCATATTCCGGTTACACTGGTTTCTACTGACAACCTGCGTAGAATGGACCTTAGAAAATACAACACCATTATTCTTGCAGGACGTTTCAACGAATGGGGCGAAAGCGAAGTCGGGAAACTGCGTGAATGGGCTGGTGCAGGAGGAAACCTGATTGCTTATAAAAACGGCGCTGAATGGGCTGCACGCAACAAACTCGGAAGTGTTACTTTCAAGAACGAGGTTAAGCCTGACACCTCTATTTATAATGCATATGCTGAACGAGAAAAAGAACGAAATCTGAATTCCATCAGCGGCGCTATTTTCGAAACTGAAATCGATGTTACACACCCGCTTTGTTATGGCTATTCTTCAAACAAGCTGGCCATTTTCAAATCATCTACCCTGGTAGCAAATTCGCTGGATAAAAAATATGTAGAACCTGTTAAATTCACCCCGTCGCCGTACGTAAGCGGCTGGGTTTCTGAAGGCAACCTGGCACGGATTAAAAATGCACCGGTCGTTTCCGTTCAATCACTTGGCAGAGGAAAACTTATAAGCTATTACGACAATATGAATTTCAGAGGCACCTGGCTGGGAACTTCAAAACTGTTCTCTAACGCTGTTTTCTTTGGTCAGATAATTCAGTAGAAAAGTAAATTATGGAATACACGGAAAGGCTGGAAGATTCCGGCCTTTTTGTATAAACATTTCATTTTCCATCTCTCGTATGTCAGGATAAACTTTCTTAATTTTTTATCTCATAAATAATTCATATAAATGTTTTACGTGAACTTTGCCCGAATATGTTTGTTTCCCAAAAACGAGAGACTCAATGTTGGGGTATATTAGTATACAATTCTCAGATTAAATCCACTGACATTTTGCGAAAACTAAACTACATGAAGGATCAAACTCAACGGTGGTTTGTTTCCAGACCGCTTAGAATAATTCTAGGAATAGCCATTATCCTTGCCATTTATATGCTGGCAAATACGTTGTATCTGTTGTTAAACAGACTCGCCGACGTTACCGACATCGAATTTTTCGCTGCAGGTAAAACGTCGATCCCTGCTCTTTTTCAGGTAATGATTTTATCTCACACAGGGGTGGGTATTCTGCTCGTTCTGCTAATGATATTTTTCGCCGTTGCACACTTACCTCGGGTATGGCGTATGTACAAACAAAAAAGCGGCCTCACTGGAATCGTCTATATTGTTGTTGGATTAACACTGGGAATTACCGGTCTCTTTATATTAACATCGGCTGCCAGCCGTGACAACAACTGGGCCTGGTGGCTGCATGTTATCAGTGCCATTCTAGCACCTACGGGATATATTCTGCACCGTTTATCGAGCTACCGGAATAAACCTACACAACGAATGTTTAAGAAATTTGCCCTTGCAGTAGCCACTCTTCTGCTTGTTTTGGTTACATGGCACAGTTTTACCAACCGCGAAATTATTCTGACCCAGGAAGCCATGCAGGCCAAAGAACAGGGATTGCATACCGGTCCCGGTGCCCGTGACCGAAATGTCAGTGACTTCTCCAGCGATGAATTTGTACCTGTAGGTTTCGTGCCTCCTGAAAGCCCGTTTTTCCCTTCGGCAGCTACCACTACAACGGGAGGTTACCTGCCATCGCGAATAATTACCCGAAACGATCTGGGATCGAAAGATGAAATTCAGAAAGAAATAGATGAATTTGGCTTTGTAAAAAATACACCGATTGGTGCCACTACCTGTGCCCGCTGTCACCAGGACATTGTGGAACAATGGGAAGCTTCTGCACATCGTTTTGCCTCATTCAACAATCCCTTCTACGAAGCTACCATCACTGATATGCGAAATAATTCAATCGAACCAAACGAGTGGTTAAATGCGCATGTGAAAGAATATAAGAACATCGGTGCTGATGGAATTGGCAACGTAAAAAGCAAATGGTGTAGCGGCTGTCACGACCCGGCACTCATGCTGGCGGGAAAAATGAACACTACAATCGACCGTAACACGGCAGAAGCTCAGGCCGGCCTGACTTGTCTCTCCTGTCACGCCATTGATAAAATACACAACCTCACCGGTAACGGGAATTATAATATTGCAGATGAACAGGAAGACCCTTATTTATTTGCTGATAGTCAGGATGGAACGCTGGGAGCTTTTTTGCATGATGCTGCCATTAAAGCAAAACCGGATGTGCATAAAAGACAGTTGTCACAGCCATTTTTTCAAACCAGCGAATATTGTTTGACCTGTCACAAGGTAAGTTTATCTGAACCTGTGAATAACTATCGCTGGCTGCGTGGCCAGGATGAATACGACAACTGGCACGACAGCGGGGTTTCGCTGAATGCCTCACGAACCTTTTATTTACCGGGTAACAAAAGGGAATGCCAGGATTGCCACATGCCTCTTGAACCAGCAACAAAAGGAGATGTCGCTGCAAAAAACGGTATGGTAAAATCGCATCGTTTTATCGCTGTAAACACAGCCCTGCCCTATCTGAGAAACGATACGGCAACCATTCATAAAGTCAGGGAATTTCTGCAAAACGGAAAACTTCGTGTGGATATTTTTGCAGTGAAAACCGAGAGTCACCCGGAACCGATCATGGCAGTTAACCATGGGGAACTTTCAGTAAAAGCTGGTGAAAGAATGACGGCCGACGTGGTGGTGCGGAATATGGGAGTTGGTCATACTTTCCCCGGAGGAACAAACGATTCCAACGAAGGATGGTTGGAATTCACTGTCAGGAATGAAGAAGGTACCGCCCTGCTCGTTAGTGGATTTATTGATCAAAATGGTCATCTCGATTCGATGGCACACGCTTATAAAGCCGTAATTGTTGACAAAAACAGTCAGCCCATTCACAAGAGAAATGCACAGGACATTCATGTTTTTGTGTACAACAACGTAATCGGGCCGGGAACTGCAGATATTGCCCATTATAGTTTTATCGTTCCCAAAGAACTGGAAGGAAGCAAGTTAACCATGGAAGCACGCCTGTTGTGGCGTAAATTCGATCAGAAATACCTGGAATTTGCATACAAGGCCAATCCGGTTGGATTTAAGCAGTTCAAAGAGATACCAAAACTACCAATTACTGAAATTGCAAAAGACAAACTGGAACTATCGGTTGGGTCAGACACACGCTTTGTTCCTGGGTCGGGAGCAACTTTTGATCCAACGGTAGAATGGGTGCGTTACAACGATTACGGGATCGGCTTGCTATTGGAAAATGATACACGTGGTGCAGAACGTGCCTTTGACGAGGTTGAAAAGATGGTACCTGAACAACTTGACGGACCACTCAACCTGGCAAAAACAGCGTTTAACGAAGGCAATCTGGAAGCCGCTTACCAACATTTACGAAAGTGTGAGAAATTGAAAGCCGGCGATCCGCAGGTAGCCTGGGTTTGGGCGAATGTTCGTCAGGAAGACGGTTTGTATGAAGATGCAGTCTCAGCGTATCATTACCTTCTGCAATATTTTCCCGGTGACCGTGCCGCATGGCGTCAACTGGGCCGGACTTATTACCTCGATCAGCAATACGAAAAATCCATTGAAGCTTATCAGTCAGCCTTAAAAATTGATCCGGAAGACCGGGAAGCGTATTATCACCTGGCGCTTAATTACCGGGCACTTGGCAATGACACACAAGCTCAACTCATGGAAAAAGCATTTGAATATTATAAAATTGATGAGTCGGCTAAAAAAATGTCCAGTTTTACCGAAAACAAAATCCGGGAGACAACCTGATGGCACAAAGTATCCGAATCCATTATCTTGATCCAGTACAATGAAACTAGCATGTAAATCATTCACAATCAAGAGTATGATTGAAATAAGTGCGAGTTCCATACGATACCTTACAAATAAACAATTTTAATCGTATGAAAGTAAATTACACTTTATATATCCTCTTTTTTTTGATTCTAGCATTTGCAGGCTGTGGTAGAAAAGTAGCCAAGCAAGAAGATTTAAGCTTCACGAAAGTAGTCCCGAATTACACGTCTGATCACTCAAACAGTCTTGAAGCGCCTATTAAAATGACGGATATTACGGCTGAAGCAGGATTACAATTCACGCATGTAACAGGTGCTTTTGGTGAAAAATGGATGCCGGAAACCGTAGGAAGTGGTGGCGGTTTTTTCGATTTCGACAATGATGGATTAGTGGATATTTTTCTGGTGAACAGCAAAGACTGGGATGGTCATCCGGTTTCTATGGTGAAAGCGACTTCAAAACTATACAAAAATCAGGGGGATGGGACTTTTAAAGATGTATACGGAAAAAGTGGAATTGATTTTTCACTGTATGGAATGGGCTGTTCTTTTGCCGATTTTGATGCAGACGGAGATTTGGATATTTACCTCACAGCGGTTGGTACCAACAAATTGCTTAGGAATGATAACGGGAAATTTGTTGATGTTACCAACACGATGAAGGTTAGCGGGAATGATCTGCAGCCCGGTGCTATAGAGTCCTGGTCAACCGGTTCTGTCTGGTTTGATTACGACCGCGATGGTTGGCTCGATCTTTTTGTGGCCAATTATGTGCAATGGACACCGGAAACGGATATTTATGTAACCCGTGACGGTAAAAATAAATCGTACGCAACCCCGGATGTTTACAAGGGAGAATCGTGTCGTTTATATAAAAACCTAAACGGGAAAGGCTTTGCCGACGTGACAGAAAAAGCGGGTGTGTTGAATCCGGAAGGTAAATCGCTGGGTGTAGCCATGGAAGATTTTAATAACGATGGCTGGCCCGACCTTGTTGTATCGAATGATACGCAACCCAACTTTCTGTATTTAAATAATGGCGACGGAACTTTTACCAATCATGCAAATGGCGCGGGAATTGGTTACGACGAAAAAGGCCGTGCACGCGCCGGTATGGGAATCGATGTTGCGGATGTAAGTAATAACGATAAGCTGGCCATCGCCATCGGCAACTTCTCGCAGGAGCCACTTTCGCTTTATACGCAAATAGGCGCGGGCGAGCTTTTTCAGGATCGCGCGGGCGCCATGCGTTTAACACGCCCTTCGTTACTGCAACTAACTTTTGGTTTGCAGTTTTGTGATTTTGATCTGGATGGGAACCTTGATCTGATCACTGCCAACGGACATATCGAACCCGAAATCAATGAAATTCAAAAAGATATCACGTTTGCACAGAAACCTCAGCTCTTTTATAATTCTGAAGGTGAGTTTATTGACATGAGTTCCGAAGCCGGTGAAGCATTTAATCAAGCAGTTGTTGGAAGAGGCATTGCTACCGCAGATATCGACCAGGATGGCGATCTGGATGTGTTGCTGACCGTGAATGGAGGATCGCCAAAACTTTTGAGAAACGACAGTGACAGAAACAAACATTTCATTGGAATTCGTTTGAAAGGTTCGCATCCAAATCTTCAGGCAATTGGAGCACGGATTGTATGTTACACCGGCGAAACCAAACAAAAACGCATGGTACGAACCGGTTCATCTTACCTTTCACAATCAGACATTCAGACTACCATTTTCGGTGTGGGCAAAATCGAAAGTGTTGACAGCGTGAAAATCATCTGGCCACAAAGCGGGAAGATCAGCAAACTTGAAAACCTGAAAGTAAACCAGATTTATGAAATGAAGGAATAAAAAAGCACTTCAACAAGACAAATCAAATCTCGTTAATGTGCTTGAAGTAAAAAGGATCTGATCTTTTTGAAGAGATCGGATCCTTTTTTGTGCCTAACTATTTCTTCTGAACCGATGCGATCAGGAAAGTAAATTCATAATCTTTGTAAGGAATTCGGTATTCAGGTAAGGGCAGTGCTCCCCAACTGTTTATACAACCCAAGCCCATCTGTACTTTGTCAATACAAAGCGTAACAAAATCGCTCCTAGGAACTTCAGGTGCATGACGCTGGTGTTTTTCAAGACCGTCATCCAGTGCTTCAACTGTATAATTTAAAGCTGAGGCTGAAAACAGAGCATCCGAAGTAAAGCAAAGACCCGCTCCCCCTTCTGTTGTTTGTTTCCACCAACGAATGTCAGATTTCGTCCCCGTTTCCTGTGGCCTGATATAAGGATAGAATTGTTCGCAAACATCCTGTTCATATAATCCTACAAATTGTGAGGTTTTGCGGTCGCTGTAATTTTCAATCGGGCCACGGCCAAAATATTCGATTTTTGAGTAGTCGGCGGGCATTTCGAGTTTCATTCCAAAACGGAACATATCCGAAACCTTGGCACTTTCTGTAGCATCCAGCTTTTGGGTAACTTTTATCTCACCAGTATTATTAATCAGGTAACTTAATTCCAATTTACCAGATACAGCCGGGATATCGTAAACGGCGTTAACCTGAACCATTCCGTTTTCCTGCGCTGATTCCAGAGATGTCAATTTAATTTCAGGATCATGCCAAACACGATAGCGTAACTGAAGATTGGCTCCGAAATCGTTGTCGGTAGGAGCACGCCAAAAGTTGGGAATCAACTGACTTCCGTCTTCTAACATGTCTTTGCCATCAACTTTGAATCGCGACAAATAACCAGTT
>Ga0116152_10002097_pt1 | contig 16256 bp, 7 predicted proteins | sample AD_UKC119_MetaG_FD_89894 | JGI IMG/M metagenome (GOLD analysis project Ga0116152, IMG submission 89894) | Active sludge microbial communities of municipal wastewater-treating anaerobic digesters from Hong Kong - AD_UKC119_MetaG | ecosystem: Engineered > Bioreactor > Anaerobic > Digestate... | reverse complement strand
TGCATCTGGCCGGCCGCAACGTGCGCTGGGTGGTCGGTGAGGCAGGGCTGCAGGTGCTGGACCTCGACCCCGTCGACCCCGATTGAGTGGTCAGTGCAGCAGTGTGAACATGCGTGCGCGGTAACGGCGGATCGCCGGGTCGTCGCCCAGCATGTCGAACAGCCGCAGCAGGGCATTGCGCGCTGCGTCGTCACCAAACTTGCGGTCGTTTTGCATGATCTGCAGCAGGTCTTCGAGCGCCGGCTCGATGTCGTTGGCCATCACCTTGTGCGCGGCGAGTTGGTAACGCGCAGCGCTGTCGTTCGGTGTCTCTTCCAGGCGTCTGCTCAGAATCTCCGGTGGTTCGGCATCGAGCGCGATCCGGTCAAAGAACAGTTGGCCACGCAGCTGCCTGGTCTCCGGCTTGTCCTGCTCCGCGGCAGGCAGTGAGTCGAGCGCCTGCTCGGCCGCGGTGATGTCGCCGGCTGCGGCGTGCACCTGCGCCATCGTCAGGATGATGCGCGGATTGCCGGGGTCTGCTGCCGCGGCGTCGGCCAGGAGCCCAAGTGCCCCCGGCGCATCACCGGCCAACAGGCACTGCTCTGCCTGCGCCACGGCACCATCGGAGGGCCGCGGCAGGTGCTTTTCCAGGAAGTCGCGGATCTGCGCCTCTGGCAGGGCGCCCATGAACTCATCCACCGGCGCGCCGTTTCTGAACAGCTTCACCGTGGGGATGCTGCGTATGCCGAACTGGGCGGCGATCGCCTGCTGCTCCTCGGTATTGATCTTCGCGAGGATGAAGCGGCCCTGAAACTCGTCGGCCAGCTTCGCGAGTATCGGCATCAGCAACTGGCAGGGCTGGCACCAGGTGGCCCAGAAGTCGACCAGCACCGGCACCCGGTGCGAGCCTTGCAGCACGATCTGCTGGTAGTTGCTCTGATCGACGTCGAAGACGAACGGTGAGTCGGTCATGAATGGGGTGCTCCCGGGTAATGGCAATCGCGCGAAGGTGCGGGCCAGGGGCGACAATTGCAAGGCCCGCGCTGCACTTGATTTACAGTCATGGCGCCCACATCTGCGTGTTGGCTGCAGTTCAGGCGGAGAAAATCGTGAGTGAATCCAGACATGTCGTTTGTGCGCATTGTGGCGGTGTCAACCGGGTGCCGGTCGAGCGTCTGGGCGCCGGTGGCAAATGCGGGCGCTGCAAAGCGGTGTTGTTTGACGGTCACCCGGCAGAGGTCGGGTCGAACGAATTTCAGATCCAACTGACACGCAGTGATGTCCCGCTGCTGGTCGACTTCTGGGCGCCCTGGTGCGGGCCCTGCCGCATGATGGCTCCGGCTTTCGAAAAGGCCGCCCGGCAGCTGGAGCCCGGTTACCGTCTGCTGAAGGTCAACACCGAGGAGCAGCAGGCGATCGCTGCGCAGTTCAATATACGCAGTATCCCGACGATGATCCTGTTTGCGCGCGGCCGCGAGGTCAGCCGTATGTCCGGTGCGCTCGATGCCGCCGGCATCGTTGCCTGGGCGCGGCAGCAGCGCGCCTGAGCCGCTTCGGAATCAGGTTCCTTTCACGCTCCAGGCGATGGCGATTAGGGTCTCAATCCGCCCCGGGTTTTCGGTCAAATCACACCGTCCTTAACGCCCGTCAAATAACCACCTGTAAGTCGGGGTTAGCCTGAAACCCAGGGGTCGCCCACCGCGGGTGACCCGATATTGGCCGGTCGGATGTCGCCCGGCACTGTGGGGGGCGAATGCAGCATTGGGCCGAATCCCTCGTCGGCACCTCGGATCAGTTGCGCCGAGCGGTGCGCCTCCTCGGGCGCGCTATCCTGCTGCTCCTGCTGTTGTTTGTCGCCGTGCCGTTGCATGCCGATCCCCTGGGCGCGTTTCTGCTCGAAGCGATTGAAAAGAGCCCTGGCACGCCACCCTCGAAAAAGACCCTGCTGCTGCTGACGACCGACCTCGGCTGGTACGAACAAAACATGTCGAGGCTGTCGCAGGAGATCCAGGACCAGGTTCAGCAACTGCGTATCAGCGTGGTCGGTGAGTCGACCCGCAAGGCGGCGGAGTCCCTCGGCGAACCGGCTGATGTCTTTCTTGCCAGCGGTTCATGCAAGCCGGGGCGGGACATCGATCTGCTGTATGTCGGTGACAACACCGCCAAGGCGCGGTCGAGCATCGATGCGGCCATCGGTGACACCACACAGGCGATCCTGGCGTCGCAGGAAAGTGACCAGTTTCTCGCTGCGGCACGCAAACAGGGCCTGTCGATCCCGCAGAAATTGGGTGGTGAGGCGATGGAGGTGGTGACCTCCGATCTGCCGAACTTCGGCTACAGGGATCTCAAGGATGCACTGGCAAGGGCCAAGGCAGCACAACTGGCCGGGGATGCGAACGCGGTCGAGTTGCTGGAGAAGGAACTGCGCGAGGCGCTCAGGAAAAACCTCGAGGCGCAGGTGAAGTCGTCGGCCAGGGACATGTATCGCGGTGCCTCAGGCCAGCGCTTCTTTGTCCTCAACTACCTGGGAGAAGAAGACAAGGTCCGATGGATTGCCCAGGACGCGTCCGGCAGCTGGGTGCTGAAGCCGGGAGGGTTCGACGCCCTGTCCGACAATCTGCGCGAACAGGTGATCGCACTGATGCCGACCAGTCGGCGTGCCAAGTTCGCCAAGGTCGCCAGCGATTACGCGATGTTCTTCAAGCACGGTGAAGGCGGGCTTGGGGGCACAGCAAAATATGTCGACCGCATCTGGGATGATGTGGACGATGTTGCGCTGCTGCTGCACATGGACGCTGACGAGCAGATCGCTTTCCTGGTGGCCCGCGGTATCGCCAACAAGCCTGAGAGGGCCTCCGCGATGCTCGCCCAGCTCGGGATGGCAGAGGAACAGGTAACCCAGGGTGTGCAGCGGGCGATGCGCCAGGCGGTGCAGAACCAGTTGATCCTGGATGTCGACCGCCTGGTCAAGGAACTCGACCAGATCCAGGGCGACGGGGCGCTGGACGCGTTGGACGTGTTGTATCGCAAGCACCTGATCCAGTTTGACCTCAACGACATGGCCAACGGCCTGGCCGCTATCGCCGACGTGCCCGGCGAGGACACCAAAGAGATCCTTAAGGCCCTCAGTGGCAGATTCGGCGGATCGGAGTCGGGCAAGCGGGTGCTCGGTTATATCGAGCGCCAACTCGATCTGCTGCGCAGCGATGGCGGCAGCCAGGTCGCGACGCGCCTGCTGCGTCACCTGTGGGCGGCCGGCGAGATCGAGCCGGCCGACTACTACGAGGCACGGATGCACCTCTCGACCGGCCAGAGCCTGCCGGACGGGCCGGTTGCCAGGAAGCTGCAACAGGCCAGGCAGGAGATCCTGGTGCTCGGCGCGGTCGACATGATGGACCTGACCGATGATCCCAGGTCGATCGACAACCTGATCGCCGAGTGGAAACGTCAGCGCAGCGGCGCGCTGATTGTTACCGCTACACCGGAGGTCCGCGAGACCATCAGGGAACTGGCCACACTCCCGGCCGACGATCTGAAGAAACTCGGCTGGCTCGACGTCGAGATCCAGCTGCCGATGGAGATGCGCCTGCGCCTAAAGCTGCTGCCCGAGCAGATGGTGGACCTCGGTCAGCGGCTGGGACGCCGCCTGTCCAGGCAGGCAATCGCGCTTGCCGCCTGGCAGCGTCGGACGCGGGAGTACATCTTCAGCCTGACTCCGACCGGGTTTGGCGAGGAAGGTGACCTGGGGCCGATGGATGCGGTGTTCGCGGTGGCCAGCGGGATGTTGCAGACCTACATGATCCTGAACAGCGATCCGCCCATGACGCCGGAAGAGGAAAACCTGGCGCTGGCGAACGCCTGGGTGACCTCGCTGCCGATCGTCGGCGATTTCGCCGACGGCATCATCACCGGCATCGAGGCGGGCTTCAGTGGCAACCGGCGCAAGGCACTGGAATCCGGTCTGTATATCGCGATCGGCGTGATGGGGGTGGTGCCCGGTGGGCAGATTCCGGCGATGGTTACCGGTCTGCTGATGGCGACCGCCCCGATTGCCGAGGGCGTGCTCGACGCGCGTGACGCGCAGGCGCTTATCCAGGCCTGGGTGCAGTCGGGCAGTTGGGAAGGTGGTGGCGACAAGCCGCTGGTACTCAATGGGCTGTTCGACCGCGGTAGTGGCCACCACGAATTGACCTACGCCGACCTGTTGACCGACAAGGGTGACGTGCCCTATCAGTCGCCCGCTGCCGACGGCTACCTGTCGGCCCCGACCATGCGCGGCTCGATCCGCGACTACGCGGAGCGATACGTGATCCCGCAACACCCGCGCATCATGGAGCAACGCGAGACGCTGTTGACGCTGCTGCCGTATACCGAACCGGGCCGCTGGGAGCAAATGTTCGAGGTCCGTTGGGAGCGCGACCAGAACGGCAAATGGGTCCTGAAGATCTATTCGCAGGGCCTGACGATCCGCGGTGGCAAGGTCGCCAGGCTGCTGTTCGAACGTTACGAGACCGACCTGTTCCGGGTTTTGAACGAGACCATTTCGAAGCTCAAGGAGTGGGCCGAGGAGGAGCGCCGGGTTGCGCAGGACTATGAAGGCGCGGTCAACAGGCACAAGGAGAAGCTGCGCGAACTGCAGGCCGAGCTCAAGGTCGGCACCCTGATCGACCACGCCGATCGCAGTGCCGACAGTTATACCAAGGTCGTCAAGAACCTGATGGAGCACGAGACCCTGCCGTTGTCCCGATACCGGATCTACAAGCACTACGTCCAGGAGTACACCGAGATCCTTCAGCTGGTACGCAGGATCAAGGCGCGCATGGCCGAGATCCCGAATGGCTATCAGCCGGCCAACTGGTTCCTGACCGGCTACCCCGAATTCGACCGGCCGCGCATCAGCAAGCTGGCGGCGATGATCGAGAACGGGCGTAAGAGCGTGATCGAAAAGGTCACGCGGCTGATCGATGACTTCGGTTTCCGCGGGACAGGCGGATTCGACCCGCGCAATCCATGCCACAGCGCGGCCTACAACACGCTGGCCGCGTTGCGCCACAAGGTCTCGTTCATCGAGAACCTGGCCGAGTACTACCGCACCCTGGCCGACAATGAGTCGGCCTGGAACGATGCCTACGAGGCGGCGCGGTCGCGCTATATCGACGTGCGTGAACAGTACGCCAACATCCTGCCCGGGATGGCTGGCGACGTGGAAAACAAGGCGATCGCCGATGCGGCGATGACCTTCGTGTTTGCCATGCCCTATGCACTCGCGGCCGGCGAACGCGATCTGTATCGCAATACGGCCAGTGACTACGAGATCCGCCTGCAGCAGGCGATGAAAGAATACGAATTCGCCGGGTTCCGGACCGGTGAGGTCGGCAAACCGCTGGAGCTCTGTCTGTTCCAGTCGCTCGAGGTCGAGGTCACCTTGAAGCCATACAACCCACTCAAGGGCGGCACCACGATTGCGACAGCGGGCCTGAAGGCGGGCACGCCGCCGTCGGAGTACTACTGGCGGTGGCAGCTGGAGGGCCCACTGAGTTCGGAGTCGCCGTACGGAGACAAGATCGAGGTGAAGGTCGACGGGGCGGGCATGCTGGTCGCCCAGCTGACTGACCACTTCAATCGCGCCCGTGCCAGGGTCCTGGCCGAGGCGCGTGCGAGCGTCGTGCCGTCCGAGCTCAGGGACGAACCCGACAAGGGCGATCCGGAGGCCGAGAAAGACGGTGGCAAGCCGGTTGACGATGGGGGCGGCAGGGCGGAGACGACTGCGGCCGTTGGCGATCTCGCGGCAGCAGTGGCGGCGGCCCGTGAGGGGCGTGACTGGAAGCGCCTGATCGAGCTGCTTGCGGCGGAGAAGACGGCCCGCCTGACGCAGAAACCGGATGCCTACCTCGACCGCATCGGTGTGATCAACAAGGCGCTGCAGGATATCAAGCAGGAGCGCCTGGCGTGGCTGGTCAAATGGAAGGCCTATCTGGTCGCGTTGCAGCGGGTCAATGATGCCAGCTGGAACAGGATCTACCACGCGATGGAACGCAGGCGTGACGAGCACCAGGAAAAATGCAACGCCGGCTGCAAAGACTGCCGTGAAAAGTGCGAAAAGCAGGCCTACCAGTACTACGATGACTGTGTCGGCAAGCTGAAGGACGATCACTGGGCCGAGGGACGTCGGATCCGTGAGTCGCTGAAGGTGTTACCCGACATCGTCTTCCGTCTGGACAGCGCCGGATACGAGCATGAACGCTGGTTTCGCGAGGTCGAGGAGCTGAGCAAGGCCCATCGGCTGCCGTTCCCCTACCCGGATCCGGTCGTGCCGCAGCTCGCTTATGTCACCAAGTGCCTGGACGGTGCGGTGCCCGACGCTGCAAAGACGGAACAACCTCCACTGCTCACGGTGACGCTGAGTGCACCGGGCGATACCGTTCCGGTCGGCAAGCCGGTGTCGCTGAGTGCCTCGATCGGTGGTGGCAAACCGCCCTACAGCTACAGCTGGTCGGGTGCCGGCGGCAGCGGTGCGCGCGCCAAGCTGACACCGTTGTGGGCCGGCGACTGGAGTGTATCGGTCGAGGTGAGTGATGCGGATGGTGCGCGCGGTGAGGCCCTTGCCACGGTGCGCGCGGCCCCGGCCAGGGTGGCGCTGGCGGGCCTCGACGGCCAGGTTTTCTATGGCAGCAACGCGGTGCTGAATGCCATGGGCCAGGGTCTGAAGCCGACCGGGCCGCCGGTGGACGCCGGTCCCAACTGCCCGCCGCCGTACACCAGTCCGTTCTGCGTAGACACATCGATCAGCATCACCCGGCAGGTGAGCACGCCGCGCGAAGACATCGGGCGCGGTGAGATCTACATCGTGGATCCGGACAAGGAGTTTCCGACCGGGCCGCCGCCGGCCAGTGAGACCAGGGTGATCTGGCAGGCCGAGCCCGGGCTGACCTTCGCCCCGCCCGACAGTGCGGACGGTGTCACCAGGGTCACCTACGATCGGATGGGCGAGATCAGGGTCTGGTGCGAAATGCTGGAGCAGATCGAGGGCGCCTACCACACGGTGGGCGAGTGCGGGCAGGAGACGACCGAGGTCCGGCCGCCGGCCTTCAGCGTGAGTTTCGAACCGGCCGACGGTCAGGCGCACATCGGCCAGCAGGTGATCGCGACCGTACATGCCCAACCCGGCGTGCCCGACAGCCTGATCGACTACCGCTGGATCGACCCGCCCTCGTCGAACCGGCTCGAACTGGATGCGAATGGTGGACGGATCGCATTCACCGTGCTCGACACCAGGCCGATCAAGTTCAGCGCACTGGCGCGCGTGCCCGTGTACGGCGATGAAATCGGTGAGATCACGTCGAGTTACACCGGAGTCGCCTATTCGGTCAACGCCTGGGTGGTCGAGCCGGCCAATCAACCCATGACCTGGGATCCGGTCGGCAAAGGCCTGAAACCGGTGCCGCGTGGCCAACGCGCCACCCATGAGCGGATCACGCTGCGCGCCGAGCTTCAGGGCGGGGTGGCGCCGGACGGCCTGCGCTGGCAGTGGTCGGTGAATGAAGGCACAAGCCTGAGCAATCCGCTGTCGCAGACGCCCACGGTGTCGCGCAGCGAGCCTGGCGATATCCAGGCGCGCGTCACTGCCAGCGACAGGGACGGCCGCCGGCTCGGGGAGGCCGAGCTGAGCGTCGCGGTGGTCGAGCTGCACAGTGCACCCACCGTGGGTCCCGACACGACGGCTGCCGCTCCATCGGGCAGCAGGCCCGCTCCGGCTTCTGTCGAGCCGCCGCCAGCGCTGCCCCCGAATCCGACGTTCGAACAGTTGGTCGACGCGGCGCGACAGCAGGTACGTCGTGGCGACATGCAGGCCGCCGAGCAGGCCGTGATCCAGGCGCGCAAACGCGATCGCGCCAAGGCGGCAGTGATCGTCAGCGAGGTCGCGAGGGCCGCGGCCGACAGTGGCTGGAAGGCGGCGCATGCGCGCGAATTCGACACGGCGCTGAACGACCTGCGGGTCGCCAACCGGCTTGCACCCAGGGCGGAAGAGATCGCAGAGAGACTCGGCAGGACCGAGCGCTTCGCCAGGCAGTGGCCGGCGGTCGAGGCCAAGGCCGCTGAATTCGATCGGCTGCTGGCGGACAGGCAGATCTGGACGGCACACAGGGCGATGCGGGAAATGGACGAGCTGCAGTTCGCTATGCCCGGGCAGATGGCCAATCCGCTGTCGCGGCGCGTGATGGACGATTTCAATCACGCGCTCGAGGCATATAACGCTTTCATGCAGGAACGGTCCGAACTGCACAACCTCTACTTCAACGAGCAGAACTGGCAGGCGATGCTCGACAGTGCACTCGCCACCCGGGGGGTGTGGGAGCTGGATGCGAACGGTGAAAAGGACGTGCAGGGACGGATCGATTTCGCCCGCCAGATGCTGCGCAAACAGGCTGCCGGTTCCGCCCAGACGGTGGATGCAGGGGTGCCGGAAACCGCTGCGTCGACCGGTGCGGGTGTTGGCCTGGCTTCTGCCGGCGCTGCGACCGCCGTCGAGTCGGGCCCCTCCGCGCCACCATCCGATGATGTGGCCGCGACCGCGGTGCAGAAAGCCGAGAAGCCCGCATCGGTCGAGCCGGTGCGCAACGGCAAGACTGCGACACTCACCCCGGGCTGGGATCGCACCGATGGCCCGCTTGCGTCTGGCAGGGTCGATTGGGAGAGCAGGGATCTGCACAACGGCCAACGCAGCTTTGCGGCGACCTTCGTGTTGAAAGGTGCTGCGCCTCACCACAGCTACACCGTGGGGGCCCATTTCTTCGAGCCGCCGGGCGCCAGCCTGCCACCCGTCAGCCGGTTCGGTGGCCGCAGGGTGTCGGATACACGCAGCACGCTGTCGCGTGAGGGGCGCAGCGCGACCATCCTGGGCGCCTGGGATTTCGGTCAGTTGACGACCAACGCGAAGGGCAATGGTCGGGCGACGTTCCGATTCGAGATCCCGGCTGCCGAATACCACCTGCAGTTCACTGTCAGGCAGGGCGAGTGTGATCCGGCCCGAGGGGTAACCGCCGGTTGCGATGCCGCGTACCGCAGCGGCGGCCGGTTCGCTGAATCGTTCGAGTCGATCCAGGCGCCTCGACAGGCCCCTCCAAAGGTTGCCAAGACGACGAAGGTGACGCCTGCTGCCACGCCAAAGCCCGTCAAGCTGGGCCCGAAAAAACTTCGCAACGTCGAGGCCCGCAGTGGAATCTACCGTGTCAGGCAGAACGGCGGTGCGATCCAGGTGCGCAAGATCGCGCCGAACCCGGGTGGATTGCAGCATGCAGGGATGGGCCTGGGCCTGGAAGAACTCGGCGATCCGGTGGCCGGTGATTTCGAGGTTTCGGTTGCTTTCGACAAAGCGAAGATCGACGGCGGCGGCCTGAACCAGATCGAGTTGCAGACCCACTACCAGGGCGGTGCGGTGTTCTTTGTGGTGCGCGACCGCGAGGGGCGGGGCTGTCATGTGTGGGCGCCGGGGATCCGGGGAGATGGTGTCGGCGGCAGCAGCGGGACCCTGCGAATCGTACGAATCGGTGATCAGATCACGGGCTACTGCAACGATCAGGCACTGTGGTCGACCCGTATCAATGCGCCGCTGGTGGGTCTCCAGTTCGTGCTCCAGAACAACGACAGCTCGGATGATCCAACGAGCGTCACGTTCAGCAAGTTCCGCTTCAGATCCACCGGCGGGGGCACAGGCGGCTGAGGACCCGGCGAAGGTAGCCGGACCTGGCCCCCGCGGATGCCAAACAGAAAACACCGTAGCGCGGACTCGGGCGGTCAACACAATGGAGACAGTCGATGACAACTGAACTGGCACCGATCGAGTGGGAGGTCGACATACCTCTGGTCACCAACCCGATGATCATCGGCGCCTGGTTGAAGGCGATGGGAGCCACCTATCTGCTGTCGATATTGATCGTTGGCACCGTGTTCACCGGCACCGGACAGGCCGATCAATTGCCGCTGCTGATGGGCTGGTTTGCGTTGATGACGGCTGGTCTGGCGCTGCTCGGCCTGCTGATCATGTTGCTGGTGTTTGGAAACCGGTTCAGGGCGCGCTTTGCGTTGACGAGCAAGGGTGTTGTCTATGAGGGCGTGGACAGGCGTGCGCACTCGTTGGCGCGCCTTGCCGTGCTGGCCGGAGGCTTGCGCGGCAGTCCTGGAGCAGCGGGTGCCGGGTTGCTGGCTATCTCCAAAGAACGGGTGGCCCTCGACTGGGCAGGGGCATTCGGGGCGCGCTATGTCCCTCGGCACCACACCATCGCGCTGCGCAACCAGTGGCGCGACCTGCTGCACATCTATTGCCGGCCCGACAACTATGAGCAGAACGTGCACGGGTCGAGGCGGAGCTGGCGGACAAGGGCACGATCGAGCGCCTGACGCGAACGTCGTCACCGCTGCCACAGGCGCTGATGGCAACCGGACTGGTGGTGGTGTCGTGCCTGCCCCTGTTTGCGCTGCAGGATGTCAGTGGCCTGGACATCCTCTGGCCGCTGCTGATCCTGGTGTTCTCTCTCGCCACCGTGTGGCTGATTCCGTTGTTCGGCTGGGTTGTCTTGCCGTTGCTCGGTGTGGTGCTCGTGCAGCTGGTTCTCGCATTGCAGGAAGTGCACGAGTTCACCCTGGTCAATACTCATCGCTACCGCCTGTTCGAGGCGCTGGATACCGGCGAATGGTTGCTGTTGGCTCTCGCAATGGCCGGGATTGCCTACCTGGGGCGGACGGCGTGGCGCGCGGTGCGGGGGCGCCTGGTGCCGGTATTGATGCGCGATGGGCAGGGTATGAGCGGATGAAATCGGGCCTCGGGTGTCAATCGGCACACACGAAGCCGATGATTCGCCGGACCTGCGCTCCGCGGGCTGTTAGAATGACGCCCTGGACGTGGACAGCGAATCCCGGGTGGGCGTAAAATACCGCACTGCAACATGGCGTTGCCGGTCCACACGAATCAACTCAACGAACGACTGGTAGAGATAGCCGAAGGCAACTCTCTTCAGCCTTTTTGTGCGCGTACAAATGACCAAATCGGCAATTTTAGTACTCGAAGATGGCAGCGTGTTCCGCGGCAGATCCATCGGAGCCGAGGGGCAGACAGTCGGAGAGGTTGTCTTCAACACGGCGATGACGGGTTACCAGGAAATCCTGACCGACCCGTCTTACAGTCGTCAGATCGTGACCCTGACGTATCCACACATCGGCAATACCGGCATCAATGCCGAGGACGCCGAATCCGCCGCGATCCACGCCGCAGGGCTGGTCATCCGTGACCTGCCCCTGGTGGTCAGCAACTTCCGCAGTGAGATGGCTCTGGACACCTATCTGCAGGAACACGGGGTGGTCGCAATCGCCGACATCGACACCCGAAGGTTGACCCGCATCCTGCGTGAGAAGGGCGCGCAGAACGGCTGCATCATGGCCGGTGGCATTGACGAGGGTCGCGCGCTCGAGCTGGCACGCGAATTTCCGGGTCTCAAGGGCATGGACCTGGCCCGGGAAGTCACCACCGGGCAGACCTACAGCTGGAATGAAGGTACCTGGCACCTGGGCGCCGGGCACAAGGCCCATGATCCCGATCAGGCGCGTTTTCACGTGGTCGCCTACGACTACGGGATCAAACGCAACATCCTGCGCATGCTGGTGGACCGCGGCTGCCGGATCACCGTCGTCCCGGCGAAGACCCCGGCTGCCGAGGTGCTGGCGATGGCGCCGGACGGGGTGTTCCTGTCGAATGGTCCAGGCGACCCCGAGCCTTGCGACTACGCCATTGACGCGATCCGCGACATCGTCGAGACCGGCATGCCGACGTTTGGCATCTGCCTGGGCCACCAGTTGCTCGGTCTCGCCTCCGGCGCAAAGACGATCAAGATGAAGTTCGGACACCATGGCGCCAACCACCCGGTGCAGGATCTGGCTGCCGGCACTGTGATGATTTCCAGTCAGAACCACGGATTCGCGGTCGACGAGCAGAGCCTGCCGGGCAACCTGCGACCGACCCACAAATCACTGTTCGACGGTTCGCTGCAGGGCATCCATCGGACCGACCGGCCGGCATTCAGTTTTCAGGGCCACCCCGAAGCAAGCCCGGGGCCGCACGACGTGGCACCCGTGTTCGACCATTTCATCGAGCTGATGGAAAACCGCTGACGGCCGGGGCGCCGGGTTCAGCGGTCAGTATTTTTCGAATTTCCGGCGCCCTGCGCCGACTGCGGTTGACACAACATGCCAAAAAGAACAGACATCCACAGCGTCCTGATCATCGGTGCCGGCCCGATCGTGATCGGCCAGGCCTGTGAGTTCGACTACTCCGGAGCCCAGGCATGCAAGGCGCTGCAGGAAGAGGGTTTGCGCGTCATCCTGGTGAACTCCAACCCGGCCACCATCATGACCGACCCGGACATGGCCGACGCCGTTTATATCGAGCCGATTACTTGGCGCACCGTTGCCCGCATCATCGAAAAGGAAAAGCCCGATGCGCTGCTACCCACGATGGGAGGGCAGACTGCACTGAACTGCGCATTGGATCTGGTCCGCGAAGGTGTGCTGGCCGCGCATGGTGTCGAGATGATCGGCGCCACGCGCGAGGCGATCGACAAGGCCGAGGACCGTGACCTGTTTCGCCAGGCGATGCGCAAGATCGGTCTGGACATGCCGCGCTCGGCGATCGCGCATTCGATCGAAGAGGCCCACCAGGTGCAGGCGCAGATCGGATTCCCGACGATCATCCGCCCGTCGTTCACGATGGGTGGCTCTGGTGGCGGTATCGCCTACAACCGTGAGGAATTCGAAGAGATCTGCACGCGCGGGCTTGACCTGTCGCCGACTTCCGAGCTGTTGATCGAGGAATCCATCCTCGGTTGGAAAGAGTTCGAGATGGAGGTGGTGCGTGATCGCAACGACAACTGCATCATCGTCTGCTCGATCGAAAACCTCGACCCGATGGGCGTGCACACCGGCGATTCCATAACTGTCGCGCCGGCGCAGACCCTGACCGACAAGGAATACCAGATCATGCGCAACGCCTCGCTGGCGGTGCTGCGCGAGATCGGTGTGGATACCGGCGGGTCCAATGTGCAGTTTGCGATCAATCCCGATGACGGGCGCATGATCATCATCGAGATGAACCCGCGCGTCTCGCGCTCCTCGGCACTGGCCTCGAAGGCCACCGGTTTTCCGATCGCCAAGGTCGCGGCTAAGCTGGCGGTGGGTTACACGCTCGATGAACTGAGCAACGACATCACAGGCGGCGTGACACCGGCGTCTTTCGAACCGTCGATCGACTATGTCGTGACCAAGGTGCCGCGCTTCGCATTCGAGAAGTTCCCGCAGGCCGACCAGCGCCTGACCACGCAGATGAAGTCGGTCGGCGAGGTGATGGCGATCGGGCGCACGTTCCAGGAATCGCTTCAGAAGGCACTGCGCGGGCTCGAAACCGGCAAGGCCGGCCTCGACCCGGCGACCGACACTGCGGCGGAGGGTGCGCGTGATCTGGTGATCTCAGAGATCCGGCAGCCGAGCGCCGAGCGGTTGTGGTTCGTGGCCGACGCGTTTCGCCTGGGTCTGACCCTGGATGAGGTCTTCGACCACACCAAGATCGACCGCTGGTTCCTGGTGCAGATCCAGGATCTGGTGCTTGAAGAGGCGCGGGTGCGCGAAGAAGGCCTGGCCGCACTCGATGCGGATCGTGTGCGTCAGCTCAAACGCAAGGGGTTTGCCGACAGGCGTCTCGCCGACCTGCTCGGTCTGCCTGAAGAGCAGCTGCGCCAGCACCGCTACGATCTGGGTGTGCGCCCTGTGTTCAAGCGCGTCGATACCTGTGCGGCCGAGTTTGCGTCCAGCACTGCGTACATGTACTCGACTTATGAAGAGGAGTGCGAGGCCAACCCGACCACCAACGAGAAGATCATGGTGCTCGGCGGTGGGCCAAACCGGATCGGTCAGGGTATCGAGTTTGACTATTGCTGCGTCCATGCGGCCTTTGCGATGCGCGAGGACGGCTACGAGACGATCATGGTCAATTGCAACCCGGAGACCGTGTCGACTGACTACGACACCTCGGATCGTCTGTACTTTGAGCCGCTCACCCTCGAGGACGTGCTCGAGGTCGTGCACAAGGAAAACCCCAAGGGCATCATCGTGCAGTATGGCGGTCAGACTCCGCTCAAGCTGGCCGAGGACCTGGAGGCTGCTGGCGCGCCGATCATTGGCACCTCGCCGGATTCGATCGACCTGGCCGAGGACCGTGAGCGCTTCCAGAAACTGGTCGACCGTGAAGGTCTCAGGCAGCCACCGAACCGTACCGCGACCGAGGCCGAGCAGGCTGTGCGCTTGGCGGCGGAGATCGGCTATCCGCTGGTGGTGCGGCCATCCTATGTTCTCGGCGGGCGGGCGATGGAGATCGTGCATGACGAGGACGACCTGCGCCGGTACATGCGCGAGGCGGTCAAGGTCTCGAACGAATCGCCGGTGCTGCTCGACCGTTTCCTCGATGATGCAATCGAGGTGGATATCGACGCGATCTGTGACGGTGTGGCAGTGCTGATCGGCGGTATCATGGAGCATATAGAGCAGGCCGGTGTGCATTCCGGTGATTCGGCGTGTTCACTGCCACCGTATACGCTGAGCGCATCGGTGCAGGACCGGATGCGCGACCAGATCCGCCGCCTGGCGCATGCATTGAAGGTGGTGGGCCTGATGAATACGCAGTTCGCGATCAAGGGCGATGACATCTATCTGCTCGAGGTCAATCCCCGTGCCTCGCGTACCGTACCCTTCGTATCCAAGGCGACGGGACGTCCCCTGGCCAAGATTGCGGCGCGCTGCATGGCCGGCAGGACCCTGCGTGAACAGGGTATCGACGGCGAGATCATCCCGAAGCACTACTACGTGAAAGAGGCGGTGTTCCCCTTCGTCAAGTTCCCCGGTGTGGATACCCTGCTGGGTCCCGAAATGAAGTCGACCGGCGAGGTCATGGGTGTGGGCCGGACTTTCGGCGAGGCATTCGCCAAGTCGATGGAAGGCGGCAGTGTGCGCCTGCCGCGTGGTGGCCGGGTGTTGCTTTCAGTACGTGAAGCCGACCGGCCGCGTGCGGTATGCGTCGCACGCCAGCTGGCAGAACTGGGCTTCGAGATCTCGGCGACCCGCGGTACCTGCCGCTCGATCACCGAGGCCGGCATCGCCTGCAGTGTGGTCAACAAGGTCAAGGAAGGGCGTCCGCACATTGTCGATATGATCAAGAACAACGAGTTCGTACTGATCATCAATACCACCGAGGGCAAGCAGGCGATTATCGATTCGGCGTCCATAAGGCGTGCCGCGCTGCAGCGCAAGGTGAGCTATTCCACAACCATCTCAGGCGCCGAGGCGGCGGTGCTCGCATTGCAGCAGCCTGACGAGTTGACCGTAAACAGCCTGCGCGAATTGCATGGCGCCTAACACCCAGGCGAGGAACTGACGATGGAAAAGCATCCCATGACGTTGCAGGGCGCCGAGGCGCTACGTGCCGAACTGTCCGAGTTGAAGACGGTCAAGCGACCGGCGGTGATTGCGGCGATCGCCGAGGCGCGCGCACATGGCGATCTCAAGGAGAACGCGGAATACCATGCGGCACGCGAGCAGCAGGGCTTCATTGAGGGGCGGATCAAGGATATCGAGGCCAAGCTGTCGCACGCCCAGGTGATCGATGTCAGCACGCTCAACGCCGGGGGCAAGGTGGTGTTCGGCTCGACCGTGGTGTTGCTCGATATCAATACCAACGAAGAAAAGACCTACCAGATTGTCGGCATCGACGAGGCGGATCTGAAACACGGCAAGATCTCGGTCACCTCGCCGGTGGCGCGTGCGCTGATCGGCAAGATCGAGGGCGACGAGGTGGCCCTGGAGGCGCCTGGCGGCACCCATGAGTTCGAGATCCTCGAGGTGCGTTACACCTGAACTCGCTGCGGTGCCACCAGTTCAGACTGACGGCAGCGCGATTTTGGGGTTCTTGTGGTTGCGGCGGAACAGGATGATCATCTGGCCGATCGCATGAATCGGTGTGGCGCCCGTCCGCTCGCAGATCTCCGCCGAGAGAACCGCGCGGGTGTCGCGGTCCGCAGCGATTTTCACCTTGATCAGCTCGTGGGCGTCGAGTGCGAGATCGATTTCCGCCAGGACACTCTCCTTGAGACCGTGCTGACCGATCCAGACCACGGGTTTAAGGTGATGGCCGAGGGTGCGCAGGTGGCGTTTCTGGGGTTCGGAAAGCTTCATCGGCGGGGCTC
>Ga0116152_10002096_pt1 | contig 16256 bp, 18 predicted proteins | sample AD_UKC119_MetaG_FD_89894 | JGI IMG/M metagenome (GOLD analysis project Ga0116152, IMG submission 89894) | Active sludge microbial communities of municipal wastewater-treating anaerobic digesters from Hong Kong - AD_UKC119_MetaG | ecosystem: Engineered > Bioreactor > Anaerobic > Digestate... | reverse complement strand
GTACAGAGAAGAATTTGTTTTCGTGATAGTTACTTATTCTAATATCTCTGTATTTTTTTGTAAATAAAAAATTGATTTTTGGCTCAAATTAATGACTTTTCGTTAGAAATTTGGTACAATTATTATAGGTGATAAGATATGACAAATGAAGAGGCTGATAAGCTATGGGAAAGTAGCAAAGGAATGATTAAGCATATCAATTCATCTTCTAAAAAAATTTTGAAAGATGAAGAAGACTTTGAGAAAAGACAAAAATTACTGAAAGTTGAAAGCAAAAGAGCAGCGACTAAAAGAACTTTAGTTAGAACTTCTATTGCATTATTAGGAATTACAACAATTTGGTATTTAATAGCAGATTACCAAGTAAAGAAAAAATATGGTGATCCATATAATGTGTCTTCAGCTAATTCCTATCACAGCTATGGCCCAGATATGGTGTATGATATTGAAGGTGAAGAGTTAAGCAGATTTGAGGCAAATGTTAGAGAAATGCCTACCGTAGTTCAGGATTTATTTAATTCATTGTCTAATAATAATGAGAAGAGCAAATAGGTGATAGAGTATGTATTATAAATATGATAGAATTGAACTTGAGAATAAAAAAGCATATATAATAGTGGATACTGTCATTTACAAAGATGAGCAATATCTTTACTTAGTAAGTGATGATGATCAGGATAATATAGCATTAGTAAAAGAAGAAAAAACTAATAATGATGTATATTTTAAAAGCCCTAATGAAGAAGAATTTAAGATTGTTATGGAAGAACTAGTGAAAAAAAATGCTAATAAAATAAAAGAAATATTAAATGGAGAAAATTAGGTATTTCTTTTTTTATTTGATATAATGTATTTGGTGATATTATGAAGAAATTATTATTTTTATTTATTTCTCTTTTTACTATTAATGTGTATGCAGAAGAAAAATGTTATGTTACTTTTCAATACGATGAGACTAAGACAATAGAGGTGATATGCGGAGAACCAATCGAGACTACTGCAATACCAATTATAGAAAAAGACTTTTTAGGATGGTATTATGAAGATGAAGTATTTGATATGGGAACACTTATTACTTCAGATGTTATATTGATTGCAAAATATGAAAAATCAAATGAAAATAAAGATAATTCAACTCTTTCAAATACGGCGGTAGAAGAAAGCAAAAGTAGCAATTTCTATTATGATATGAGTGATGAGACAAGAAAGATTTTATTGATTAGTCTAGTGGTAATTGTTGCAATATTCAAACTCATTATTATTCCCAAGATAAAAGAAAGAAAATTAAAGCAACAAAATAAATACTGAAATTCAGTATTTATTTTTTGTTTATAAATGAGGAAACATAACTTTCGAATGCTTCATTTAAGATACTATGCTGTAGAACAAAAACTATTTTAAAGTTCCCATCATTTCTTATGATTAGAGTTCCGATACCTTTTTTAATTAGTAATCTAATATTAGAAAAAGGTAAGCTTTTTATCAAATTAAATTTGTAATTTTTATTTAACTTTGATAATTGTTTTAAATAGTTTAAATGCTGTTTATATTCTTCCGTAGTGTATTTAATATCAATATTTAAAAAGGTTCCTGACATGTTTACTGTAGGAGCTGGATTGTCTATTGAAATATATTCAGTAATAGTATTATTTGTTAATGCTTTTATTAAAGTTTGAGATTTTAAATTATGAAAGTTTAAAATTCTTTTGTATTTATACTTAGGTATGTCATATCTTGACAATATTTTTTTTAATAAATCCAAAGGCATAGTACCCAAAAGTGGTGCTGATACATAGTCAATTATGTCTCCAGGAGCATTGTGAAAATACTTATATTTTGTTATATAATCTTCTTTGCTGCTGTAATCATATGTTTCCACTAAAGGAAAAGATAATTTTTTAAGTTCTTCAAATTGATAATTATAATTTTCAATTTTTTGTGCATCTGTGCTTAAATTATGTTCAATATATTTTTCAGCATGCATTACCCCAACAGATGTTAATACACAGATGTTTTGGGCCAATGCGACTGTTTGAACAAATTTTGGATTGCTAACTTTTAGAATGTATTTGTATTTACATTTTGTAGTAAAAAATAATGGAAGCCAAATACCAATATTATTTATAATTTCTTCAATACTATTGTTGGTATCTTGATATATAGTAATATTATTACCTTTAGACAACAAGCAACTCATCATATTTAAAGAATTTTGTTTAAAATCTTGATTTGATAATAATTGTTCTTGTGAATAATTTGTATATATAAATATATCAGTTGGTTTAATACTTTTACTAGATAAATACAAAAAGTTGTTAAAAGCAGTGATTAGTCCATCTACACCCCAATAGTGTTCACAATTTTTAATTTGTTTTATCTTGCAAGAAACTGTTTGGCTGTAATCATATTCTGAAATACTTCTTAAAAACTTTTCAATGTGGCTATCGTTAATACTATCTTCGTTGCTGTTCAACCAACGGATAACTTGTGCTACTAATATTTTTTCACTAAATTTGTCTGTTGTTTTTAAGAGCCTGTATAAATCGTGTGCTCTTTTTGTTTCTTTGGCACGACTTACTAAAAAAGCTGCTATATCATCGATTATTTGAGCGTTGGCATTTAAAAATCGTAGTTTATTACGATATCTACTAATTAACGAAGTGTCAATTTTAATGGCTTGGGCTAATTCAAGATTGGATATATTTAGTAGTTGCATAGCAGAATCCAGTTTAGGACCAAGTTTTAATAAAATAGTTTTCCTCTTCTTTTTGGTTTCAAATTTTTTAATTTTCAAATCATCTGTATTTAAATATTGACATAGTAGGGCTTCTAAATTTTTCGGATTTTTACAATCTAAAAAGTTTAAAAGAATATCCTGTTTATTTTCTGATAAATGGATAATTGTGTTTGCTAGTTTAGTTATTTCTTTACTATTTTTATATGGCTTTCTGGTGCCGTTTTTGTATCTTGATATGGTAGATGGATCTATTCCACTAAATTCAGATAATTTAGCATTTTTAATGGCAAGCAAATTAGTTATTGTATTTATCTTGTTTTTAAAGTTACTCATAATAAACCTCCTTTGTTGCCAAACTATGCAGGTTGTCATTGCCAAAACAATTATAGCATCCATTATATTTGTTTGCAAATCTAATATTAAAAATGTTGACATAAACTATTTAAATAGTTATAATTATCACATTAAATCCAATGAGAGGAAGAAGTAATAGATTTAGCATTGTAGAGAACACTTATTTGGTGAAAAAGTGGATGTATGATTTATGAACATGGCCCTTATAGGAGAATTGTTGAAATTAAGTAAATAGTTCCAGGAATGCCTGTTATAGCATATACACATATTTGTGTTAGTGAGATCAGTATAGTAATATACTGATGTTAAGAGTGGAATCGTAATTTTTATTACCTCTTAGAGTTTCTAAGAGGTTTTTTATTGAAAGGAGAATAATTATGAATGTTTTAATAGGAATAAGTTGGCCTTTTGCCAACGGAGATTTGCATTTGGGACACGCTGCAAGCAGTTTATCAGGTGATGTAATTGCAAGATATCACAAATTAAAGGGAAATAAGGTAATTTTAGTTTCTGGAACAGATTGTCATGGCACGCCAATTGATGTGAAAGCACTAAAAGAGCACAAAACTGCTAAAGAAATTGTTGATGTTTGTGATGAAACTTTTAGAAGAGATTGGGAGAATATTGGACTTGATTATGATATTTTTGATAGAACTGATGATCCTTATCATAAAGAATTTGTACGTGAGCAATTTAAAAAATATTATGAGTATGGATCCCTTTATGAAAAAGATGAGCAACAATTATATTGTGACAAGTGTAACTTGTTTTTAGCAGACCGCTATGTAATTGGAATTTGTCCTAAGTGCGGAGCTGAAGTAAAGGGCGATGAATGCGAAAAATGCGGTAGCCTGCTAACTATAGGCGAAGTAAAAGAAGTAAAATGTGCTATTTGTGGCGAAAAGGCTGCTGTCAAAAGTACTAAGAACTTATATTTTTCATTGTCAAAATTTCAAAATGATATTAAGAAACTTGTTGATTCTCATAAAAATGATTGGAGAGAAAATGCTGTTTTATTTACTGAAAGGTACTTATCTGAAGGAATTCCTGATAGATGTGCGTCTCGCAGTCTCAATTGGGGAATAGATATTCCAATTAAAGGATATGAAGATAAGAAGATATATGGTTGGTTTGAAAATGTTTGGGGATATGTTTCAGCCTCTAAAAAATATTGTGAAAGTCGAAATTGGGATTGGGAAGATTTTTGGAAGCAAGGACATGATAACAAGATCTATTTGGTTCATGCTAAGGATAATATTCCCTTTCATACAGTAATTTTTCCATCATTACTTCTAGCAACAAAAGAAGACTATAAACTTCCTGATAAAATTGTTTCAGATGAATATTTAACAATAGAAGGGGAGAAACTTTCAAAGAGTAAAGGGAATTATATTTCAATTGCAGATGTATTAGAGAAGTATCCTGCTGACTCACTTAGATATTATTTGTTGTCAAATGATCCAGATAAAAGAGATTTTAACTTTACATGGACTGATTTTATTAATACTCATAATGGAGAACTACTAGGAAAGTATGGTAACTTTATTAATAGAAATCTTGCGTTTGTTAATAAATCATTTGGTGGAAAGCTCGATATTTCGACGATTGATGTAAACATAGAAAATGAATTAAAAGCGCTTTATATTGAAGTTGGCAATGATATAGATAATGCTAACATAAAGGAAGGCATCAATAAAATATTTGATTTTGTAGGTTATGCTAACAAATATTTTGACAGTAAAGAACCATGGAATTTATTTAAAACGGATGTCAAAGAATGTAACAATGTGTTGTATAATTGTGTCAATATAATTTATAATTTAAATAATTTATTAAAACCATATTTACCATTTACGGCACCGGTTGTTGATCAATTTTTAAATGCTACGATAGATAAATGGGAATACAAAAAATTAGAAAAAGTCAATATAAGTTCTGAAGTTAAACCATTATATGAAAGATACGATAAACAAGTTATTGATGAAGAAATAAATAAATTGTGTGAAAAAAGGAATAATAATTAATATATTATTCCTTTTTAATGATATAATTATAATGAGGGATGATATGAATATATTTATTATTGGTATTATTTTTATAAGTGTTGTTGGAACAGTTCTTCATTTTACTTATGAATGGAGCAATCACAATAAGACAATTGCACTTTTTTCGGCAGTTAATGAAAGTACTTGGGAACATATAAAAATTGCAATTACGGCATATTTTCTATGGATGATAGTAGATGGATTTATTTTTGGGAAAATGGTAAATTATTTTCCTGCTAAATTAGTTGGACTAGTGACGATAATTTTACTTATTCCACTTTTATTTTATGGATATAAGATAATAACTAAAAGATCAGTTTTAATAATTGATATCAGTATATTCTATATAGCAATTACAGCTGCCCAGATGCTGTCTTATTTGGTTCTTAATATGAAAGATGTACAACACATAATTATATATATATCAATAGTTCTTTTATTTATCTTATTTGGTTTTTATGTATTGGCTACTTTAATGCCACCAGAAAATTTTATTTTCAAAGACCCAATAACAAAAAAATATGGTATCAAAGGTCACAAATAAAGGAGTATTTATGAAGAAAGTATTTATTAATTTATATAAAGATATAAAAAAAGACATAACGTCTATATTGGTATTACTTGTCCCGGTTGTATTGACTGTCTTAATTAGAATCACAATTCCATTTTTTAATTTTCAAAACATATATCGTATATTTGATGCATTAATTGGTTTAATAGTTGCTATTTGTGTTTCTTTTATAATAGTTTTATACATTATTGATGATAAGAGAATGAACAAAAGAAGTCTCAAAGAATTATTATTAAGATTATTAGTAAGTATGATTGTTACTTTTATATATGCTATTTTGTTGATTTTAATATTTAAAATATCAGATATTTCTTTTAAAAATATTCTAATGATTGGGTTACTTAATTCTTTCTTTAGCTTACCTATTATTATGATGACTATTGCATTTGCAAAAGATAGGAAGAGTGCTATTAAAGTTATGAGTTTAACGACAATTTACATTGTAGTTTTAGCAATTCCATATGTCACTTGGGGGTTAAAACAGTTTTGTTTAAGTTTTGTACCATCATTTTGGTTGGGTAAATATATTTACAATTTTTTAAATATATACATTTTTTGGGGAATAGGAATGTCTCTTATTTGGAGTGTTATTTTTAGAATAAAATATATAATTAAACACTAACTTAAGGCAACATCTAGAATCATCATAATAGAGAATCCAATGAGTGTGAAAAGGGCCATAATGTCCTTTTTTTTATTTGTTTGGCTTTCAGGGATTAGTTCTTGAACAACAACATAAATCATAGCACCGGCAGCAAATGATAGTAAAAATGGCAACATTGTTCTAACTTTGATAGCTAAAAGTGCACCTAATATTCCTGCAATTGGTTCAACAATACCACTTAATTGGCCAAAAAAGAATGCTTTGCCTCTTGAAAGACCTTCTCTTCGCAATGGAACACTTACAGCAGTTCCTTCTGGGAAATTTTGGAGTCCAATACCTAGGGCTAGAATACAGGCTGATAATAATGTAGCACCATCCAAATTATAGGCAAGTGAGCCAAAAGCAACTCCAACTGCAAGACCTTCTGGAATATTATGAAGTGTAATTGAAAAAATTAACATTAAGCATCTTTTTAAACTATTATTATTTTTTCCTTTTCTAATACTTTTATCAACAATATTAAATATTTTATCTCCAATAAATAACAGTAAACCCCCTCCAAAAAAGCCAACAAATGCTATTAACCAAGCACACATATTCATAGATTTTGCCATATCAATAGCGGGAGATAAAAGTGACCAAAAAGATGCTGCAATCATAACACCTGCAGCAAATCCTAGCATGGCATCCATCATAGTTTTATTAACTTTTTTAAAGAAAAAAACTAGTGCTGCTCCTAGAGCGGTTATCCCCCATGTAAATAAAGTTGCAACCAAGGCCTGGATATAATGAGGAAGAGAAACAAAAAAAGTCATAATATCATCCTAACTAAAATAATTTATGCCTAAATTTTTAAATAGTATGGGCGAGGCCAAATATTTTGTAATTTAAAATTGTCTCGATCTTTTATTTATGCTACAATTATATTGTGATTATATGGAAAATAAAAATATGGGTATAAACATCTTAATAACAATATCATTTGTAATAGGATTAGGTATTGTTTTTACGCTTGTATATGGAGGATTGTGGCAGGGATTAGTTTTTGCTCTAGGATTAGTTCTACTACTGTTTTTAGTTTTATATAGGTCTAAATTTTATAAATATCAATGCCCTAAGTGTAAAAAGAAGTTTAAAATTGATTTTAGAAAAAGCTTGTTGTCATTTAGCTTTAAAAAAAATAAAAAGTATTTAGCGTGCCCATATTGCTCATATGTTGGGTGGGCAAAGGAAGTAGAGGTTAAGAAAAATGGAAAGAAGTAAGAGCAAAAGAGACATTGTAAAACAGTTATTAAGACAGGATTTAGAAGAACGTGATGAAGAAGAACTAATGGAATTATTAGTTGATAATCCAATAGCAGTTGATATTGATAAACAGCAAGAAGAAGGATTGAAATTTGGTGAGAAAGTTGCCGATAAATTATCAGCAAAAGCCGGTAGTTGGGGTTTTATATTATTGTTTTCAATTTTTATAATAATATGGATAATGACAAATGTCATATTATTAAATAATAGAGGTATGGATCCATATCCGTTTATTTTACTTAATTTATTTTTATCATGTATTGCAGCACTACAGGCCCCAATTATTATGATGAGTCAAAATAGGCAAGCTAAAAAAGATAGCCTGAGAGGACATAACGATTATCGTGTTGATCTTAAAAGTGAATTGATTTTAGAAGAATTGTACCATGATGTTCACCAAATGATTAAAAATCAAAATAGGATTATTGCTTACATAGAAAAAAGAGAGGAACAAAACGCTATACTGGAGAAAAAAGTTAATAAAAGTCAGAAGAAAGGAAAAGAAATATGAGAACAGTAGGAACGGTTGTTAGAGGCATAAGAACCCCAATTATTAAAGAAGGGGATGATTTAACTGAAATTGTTGTTAATTCAATATTAGAAGCACAAAAATCAGAAAATATTATATTTCATGATAAGGACATAGTTGCAATTACAGAGGCTGTCGTTGGAATTAGTGAAGGAAACTTTGCAACATTAGATCAAATTGCAAAAGATATTAGAAATAAACTTAATTCAGATCATATAGGAGTAGTTTATCCAGTACTTAGTAGAAATCGTTTTTCAGTTTTACTTAGTGCTATGGCAAAATCAACTAAAAAGATAACCCTTTTATGTAGTTATCCGTCTGATGAAGTTGGGAACGATATCTTATATAAAGAGGATTTGATCAAAAATAATGTGAATATTTCAAGTGATGTAATTAGTGAGAAAGAATATAGAGAAAAATACATACATTTTAAGCATTTATTTACAGGTGTTAATATGTACGAAGTATATAAAGAATTAGCAGAAAAAGAAAATTGCGAGTTTGAGATGATATTTTCCAACAAACCAGAAACAATTTTAGAATATACAAAAGATATAATAGTATGTGACATACATACTAGGTTTGATACTAAAAAAGCTTTAGTTGATAAAGGTGTCCAAAATATAATCATGTTGACTGATATATTAAGTAGTAGTGTTGATGGTAGTGGTTATAACGAAAAATATGGTCTGTTAGGGAGTAATAGAGCAACTGAAGAGAGAGTAAAATTATTTCCAAGAACTGGGCAAGAATTAGTAGAAAAAATACAAAGAATATTAAAAGAACAAACAGGAAAGTTGATTGAAGTAATGGTATATGGTGATGGAGCTTTTAAAGATCCTGTAGGAAAAATATGGGAGCTTGCTGATCCAGTTGTATCACCTGCTTATACTAGTGGATTAGAAGGATCACCAAATGAATTAAAATTAAAATATTTATCAGAGAATCAGTTTAAAGATTTACATGGTGAAGAATTAAAAAATGCAATGAAAGAAGCAATTTTACAAAAAGAAAATGATTTAAAAGGTAAAATGGCTACTCAAGGGACAACTCCTAGAAGATATACTGATTTGTTAGGCTCATTATGCGATTTAACAAGTGGTAGTGGAGATAAGGGAACACCAGTGGTATTTATTCAAGGTTATTTTGATAATTATGCAAATTAAAAAAGACATATTATTTGTCTTTTTTTTATGAAATGCTGTTTTTAAGTATTACAATTATTAATCCTAATGTATAAGAGATTTCATTTCTATATTTTCTACCAAATTCTTTAGTTGCGATGATGTCATCTACTAAATCAACTATAAAACTTTCTTTGTGTTTTGGCAGGGTTTTTCCAAATGGGAACATATGAGATTTAATAATGTTATCTTCCTTAGAACTTATTTTAAAAAGTTCTTTGGAATTGATGGATGCCAGTTCTGCGTGATCGACTATACATAATCTAAGTTTACCTAAAAAGGTTTTTTCTTCTTTTTTTTCATTGTAAAAATCATGAAGAAGACCTGCTCTTGCTGTTGCAACATAATCTAGACCTAGGCGTTTAGCAATTTTGTATGATAAATGTGCAACTTTCAGAGAATGTAAATATCTTGTTGTTGCGTGCTGTTCAATATATTTTAGTTCATCAAAGCATTTATTATTTAGTATATCATCAACAATGTTCAAAAATGAACTATCGTTTAATATTTTACTTTTTACTGATGATTTTGACATAACGTCACCCCGTACAATTCATTATATAACAATATTGAAATAATATGCAAATTACTTTTTGCTATTTTTAATTCGTATTAGGGCGATAGCACCAGAAATAATTTCAAAAGCATTTCCAATTAAAGAAGAATATGCACCAACCGAAATATTATAAAATATCCAAATACAAGCGGCTATTATAAAAGTCCATATCAATACTTTTCTATTGTTTTGCCAGGTACTTAGAGTATATGCTAACGTAATACCCAGTGGAATAATATCTAGAGGTGTTTTAACATAAAATATTCCAACTAATACAATTAGTAAAATGAAAAAAAATAGAATAATAGTTGGCTTATTTTTAATTTTTTTATCTTTATCATACTGATATAATACTAAAAATCTTGCAACTGATATTAGATTCATAAATGCAGCACTTGGAGCTTGCAAAATAAAATATTGGGCACTATAAAAGGCATTGGCAATAAGCTGAAAAAAAATAATATTTTTTTTCTGTTTCATCTGTACACTAAGTATCCAAAAAATAACTGCAATTGCCCCAATGATTTGTATTACAACTGGCATATTATCACCTATTGTAATTGTAGCATAATAATGCTCAAAGCTGTTAATAATATTAATGGTGATTTACATGTTAGAAGAAATATTAGGTGTTGCAGGAAGGGCGTTACTTTCATTATTTGCATTATTTTTAGTTACTAAAATGTTAGGAAAAAAACAAGTATCACAACTTAGTTTATTTGATTATGTAATTGGTATATCAATAGGTAATTTTGCAGCGGAAATGACAATCAATACTGAATCATTTATTTTAAATGGAATTGTGGCTGTTTTAATATTTGGTTTGATAGCATATTTAGTATCAGTTGTAACAATTAAAAGTATCGTCTTAAGACGATACTTTATGGGAATACCAACGGTTTTAATAGAACACGGCACCATTATCAAAAAAAATTTGAAGAAGGTAAAATTTGATATAAATGATATGTTAGAAGAGTGTAGGGGAAATGGGTATTTTAATTTAGAAGAAATAGAATATGCAATTATGGAGGCTAATGGGAAATTAAGTATTTTGCCAACAAGTGAATATAGCCCTGTAATTAAAAAAGATTTAAAATTAAAAAATGAAAAAGTAGGATTATGTTCAAATATAATAATTGATGGCAAAATAATGCGTAAAAATTTGGAAAATTGTGGTAAAGATGAAAAGTGGTTATTGCAGCAATTGAAAATTAAAGGTAAAGATGTTAAAATTATTATGTTAGCCACCTTGGATATAAATGAAAAACTTAATATTTATATGGATAGTAAAAATTATACTAATGTTGATTTGATGGAGTGAGCAAAATTGACAAAAAGCAATGCTTATGATAAAATTAATGCATAAAAAGGGAGGATAACATGGAAAATGAAGATACAAGATTGAAGGTTAAAAATAAAGAAGGGCAAATGGTAGAAATTGATGTGGTTGACATCATACCAGCTCCTCAATTTAACAAAGAGTTTATAATTTACAAGTTTGCTAATGCTAATACAGATGATTTTTATGCTTCAACTTTAGTTGAAAGTGATACAACTTTTGAACTAAATGAGATTGAATCAGGAGAAGAAATGGATTTTATCAATGCAAAAATTAATGAATTGGCAAAAAATATGTCAGATGGGGTGATGGAGAATGGAGAAAAGTAGGACACAAGTTATTAATGAAACAGCTATAAATAGATATGTAGAATTAAGAGACAAAATTAGTAGTGCTATAGTTGCAGGTAAAAAACTATTAGGAAGCGATAGCCTTAGTGCTGAGAAAGTGGCAGATATTTCTGCTAAACTTAGCGAACTAATTGAAACTAGGGATTCTATCAATGCGAGGCTTAAGAATGATAAGGCTATTAATAAAAGAGATAATTCAATAATTGAAAGACGAGAAGTTCTTGATAATACGGTTGCTAAAAAAATATATGATTTTAATAATGTTAGAATGGATAAAACAGATACAAAAATGGATAATTTTTCTGATTTGTCTAGTAGTATAGCTAGTATGAGAGAAGGAAAAATGAAACATAGTATATCTAAATATGTTAACTCTCGCTTGAAACAATTACAGGAAAAGAATGCTGGTATTTTAACATCACAGACAAAAATAGTTGATCGTAATGCTAGAAAAGGATGCAATAAAATATTTCAAAGTGTGAAATATCAGGCAGATATCATTAGCACTGAGAAACGAATTGCTGATATTAAAACCGAGAGAGATAACAATAGAGCGGTTGTTGAGGGTCTTTCTAATGCAGGTTTTACTGGAAAACTTCATACAATTCCTGTAATGGCAAAAAATATTGGTTTGAATGCTAGAATTGCTACATTGCGTACTAAAACAGGAATATTGAATGAATCTCATAAGCTTGCTGATAAATTAAAAATGGCAAAAGATAATTTAAAGGAGCGTTGGAATACCAGTGCTTTAAAAGAACGCTTGAGTCATATGAAAAATTTCAAGCAAGGACTGATTAATGGATGGAATGAGTTTAAAGCAACAATGAGAGAAACACCTACTCTAGAGACAGCGCCGGCTAGGTAATAAATAAAGCTTCAAAATTGAAGCTTTTTTCCTTGCCAAGAATCTCTTTTTACTTGCTCTTTGTCTATATCGTTTAAAACACAAAACTTTTTAATTAGCCAAGTGGGTTCTATTAGATCATTTTTATCAGGATCTCCTGTTATTCTATGAATTATTATGTTTTTGTCTAGATATTCTAGTTGCGATACCGCAATATCAACATATTCTTCTTTTGTTAGGATATGAAAATGCTCTTTTTTATATAATTTTTCTATAGCAGTGTCTTTTAGAATGTGAAGCATATGTATTTTTATTCCATCTATTTTTAAATTATTTAGGTATTTTATAGTTTCTATCATCATATCTTTTGTTTCATAAGGTAATCCGTTTATGATATGAACAACTATGTTAATATCTTTTGCTTGTAATTTTTTAACCATATCTTCAAATTCATTTAAACTATGGCCTCTATTTATCATATCAGATGTTTTTTTATGCATTGTTTGAAGACCAAGTTCAATTGTTAAGTAGGTTTTTTTATTCAGTTCATCTAAAAGATCTAAGCATTCATCATTAATTGCATCACATCTGGTAGCAATATTTATTCCAACGACATCATCATAAGTTAATACCTCAAAGAAATTTTTCTTTAGTTTCTTTATATCACCATAGGTATTAGTATTTGATTGAAAATAGGCAATATATTTGGTATTAGGCCATTTTTTACGCAATTTTTCTTTTATTTTATCAAATTGTTCTTTTATGCTTTTTTCTTTATCGCCACCAAACTCACTTCCACCATGCTTGCAATAGATACAACCACCAGTTCCTTTGGTTCCATCAATATTAGGACAAGTTAAGTTTTGGTTTAGGCTAATTTTCGATACTTTTGAATTAAACTTTTTTCGATAATAGTAATCTAGAGTATAATATCTTTTATTAGAGTCAGAATTTTCAAATTGTTTCATCTAATCACCAATAAAATTATAGCATAAATGTAAAATGTATGTTATCATTAATATGAATAATAGGGGTGATTTGATGTATTATAATCCTGAAGATAACATCAAAACAGTTTTTATTGGGAAGAAATACCGAATTACGGTTCTAACACCACGTTTGGTAAGACTTGAATATAGCGAGGATGGAAAGTTTGTAGATGAAAATACCGAATTAGTAGTTTCTCGTTCTTTTGGTATACCAGAAATTACCTCTAAAGAAGATAACAACTTTTTAGAAATAAAGAGCAAGTACTTTTTCTTATCTTATGAAAAAGAGAAAAAGTTTGGTAACAAAAAATTATCCATAAAAGCTGAAGGAACGGATAACTATTGGTACTATGGCAGTCCTGAAGTTAAGAATTTACCTGGCGCTGGTATTAGTATTGAAGATTTTGATGGTAAAGTAAAATTAAAAAAAGGGTTGTACTCATTTGGTGGAATAAGCAGTATTGATGATAGTGAAAATTTAATTTATGATAGTCTTACCAATACCTTTATCCCTAGAAAATCAAAAGGAATAGATATATATGTATTTATTTATAATAAAGATTTTAATTTATGTTTAAATGATTATTTTACTCTTACTGGATATCCTCCTTTAATACCTAGATATGCACTAGGTAATTGGTGGTGTAAGGATGAAGAATATAGTCAAGAAAAAATAATACAAGATATAAATGAATTTAAAAGCAATCAAATTCCACTATCAGTACTTATACTTGATAATAAATGGCGAAAAAAGATCACGGATAAAAAAAATAATGATTATTACTTAGGATATACATTTGATTATAATTTGATTTCAAACCCTAAAAAAATGATTGATGATATTCATAGTGCTGGTATACGATTAGGCCTTGCAATCAGGCCACAGGATGAAATTACTAACCTTGAAGAAAATTATAATTTGTTAAAGGATAATATTTCAAATGTATCAGACAAAATAAAGTATGATGCAAATAGTTCAGAGTTTTTAAATGTTTTTTATAATAAATTTATTAAGTCTTTAGAAGACTTGGGGACTGATTTTTTCTTTATTGATTATTTACCTACTGAAAAGAATATAAATAAATTATTTATGATGAAGCATTATCAGTTTAGTCAAGTTCAAAATAAAAGACCTATGCTTCTAGCTAGAAATGCCCTTATTGCAGGCCATAGATATCCAGTATTATATTCTGGTAGAACTAATGTTAAATTTGAAAATTTAAAAATAATACCATACTATAATATTTCATCAACCAATATTGGTATTTCTTGGTGGAGTCATGATATTGGTGGATACTATGGTGGAATTGAAGAAAGTGAAAATTATGTTAGAGCAGTTCAACTGGGTGTTTTTTCACCAATTTTAAGGTTTCATGCAGGACCAGGTAAATATGTTAAAAGAGAGCCATGGAGATGGGATATTAAGACATATACAATTGTAAAAGAATACTTAAATTTAAGAAATAAACTTGTTCCATATTTATATACTGAGGCTTATAAATATTCTAATCAGGGGATTCCATTAATAATTCCACTATATTATAAATACCAAGAAGCATATGATGATCTACATTATAAAAATGAATATTATTTTGGAACTGAACTATTTGTAAGTCCATTATATGATAAACAAGAAAGTATAATGAATCGTACTATTCATAGATTTTATATGCCAGATGGGATTTGGTATGATTTTATAACTGGTAAAAAATATCCTGGTGGCAGAAAATATATTTCATTTTATAAAATCGAAGATTATCCAGTATTTGCTAAGGCTGGTGCTATTGTGCCACTTTCTAATATTGATGGAATTAACAATCCCAACCAACTAGAAATACAAGTATTTCCAGGAAGAAGCAATTCATACAATATGTATGAAGATGATGGCTACACTAATTCATATCTTGATGATAATTATCTACTTTCTTCAATTGATTATACATGTGGTGATAATAATTGTTCAGTAATAGTAAAACCAATTAGTGGCAAAAAAGGAATTGTGCCTGATTACAGAGATTATAAAATTGTATTTAGAAATATGAAGTCACCAGATTCAGTGGTTGTCCATTCCAAAGATGTGGAAGTAAAATCTAATAATTATGCTAAAAATAATGATTTTATAGTAGAGGTTAAAAAAGTAGATCCGTTAAATCAACTAACTGTAACATGCCGTGGAAAAGATCTCGAGATAGAAGCAATGAGATTAATAAACGATGATATAGATAGCATTCTTATGGATTTGCCAATAGATACTAGCATTAAGGAACTAATTAGTAGAATTATGTTTACTGATGATTATGATGTTAATAAAAAAAGGATAGAAATAAGAAAATTAAAAAGATATGGGGTAGAATCTATATACATTAAATTATTTTTAAGATTGCTTGAATATATTAATCAAATTTAGTATAATGAGTTTATTATTTCTTGAAAGAAATCAGTAGCATAGTGTAGTATTTAAGAGAGTTAGTGATAGGTGTGAACTAATATATGAACTATGCGAACTTATTCTTTTATAAGAAAGAGGTAGTTGCTATATAAACTAAAAGAGTGCATGGTTTCATGAATTAAGGTGGTACCGCGATTATTTCGTCCTTATATTTTAATATATAGGGACTTTTTTATAAGGAGGATATATGAAATTTTTAATTACAGGATTAGGATCTTTTATTGTTATATTTGCTTACTATTATATTTTTATAATTAGTAATAAAAAGAAAAACAAAGAACAAATGTTACCAAAGGAAGCTCAAATACTTGTTAATCTTTATAAACTTGATGTTAAAAAGATAGGATATAAAAGATTACTTTGGCATATAGCCATAACAAATTCACTTGGAGTAGGC
>Ga0116152_10002095_pt1 | contig 16261 bp, 15 predicted proteins | sample AD_UKC119_MetaG_FD_89894 | JGI IMG/M metagenome (GOLD analysis project Ga0116152, IMG submission 89894) | Active sludge microbial communities of municipal wastewater-treating anaerobic digesters from Hong Kong - AD_UKC119_MetaG | ecosystem: Engineered > Bioreactor > Anaerobic > Digestate... | reverse complement strand
TGACGGACAGGTTGTAATAGCACCAATGATGTATGTTGCCTTATCATACGACCACCGGGTAATTGACGGACGTGAATCAGTAAGCTTTCTGGTAAAAGTGAAAGAGTTGCTTGAAAGTCCGGAAAAAATGCTGTTTGACGGCGTTGATCCCATACAGGCCTTGCTCAATGTATAACCTTTCTGCAAATAAAGTTTGTTGGAGCAAATGACTGTCGGATTGCTGTTGAATTAAATAATACGCATCAAATCTACAAAAGAGTTGTAAGAGTCATCTTATAACTCTTTTGCTTTATAGTTTGTCCAATCTCATAAACACTTCCAGATATTTCTGCCGGTTCATGTCAGACCAATGAATCTGATAATACCTGTATTGATATGTCTGAATCTGACAAAGCACAATGAAAAAGAAGACAGCCCCTGTAAGAATTGCTTTGGGCGCTTTCTTTGAGAAATTTTGCAGCGCCATTGCCAACAAAGCCATAAAAACCGGAATATATTCAACATAAACCCTTGAGGAGAAGCTACCACCGTAATACCAATTGCTCCATGATGAGAAAATAAAAGTGATAAGTATAAAAAAGAGCAACCATGCATAAAACTGAAACCTGGAAGATTTCCAAAGAAACAAACACCCTGTGAATGATAGCAGATATATGGGCGTATAAATAAATAAACCTTTCTTGAAACTCAAGAGTATCTCAAAGAAATGTGGTTTCAGAAAGTTAAACCCCTCACCTGTGTATGAATAAACCACAAAACTACCTGTAGAAATTCTGTAAATTATCAGTTGAATGGAAATCAGCCCTAAAAAGATTATCAAACTACCCGATAAAAATCCCGGTTTACGGGTGAAATCATGAAACCCCTTCCTGAGTGAAAAAAAATCACCAGCAACAAAGGGAATAATAAAAACAATCAAACCATTCACCGGTCTTATCAGAACAATCATTCCAAGTAAAAAAGCCATTAAAGGCACATACTTTATTTCAAAAGAAACAAAGTAAAGTTTCGAATAGTAAAAGAAAGCTGAAATAAAAGCAAATGAAAAAACATGAGACATTCCTGGTTCACCTATGGTATAATAAAACAGATAGTGCCAAAAACAGCTGCAAAAAGCACTAAAGCTCTGATTTTATCACGGATAAAAAATAATTTAAGGCTACGGTTAATAAACACCAGACCCACAAAAAGGTAAAAAATGGCAGCTATATTAACAAAAACCGGATAATATGCTGAATACCCGTCAGCTTCATTATCTGACACCATACTCAATGCATGAGCCATCAGAAAAAAAGGCATCTGCGCCACTGCCGTTCCGGCATAATACTTGTCAATTGCTTTACCATTTGCATAAGCCCGATAGTCATAATAAAGGTTGGAATCGTAATATTTCCCCTTTTCAATTGTATCAAAAAAACGAAAATTCAAATCATTATAAATAAAAACAGCTGGCAAATAAGCATAATAACCTTTTGCATCTGCTTCAAGTATTCCGCGCCACCTTTCTTTCCCCCAGTTAATATTTGAGGAAATAATAGTCATTACAATGATGATAAGAATGATGGATATTTCTGAAGCACCTGTTTTAATCCTCATAAAGTTCTGCTTGAAAAAAACTAACAGGCACAAATTTATACCCTTTTTTTTAAGGTAGCTAAACAATATTCAGAATCTGACAAACTGATTTACAGGAAGATTTCAGCTGTTTACAAAAATCTTACACCAATAAAATAGATGGCAAATGCAGAAAGGACAATCAGACCAATCCAGCTTAATACCTTCATTTTTATGCCTGGCTGAAATTCAGGTGCAATATTGCTTCCGGTAACCGCTTTGTAGTTCATATAACCTAAAACCGGCGCTGTTACAAAAGACAATGAAGTGGCAATGTCAACCAGTAGCTTCATCTGTGTTGAGAATGAAGTCATTATCAAAAATGCAACAATAAGCAAAAGAGCCACCCAGAAATAATCAAGAAATTTATCAGCTCTTTCGTTATTGAATTTTGGAATCAGAATCTGTGAAACCGGCTTTAACACGCGCGGATAAGCATCAATTACGGTTAAAGTAGTACTAAACATAGTAGCTGTAGCTGCTATGGCAATAATTACATAGGCCCAGGAGCCAATGGTTGAAGTATAAAGACTAAAAAACTGGGTTGCAAAAGCAGCTCCATTCTCCGAAAATGTAACACCTGAACCATACATACATAAAGCCCCTAAAGCAAGGAAACATAACGCTAAAATGGTAGTGCCTGCATAGCCAATATTAAAATCGAGCAAAGCCTCCTTTAAGCTTGGCCGGTATCCTGTTTGCTTGATTTTAGCCAGTGTCCACATTGAGTGCCATACAGAAATATCAATTGCACTGGGCATCCATCCTGCAATGGCAATCATAAAAGCAATATCACCCGCTGACCATGTGAAAGATGAAGCAAACTCCGGATTCGGATGAAACCCTTTGACAGATGCAGCAATTACAGCAACAATTGTTGAAAGCGAAAGCACCAGAATAATAAGCTTCATAATTCTGTCCAATGCCTTATACTTTCCGACAACAACGATTAAAAGACATAAGAAGAACAATAAAAGTACCCATCCCTGAAAACTCAGTAAATCCTGAAAGATTGACATCAAAATACCAACCGTTACAGACGAAACAGCTGCCTGAATGGTAAACATCGTACCTAATGTTAATGCAAAAAACAGATAAACGGCCCATTTACCCATGCGCATATAGCCATGTATCAGACTTTCGCCTGAAGCAATGGCATAGCGGGGGCCAAATTCAAAAAAGGGATATTTCAGTAAATTAACTATTAAAACCAGTGAAACCAGTTCAAATCCAAAGCTGGCTCCTGCACGGGTAGACTGTACAAGGTGAGATACCCCGACTGCGGCCCCTGCCCAGATAATACCAGGGCCCAAAACTTTCCAAAAATTCGTCTTCATCGTCTATTTATTATAATTCTGTCAATTTGCAAACTCATTAAAATTCCGAAGAAACCTGCAAAATTGTACATCTTTTGTCAGGCAACAATTTAATAAAACCAGGATAAAATGTTGGCATTTAGGGTCAGCTACTCCCCCGCTTTCTAACCATTAAAAGTATGTTTTTATTTGCATTGCGGCTATATTTTACATCATTCATGAGCTGCCTGATAAGAAAAATTCCCAAGCCGCCTGCAGGCCTGATATCTGCTGGCAAAGTAATATCTGGATTGATTTTTTGCAATGGATTATATGCTCTGCCACTGTCGGTTAAGCCAATGGCAAGCTGTTTTTTTTCAAGTGAAAAATCCGGACTGATTTGCTCATCCCTGGCACCGCTTTTAAATGCATATAATATTACGTTTGATACGGCTTCTTCCAATGCCAGGTTAACCGACATGATCAAACTGCCAGGCAACTCCCACTCCACTCCCATGTTTTCCAAAAAATTTGCCAGATGTTTAAGCTCATTGATATCATTGCGAATAATGAATTGTTTATTCTTTTTGGAGTTTCCCATTATAAATGATACTCATCATGGTTAGATCGTCAGATTGAATATGCCCGTTTACGTGAGCAGAAACCCCATCAGTTGCTTTTTCAATAAGATTTCGGGGCGAAAGAGCCACATTTTTCTGTAGCAGATTCAACAAGCTCGAGTCTCCAAAAAGTTGGTTATTCGCATCTTCTGCTTCAGTTAATCCATCGGTATATAAAAATATCTGGTCACCGGCATCAATATGCATACTTTCCTCAGTGTATTCAAAATCTTCAAAGAGTCCGACCGGAATAGCTTTGGTGATGTTAAAATAACTGGCATGTTGTTTATTTTTCAAAATAACGGGCGGATTGTGACCGGCATTACAATATTTAAGTTCGCCACTGTTTACATCCAGTATTCCCAAAAAGAATGTCACAAACATATTTGACTCGTTATTGAGCGAAAGTGTTTTATTAATTAAACTTACAATCTGAGAAGCACTTCTTTCTTTATCGGCAACTGACCGTAAAAGAGTACGCGTAACAGCCATAAACAGAGAGGCCGGAATGCCTTTGCCTGAAACGTCGCCAATGGCAAAACAAAGCCTGTGTTCATCAATTAAAAAGAAGTCATACAAATCGCCCCCAACTTCTTTAGCCGAAACCAAAGAAGCAAAAAGGTCAATTTCAGGTAAATTAGGAAATGGCGGAAAAATATGCGGAATCATTCCCATTTGAATTTCCTTGGCAATTCTCAGTTCACTTTCAATCTTTTCCTTTGCCGAAGTGGTATCCTGTAGATTAATGATATAGTCAGACAGTTCCTTTTGCATAAAATCAAATGATTCATAGAGCTCTTTCATTTCATCATTTGATACAATAGCAGGAAGTTCAGTATTAAAATTGCCTTCGGCAATCAACCTTGCCGATTTAGAAAATTTTGTAAGCGGCCCCACCTGCTTATTGATAATTTTAACCGTAAAGAAAAGCAGTAAACCCAATCCAAATGCTGAAAGCAGAATAATAATCAAATTAAGCTTGTGCAGTTCGGCATACATTTCCTTATGAGGATATACAACACCCAAAGCCCATTTGGTTGATGGCAATTGTGTATGGTATATCCAGACTTTCCCTTTGTCTTTATAGGTGATGGATTTCAGATTACTCTCGCCTTTTATCATACTGCGGCCGATTTCGCGCAATTGAGGAACCTCAAGTTCTTTTGCCAAAGTAAAAATGGACTCATTCATGATGAACGAACGGTCGGGATGAGTCACAAATACCCCGTTTCTTGAAATAAGAAAAGCATAACCAGATTCGAAAATTTTCACTGAATTAACAATTTCGGTAAGCCAGTCGAGCGAAATATCAATGGTAATAACTCCTCCGAAAACACGTTGTCCGTTTCGCTTCATATAAAATGGCACCGAATAGGTCGACAAAAGAATGCCTCCGCCACCTTCATCAAAATAAGGTTCTGACCAATACGCCTGCTTAAGCACTGCAGGTATCTGATACCAATCCATGATAAAATAGTTGTACTCAGGCGAACCTAACATGGCCGATACAATCGAGCTGTCTTTGCGGTAGGCATATGGCGAAAAATACTTCAGATCATTAGAAAAAAAATACGGCTCAAAAGCAATGGCACTGGCAAAAATAGCCGGATTATTTTTTACCAGTTTTGTCAGAAATGAAGAGATGGAATCCTTTGAAATTGCGCCTGTTTCAATAATCCAGGCCAGATTTTCAGGAATTGTTTCGGCCGGTTTTATATAATCTTCAATTTTATTTATTGTATTATTGGCCAATGAGATAGCATTCTGTTTTGCTGATCGTTCAATGGTTTCTCTGGTGAAATAATAGTAAATGGTAAAAATCACCAAGCCCAGCGCAATGCAAAAGAGCAAAATTCGTGATATGATCTTAAAAGAGAGACTGTTTTTTTTCATTCCTGACTTTTCAATAATGAAACCCGACTGAAGAATAAACTGATGATAAAAAAATGCAAATGAAGCACTTAGTCAACCAAAGGTTTGTAAAACTCATTTAACTTAACGGCAGCAGCCGAAGTTTTTGGGCTTACTCCTGACTTAAATATTTCATTAGCTCTGTAAAAGTCCTGCTCAAGCAGATGTCCTCTTGTAACATTTTTGTTACCCGGAGAAATCATATCAAGCACTTTTTCCAGCATCCATCTTTGATGTGCCTTATTATTAGGTATATGCGCCTTGTTCATTTCCATGACAACCAGGTCAATTGTGTAATCTTTATTTTTTGCAGCATAATCCCAGCCCCGTAAGGTTGCTTTTACAAACTTACGGAGTGATTCTTTCCGGGTTGCCATAGTATTCTCAAGACAATAGAGGCCATCTTCCGGAATATCAAAACCATATTGCGAGAAAAAAAATGTGTTAAGCTCATCTTCATTGATTCCACTATTGATAATCTGATCGTATTCATTATAATACATAACTGTAAGAGCATCAACACCATCCATCAAAAACAGGTTGATGGTATTGAGTATTCTGACCAACTCAATATCATAATTATTTTCCCGCATAAAGGCTATAGGTATTTCATCAAAACCCGCACTCCATATGCCAAGTCTTTTATGATTAAAGTCACTTAACTTGCTGATTCCACTCCCTTTTTTCGATACCATCATCAAAGATGAATGTTGCGAGAGCTGAGCAAAGTTTATAATTGGTGTGCCGTTTGCCCTGCTTCTGATACCATCCATTAAAAATGTCGAAATCACATCCGCTCTGCCATCTTTCAGATAATCAAAAGCCGAAATGCTGGCAGATGGATGAATAATCTGTACATCCAAGCCCTCATCTTTATAGAAACCCTGATTGAGAGCAACATAGTAACCTGCAAATTGAGCCTGAGGAAGCCATTGTGGCGAAAAAGTCAGTTTTTCTGTTTGACCATCAGAGAACTTCGCAATGAACAATAAAAAAAACAAGCAAGAGAGCCTCACTGACTGATGTTGAAAGTACTTCATCACAAAAACGTTTATACTTTATTCAATTAATGAGTTAATGTAACTGGATAAAAATGAAAATTTCTTAAACAAAACATCATTAAGCGGGACAATAAATTCTATTTGGAATTTTAAAAGTTATAATATAAAAAACGGGCTATTTGCAAACGGGGAAACAATTTACAGGTTATAAATGGCAGAGGTTACACATTACATTAGCCGGTAAGGCTATATTATATGTTTAATAAAAACGCAAATTATATAAACACAGGAGCCACAAAGTAAACCTTTGTGGCTCAAAAATACATAGCAACAAACTCACTGGACGTTAACTCATTACTATGAATCTATGCAAGGCTTTGCACCAGTGAAACCAATAAATACTAACCAGCAAGAAACCATATGTTACTCTCTGGTTAATTCTTCTTTAATGTATAAATATCTGTCCGTCTGTCCTTTAAGTTTCTCACACTTCCAAATTGATTCAGTTCTCTTAACATATCAATATCAACATCAGCAATCAGAATCATTTCGGTATTTGGTGTCGCTTCAGCTTTAATTCCTGTTGCCGGGAAGGCAAAATCACAAGGTGTAAATACCATTGATTGGGCATACTGAATATCCATATTATGCACTTTAGGCAAATTACCAACACTTCCGGCAATGGCCACATAACATTCATTTTCAATTGCTCTTGACTGGGCACAATGCCTGACTCTGGAATATCCATTCTGGGTATCGGTAAGAAAAGGAACAAACAAAATATCCATTCCTTCATCGGCAAGCAGCCTGCTAAGTTCCGGAAATTCAATATCATAGCATATCAACACACCAATTTTACCACAATCTGTATTAAAAGCCTTTAACTGATTACCGCCCTGCAAACCCCAAACTTTAGACTCATCGGGCGTAATATGAAGTTTTTCAAAACTCTCTACAGAACCATCTCTTTTGCACAAATACCCAACATTATACAATTGATTTTCACGAAGTTCAGGCATACTCCCTGTAATGATATTAATATTATAAGAAATGGCAAGTGAAGAAAACCTTTGAACCAATTCCGAAGTATGCCCAGCCAGCTCTCTAATCGCCTCGGGTTCTGACAAATGATTATTTTCTGCCATTAATGGAGCATTAAAAAACTCAGGGAATAAAGCGAAATCAGCCCGGTAACCTGATACAGCATCAATAAAATATTCAGCCTGTTGCATCAATTCGTCTAAATGCTTATAAGGACGCATTTGCCACTGAATAAGACCCAGCCTGACTACCTTTTTGATGATGGCAGCTTTGGTGCCGGGTTTTTCATAATAAATATTTTCCCATTTGAGCAATACAGCAAATTCATTTGACTCTTTATCTCCTTCAAGATAGCCTTTCAAAATTCGCGAAGGATGAAAATCATTTGACATTTGAAAGTCCAGCACCGGATCGTGAATTTCCTTCCTTCTTACTTTTTCAATATACTCTTTGGGCGTCATTTCGCCTGAAAATTTATAATAATTCGGAATACGGCCCCCAAAAACCACACTCTTAAGATTCAGCCGTTCACACAATTCTTTCCGGTAATCGTATAACCGCCTGCCCAATCGCAACCCCCTGAATTTAGGCCTGATAAAAACATCAATCCCATACAACACATCGCCATCAGGTGTATGCGTATTAAAGGTGTAATTTCCTGTAATTTCACGGTAAGTGTGGCGGATATCAAACTTGGAGTAATCAACAACAATAGACAAAGCACAACCTGCAATCTGATGATTAATTTTTATGGCTACCTGTCCTTCCGGAAATTTTTTAATCAATGATTCCAGATGATGCTCTTTCCAGTAGGAATTAGGCATATTGGAATAAGATTCAATCATAGCTTCTTTAAATTCCTCATAGTCGTTCAGCGTCAGATAAGTTAGCTCAATATTCTCAATTTCATTCTTCATATTAAAAACTTTTACTTCATTCATTGAATTGTTTCGATGATGCGATAAATACGATAAATCAAAAATCAGTATCCGTTAAACACCAAACTTACTGCAAATATAATAAAAATCATGCACTTCAGGTTTGAATGTGCACCAGACAACTTCCGATTAACAACTAAATAACTGATTAACCACCATACGTGAAACTTATAAAGTTAATCCGAAAAACAGGCTATAACATATCAATTAATACTAATTTTGCCGTCTTAAAACAACGCATCCTATGCGAAAGAAAGTAGATTTTCTGGTAATTGGCACCGGAATAGCAGGTTTGAGTTACGCGCTAAAAGTTTCAGCTTTTGGCAAGGTAATTATCGTAACCAAAAGTGAAGCTGAAGAAAGTGCTACCCGATATGCCCAGGGAGGTATTGCAGCGGTTATGTACACACCTGATACATACGAAAAACACATTAAGGACACCATGATTGCCGGGGATGATTTGAGTGATCCTGAAATTGTCCGGATAACCATTACTGAGTCAACAGACAGAGTAAAAGAACTCATTGACTGGGGAGTGGCATTTGACAAAAACCCAACTGGCATGTACGATCTGGCAAAGGAAGGCGGCCATTCCGAATTCAGAGTACTCCATCACAAAGACCAGACTGGCGCTGAAATTGAGAGCATTCTGCTTCAACGGGTGAAGGAAAATAAGAATATTGAAATTCTTGAAAATCACTTTGCCGTTGATATTATTACTGAACATCATCTCGACAAAGAAGCTGATTTACAAAGTGATATAACCTGTTATGGCGCCTATGTACTCAATAAATTGAACCACCAGATTATTACCATTCTTGCCAAAACAACGATGCTGGCTACCGGCGGAGCTGGCAATGTTTATGCTACAACTACAAATCCACCTGTGGCAACCGGCGACGGAATAGCAATGGTGAGCAGAGCGCAAGGCGAAAATGAAAAAATGGAATTTATTCAGTTTCACCCGACTTCACTTTATAACCCTGCCGAAAAACCTTCATTTTTAATCACTGAAGCTTTGAGAGGCTCAGGAGCTATTCTGAAAACCAGGACAGGGAAAGAGTTTATGCAAAAATATGATGCCAGGCTTTCGCTTGCTCCCCGCGATATTGTTGCCAGAGCCATTGACAATGAATTAAAGATTAGTGGCGACGATTATGTTTGCCTGGACGCCAGACACCTCGATATGCACGTCATTCTTAATCATTTTCCGGCCATCTATGCCAAATGTTTAAGCATTGGCATTGATATGACCAAAGAGATGATTCCAGTGGTTCCGGCAGCACATTACACATGCGGAGGCATTAAAGTTGATGCTTTTGCAAGAAGCACTATTCATCATCTTTATGCGTCAGGCGAATGCGCTTCGACCGGTCTTCACGGAGCTAACAGATTAGCATCCAACTCATTGCTGGAATCACTTGTTTTCTCACACCGCGCCAGCCTTGATGCCATTGAGAAAATAAAAAACATCAGGCTGATGAATGAAATTCCCGACTGGAATGCTTCAGGTACTGTATTTAATGAAGAAATGATTCTTATCACTCAATCATTAAAGGAACTTCAGGGAATCATGACCAACTACGTAGGAATTGTCAGATCTAATTTGCGGTTAAAAAGAGCCTATGACCGCCTGCAAATATTACAGGAAGAAACAGAAGACCTTTATGAAAAATCAGTTCTGACTGAGAAAATATGTGAACTACGCAATATGATTACAGTAGCCGGACTGATTATTCAAATGGCAATGGAACGAAAAGAAAGCCGGGGCCTTCACCATAGTATTGATTATCCGAAACAATACAAAACGGAGTGAACATTGAAACCGTAAAATCAGTTTAAGGGACAGCAGAAAAACAAATTGATGAATGAGAACAACTTTTGAAAATCGTTCGTTTGTTCACTGTTGATTTTTTTGACAAACCATAATTTCAGAAAGGAGAATGAGGAATGGCACTTATAAGAGGAGTAAAAGGAATAGAACCAATTATTGGTAAAAATTGTTTCTTCGCCGAAAATGCCACCGTTGTGGGCGAAGTAGAAATGGGAGACAACTGCAGCGTGTGGTTTAATGCGGTGGTGCGTGGCGATGTACATTATATTAAAATTGGCAACAATGTAAATATCCAGGATGGGGCGGTTATCCATTGTACTTACCAGAAATCACCGGTAAATATTGGCAACAATGTTTCAATTGCGCACAATGCAATCGTTCACGGGGCTACCATTCACGACAATGTACTCATTGGTATGGGTGCCATCGTTATGGATGATGTAGTAGTTGAAAGCAATTCAATTATTGCAGCCGGGGCTGTGGTATCACAAGGCACATTGGTTGAATCGGGCAGTGTTTACGCAGGAGTTCCGGCAAAAAAAATAAAATCTATCGATACCAAATTACTGGAAGGGCAGGTCAACCGTATATCAAAAAGCTACACCATGTACGCCAGTTGGCACGATCCTTCAGTCAAACCCATTGAAGAATCTTCAAAGTAAAACTTCGATATCAAAAAAGTGAAAATTAGCCTGACCATCCGTTTCATTATTCCTTTTTCAGGAAAACTGAAGCAGTCATGGAAAAATAAATAAATGCCTGTTAATCAGGCAATATTTATATCTCCGATACATTTTTCAGATATAGATTCTTTGGGTCAAATTTCTATTACTGCCAATCTGTCAAGCGGGTTTTGTGGCAAACTTTTTGATAATTGATTACAAACTTAAAAACTATAATAAAATGGGATATTTGGTTATTTTCGGAGTTTTCATGTTGCTGAGCTGGCTGGTTGGTGCACGCCTTAAGTCAAAGTTCAGGCAATTCAGTCAAATTCCGGTAAACAATGGATATAGCGGTGCAGATATTGCCGAAAAGATGCTCCGCGACAATGGCATTTTTGACGTTCAGGTTAAATCAGTTCAGGGAGAGTTGACAGACCATTACAATCCTCAGAATAAGACTGTAAATCTCAGTCCTGACGTGTATCATGGCCGTAATATATCGGCTGCAGCTGTTGCTGCTCATGAGTGCGGCCACGCTGTACAGCATGCTCATGCATATTCATGGCTGCAAATGCGTTCAGCGCTGGTACCTGTGGTAAGTTTTGCCTCTAATTGGGTACAGTGGGTATTATTAGCTGGCATCTTACTGGTAAACACATTTCCGGGTTTGTTATTGGCCGGCATAGTGCTTTTTGCCATGACAACCTTGTTCAGTTTCATTACGCTCCCTGTTGAAATTGATGCCAGCCGCAGGGCTGTTGCCTGGTTAGACGGTAGCGGAATTACTTCTACAGCCAGTCTGCCAAAAGCCAAAGAGGCTTTGCGCTGGGCAGCTTATACTTATGTAGTAGCAGCTTTGGCATCTTTGGCCACCCTGCTTTATTACATTATGATTTACATGGGAAGAAGAGATTGATGGTTAAAACTATTCTAACCAATATCATCGTGAAACGACTTGAAACAAAGTGTTGATGATAAACAGAAAATAATCGCCGACTGTAACTTACTTCGGCGATTATTTTATTAAACCACAACAGATTAAGATAAGAGTAAATGTTGCAACTTTGCTTTACTTTTTTTTAAAAAATGAGCGGGAATAAAATCCCGCATTTCCATTAATAATCAACACAGTATATGATCATTCACCCTATTCACTGGATATTGTTTCTGGCGTTTGTTTTTCTAATGCTGGCTCTTGATTTAGGTGTATTCCACCGGAAATCACACGAGGTTAAAATCAAAGAAGCACTGGCCTGGAGTGCAGTGTGGATTGGTTTGGCGCTCGCTTTTAATGTGCTGATTTACTTCTTAATGGGCAAAGAAAAAGCACTGGAATTTCTGGCAGGCTATTTAATAGAAAAATCGCTGAGCGTTGACAATCTGTTTGTGTTTATTATGCTTTTCGGATATTTTAAAGTTGAGCCCAAATACCAGCATAAAGTCCTCTTCTGGGGCATTTTGGGTGCACTTATTATGCGCGCCATCTTTATTTTTGCAGGAGTAGCACTACTTAATAGTTTTCATTGGCTTATTTATGTTTTTGGGGCATTCCTTGTTTTTACGGGCATAAAAATGCTATTCCCTGATAATACCCAGGTTGACCCGAATAAAAACCCGATGGTAAGAGTTTTTAAGAAATTCTTTCCGGTTACGACCCAAATGCACGGAGGCAAATTTTTTGTAAAAGAAAATTACCGGTATTTTGCCACCCCCCTTTTTATTGTATTAATTGTAGTTGAGTTTACGGATTTGATTTTTGCAGTTGACTCAATCCCAGCTATTCTGGCCATTTCAAAAGATACTTTTATCATCTTCACTTCCAACGTTTTTGCTATTTTAGGGTTAAGGGCTTTATATTTTGCACTGGCTGGAATAACCCGATACTTCCATTATCTGAAGTACGGCCTGGCTGCTATTCTGGCTTTCGTTGGAACGAAAATGATTCTTAGCGTTGCCTATAAATTCCCTATCACTTGGTCGCTCATGATCATTTTTGGCATTCTTTTGATTTCGATCATGGCTTCGGTGATGTTTCCGCAAAAGGATGAAGGAAAAAGCTAATCGCCCCTGTTCTGCCCTTGAAGCTGCAGATTAATTATCGCCATAACCTTACAAAGTATTATTTACCTGATTTTAAGCACCATATCAAAGTTGAACCCATTATGTTCAAAACTACCTGCTTCTACAAAACCATGTTTTTTGTAATAATTTAATGCTCTGGCGTTTGAAGATTGAACGCCACCCCATAATATCATCAAGTTGTAACGCTGCAGGTTAATTTCTTCTTTGATAAAATCAAACATAGTGCTTCCTAACCCGGAGCCTTGCCATTTATCAGCTACCGAAGGTGCATAGGAGCATATTTTTTGACTTTTTAAACAAATGCCATAGGCATTATACCTTTGCAAATCCTCGTGGGTGCACCCTTCCATTATAAGAGAATAGGCTATAATTTCACCTGTTTGTAAATCTAAACCCAAAAAAGCATACACCGCGTTGCTACTGTTAAAGATGGCTTCAATCCCCTTTGCCGTAAACGGGTGAGGGCCGAACCGTGCTTTTGATTCCAAACTCAGGCCATTCAAATATTGAAGAAGCAAGCCGGCATAAACAGGTTTGTATTTCACCAGTTGAACCTGCTTTTGATTTTTTGTCAGAACGAACATAACTATCTTCTGCTTTAAAGTATGTATTCATGTCATTCAGCACCAGCTTACATCGAGCATAATTTATTGGTTGTATTCCAGTTACGTGTAGTGACCCTCATTTTTAATTTATTCTCAAAGAAATCATTGGTAAGCCTGGTTTTACCATAACCTGATTTACACCATAGGTAAATAACCTTTCCGGAAACAATCAATTCATCAGGATTAAAATCAGTTTTCATTAACAATGCCAGCATGTCCGGCTCAGGAGAAGCCTCAAGAAATGAAACATACAACTGGTGTGAAGGTATCTGAAGAAGAATAAACGGATTTTCATTTTTAACAGAAAACAACTCATCCTGCAACAACACCATAACCGGAATTTCCATGTTAAATTGTTGCTTAATTCTTTCGGAAATTATGGATGCCAAATCCATCGTATCATTTATCTGAGAACCGAACACCAGGTTTCCACTTTGAATATATGAACGGATATTTTCCAACCCGGCCCCTTGCAAAGCATCGCATAGATTGTGCATTTTAATCACATTTCTACCGCTTACATTGATTCCGCGCAAAAGTGCCACGTAAGTTCTCATCATGGTTAATTTGTACTAAAATGTATTTCAATTTAAAAAAAATACCATCCTGCCATCGCAATCAATCCATAAATTAACAGGGAACCATCAAGATAGAGTGTATAGAACAAAGGATTTTCATAACATTTGCTGCACATTAATAATTTCAGTATCAACATTGATGTCAGCACTTCGGGAATGACAATAAAATAATTGCCGCTATATAATCCTAAGGCAATACCGGATAACGGGAAGAGCAAACCACAACAAATTGCCGTTATGCGAGCCTTTTCTCTTCCGAAAACAACCGGCAATGTCAATATCCCTAATCTACTGTCGCTTTGCACATCTCTCATATCAAAAGGAATAGTAACGGCAAGAAGCAGAAAAAAACGTCCGGCAAAAATGATAAAAGTTATTCCAGTATCCACTGTTGTAGGGCTATCTGCCACAGGAAGCAAAACGGTAACAAATGACCAGGCTGCAGCTACCATAAACACTTTTATATAAGGAATCTTTCTGACCGGGAAAAACCATAATTTAAGTCGGGTTGGCAATGAATAAAGCAAAGTCACGATGGTTAGAGGAATAAGTATGAACAGCGTAGTTTTATTGATAGAAATAAGCGCACAAATCAGAACCGGCAAAAACAGCAGCAACATGACGAGTGAAATGCTATAGTTTTTTATGGCAGGCAATGAATTTTCAAACCACATCTTCATCAGTCTGTGCCAGTTGTAAGCTACCATAGTTCCGGCAAACAGAAGCAAATGAACCGGTTGTAAACCATGCCAATTACCCAGCAGAATCTGAGTAACGATGCCCAATGCCACTGCTGCAAGAGATATGAGCACAAATCCGCCAAGAAAAATTTGCGATAAAAGGATTGAAATCGTTCTCTTTACTTTAAACATCCATGATGCACTTATATAGCGATTCCGTTTGGCAAATATCTGGTAAGCCAGATTTCTGCTGTGAAACTCAAAACAAAAAACCGCTAAAACAGGAAATCAGATAATTCCTCTGTCAGCTAAGGCTTTTCTTAACTGCGATGCTCCAATAAAATGAATCGCATCAAACCCCAACGAGCTGGCAACATTCACATTATTGATATTGTCATCAATAAAAACACAATCCTTCGCTTTTAGTTTGTAACGGCCAAGTAGTAAATGAAAGATAGCAGGATCAGGTTTTACCAATTTTTCAGCACCGGAAACCACAATACCATCTAATGACTGTAAAAAATCAAACTGGTTGAGTGCAACAGGGAATGTTTCGGCTGACCAGTTGGTAAGCCCGTAAACTTTATACTGGCGACTTTGTATCTCCTTCAATATCCGGACAGATTCCATGATTTCGCCACCCAGCATTTTTTCCCAGCCCGAATGAAAAGCTTCAATTTCATGCGCCCACTCAGGAAAAATGCCTGAAAGTTCCCTGACCGAATCAGCAAACGGTTTACCTGCATCAATCTTAAGATTCCATTCTGAAGTGCAAATATGTTCCAGAAACCATTCCATTTCTGCCTCCTTTTCAAAAACACTCCGGTATAAATAACGAGGATTCCAGTCAATAAGAACACCCCCAAAATCAAAAACTATAGTTTTTTCAGCCATATGAATGAATTAATCTTACGGCAAAGTTAGCCAGCATAGCACTATTTGGATAAAAGAATGCAAGAAACATGACATATTAGCCTGTGTCTTATCATATCATCACAAAACCCATGATAATAGACAAATTGCTTCTGTCAAAGGTAGCAAAATCCTCTATTCTCAGGCGTTGGGTCATGGTAATTTAACATAAATCATGAGAGCCTGCCCATTATTACGACATAGTTTTTGCCATATTTTTTAGCACATTTAGGGCAGGTGGTATACCACATATACCATTTATCCACTTTCAAACCTTTTTCATGCACTGCATTTTTAAAATCATCAGTCCATTTCCCGGTATCACTATACGGCCCTTCATATACTTTACTGAAAAATTTCCCACTCAGCTTAACATTACTGGCATCAGGAATCTCCTTATTTACAGCCAAAAGAACATTCATTTTCCATTTTGATGAATGCTCTGACAAGCAGAGCCAATCGGGCACTTCGGCCTGTGCTGCAGC
>Ga0116152_10002093_pt1 | contig 16266 bp, 13 predicted proteins | sample AD_UKC119_MetaG_FD_89894 | JGI IMG/M metagenome (GOLD analysis project Ga0116152, IMG submission 89894) | Active sludge microbial communities of municipal wastewater-treating anaerobic digesters from Hong Kong - AD_UKC119_MetaG | ecosystem: Engineered > Bioreactor > Anaerobic > Digestate... | reverse complement strand
TCATCAATCTTGCAATTGGCGCGATTTACGGCGCAATCGAAGGTTATTACGGCGGAGCGACTGACTTGATTATGGAGCGTATTGGCGACGTACTCAACGGCGTACCGTTTATCGTAGTTGTTACGCTGTTCCAGTTATATTGCGCAAAACAAGCGGGACCTGTGCTTTCGCTGCTATTCGCATTCGTTTTGACAGGCTGGCTTGGTACAGCTTCCAGAGTAAGAATGCAGTTTTATCGTTTCAAAGGTCAGGAATATGTTTTGGCGGCGCGAACATTGGGCGCAAGCGACGGCAGACTTATCGTACGGCATATTTTCCCAAACTCTTTGGGTACCATAATTACCGGGTCGGTGTTGGTTGTCCCGAGCGTAATTTTCTCCGAATCGACATTGACCTACTTGGGCATTGTCAATTTGGAAGCATCGAGTATTACAAGTATCGGTACATTGCTGGCAGGAGGCGAGGCTTACCTATCTACTTTCCCGCATATAATTATATTCCCCGCGATGTTTATTTCTTTGTTGATGATTAGCTTCAACATGTTTGGCAACGGTCTACGAGACGCATTCAATCCTTCATTAAGAGGAGCGGACGAATAATGGAAAAGAAATTAGATGTTAAAAATTTGAAAATATCCTTTCGAACTATCAACGGCAAAGTCCAAGCCGTACGAGACGTTAGTTTCTCCTTGGAGGAGGGCGAGACCCTGGCTATCGTCGGCGAGTCTGGCAGCGGTAAATCTGTGACTAGCCGCGCGATACTCGGTATTTTGGCAGACAACGCTATAATCGAAAATGGTGAAATTATTTACGACGGCAAGGATTTACTAAAAATGTCCGAAGAAGACTTTCACTCCATTCGCGGAGACAAAATAGCGATGATTTTTCAAGATCCTATGTCTAGCCTCAATCCTATTATGAAGACAGGCAAACAGCTGACAGAGGCAATGATTCTAAAAAATAAAGCAAGTCGTCGAAACAGTAAAAACCAATTTAACGAAACGCTGAAATTACTCGGAGATTGGATGATCAAATCTTCCGGAAATGCCTCCAAGGAAAATGTAACCTCTTATCATGAAAAGATCAATAAATTTGTCGATTTTGAGAAACAGCATTTGGTTTTGCAACAGGCATATAATAATGCCTACGCTAATGCTGACAACTGCATCGATGAGATTGACAACTTGCTTTTTGAAATTGAAAAAAAAGTTGTAAAAGATATCAAGAGAGAGCTGTTGGAAATTGTCAAACTTGCAAAGGGAACCATTAACCGATTCGTAGTACGCGAAAATTACACGAATCTTGAAAATTTGGTTGAGAAACTTTCTTTGTTCGCTAATGTATTGAAAAAAAGCAAGGATTATTCTGTCTTGCCTGTTGTTCTTAACGAATTGAAAACAATTCTTCAGACAGCTTTGGCTTTAGACAAACCTAATTTGTTTACATTGGGCTATTACACACGCTTTATTAATTCTCAAATACCCGAAATGCCTGTAAAGGAAATGAACGTCTATACTAAGAAGGATATGGACGAGGGTTTTATGCTGGCATTCATTGCCGACGCCGAAAAAGCTATTGGTGCGTCTCATAAGGCTTCAATGGACAACGAACAACTTGCCACGGACATTCTAACTAGGAATCTTGCCGTTTTCGATGCCGATATACTTAATAAATCTATGGTAAGCGCATCCTACAAGGAAATGGTGGCAGCTGTAAACGCATCTATTGACAGATTATCAATACACAAAGACAATTTAGCTTATACCTTTTACAGCAGTATAAAAAGCGCAATCGAATACTACTTTACAAGTTATAATCGCAATATCAAAGAACAAAAACGAATTGATAAACAGACAGCCAAATACGATAGATTGGTTGCACGAAATAAAAAGCCGGACTGGAAAATCGTGCCTGCGGACATTCGCGATTTGGATTTAGCAAAAGGTGTAATTAAACAAATTATTTCTAATTTGATTGATAATTTCAATCGCACAATACAGTCGGCAAATGATTTCAACGTTTCAACTGCAAGCGTTGAGATTATTGACTTTCTTAAAGAAAAGGCCTCCGCTATCGTATATCGCGTAACCAACAATATGGCGAAAAATAAAGCGATTAAACTATTAGAAGAAGTGGGGATTACCGAACCGCGTATCAGATACAACCAATATCCGTTTGAATTCAGCGGCGGCATGAGACAAAGAATAGTTATTGCAATAGCGCTGGCGGCGAATCCCGATATTCTTATCTGCGATGAACCTACTACCGCTTTGGACGTTACCATTCAGGCTCAAATACTCGAATTGATCAATAATCTGAAACAGGAAAGACAATTAACCGTAATATTTATTACCCACGACCTTGGCGTCGTAGCAAATATGGCGGATAAGATTGCTGTTATGTATGCTGGCAAAATAGTTGAATACGGAACCTCATACGATATTTTTTACCGTCCCACACACCCGTATACATGGGCGTTGCTTTCTTCTATGCCAGATCTTGATACTAATGAGAAATTAGAGGCAATTCCGGGCACGCCTCCGAATATGATCTATCCTCCAGTAGGCGATGCCTTTGCTCCGCGCAACCGTTACGCCATGCAAATTGATTTTGAACAACAGCCTCCAATGTTTAAAATCGCCGATTCGCATTATGCCGCAACATGGTTGCTGCACCCCAATGCTCCTAAGGTCGACCCTCCAAAAACGATCACCGACCGTATTAAGCGTATGCAGCAAAAAAATGATGGAGGTAATGAATAATGGCACAAGATAAAGAAGTTTTGTTGAAAGTCGAACACCTTTGTCAATATTTCAAAATGGGAAAGAAAGAACTGAAAGCCGTTCACGATATTAGTTTCGACATCTACAAGGGAGAAGTTTTTGGTTTGGTTGGCGAATCCGGTTGCGGCAAAACTACAACCGGCAGAACTATCATTAAACTTTACGAGCCTACCTCCGGTAATGTATACTTCAAGGGACAAAGAATTTGCGCCGGAATTCGCTCTTATAAGGATGCCATTAAGACAGCAAATCAAGAGTTGAATGTTGCGAAAAAAACCGGCGACAAAGCGGAGATTAATGCAAAAAAGAAGGCGCGTGACGCCATTTTGGCAGAAAATTCGAAATTGATCAAAGAAGCTCGTTTCGATCAAAAAAACTGCGATAAGGTTTACGCCAAACAACAAGTGGCAAAAATTGACGAAGCCTACGCGCAAGCTTTGGAAAAGGCAGCAACGGAAGAGCAAAAAATAAAATTAGAAGCCGAGTATAAGAAAAATCGTGATATTGCAAAGCACCAACGTCTTGTTACTGAAATACAAATGATTTTCCAGGATCCCATTGCATCACTGGATCCGCGTATGACGGTTAGAGAGATCGTCTCCGAAGGACTTATCATAGACAAAATCAAAGACAAGCAAGTTATTGATGAAAAAGTCTATGAGGTGCTTGAACGTGTCGGTCTGGTTAGAGAACATGCCAGCAGATATCCTCATGAATTTTCAGGAGGCCAAAGACAGAGAATAGGCGTCGCGCGTTCTATTATTATGCAACCATCGATGATTATAGCAGACGAGCCCGTATCGGCTCTTGACGTATCCATTCAAGCGCAGGTAATTAACCTGCTTAATGAATTGCGCCATGAGATGGGGCTTACGATTATGTTTATTGCGCATGACTTGTCGGTAGTTAAGTATTTCTCAGATAGAATCGGCGTAATGTATTACGGCGATTTGGTGGAGATGACCACCTCGGACAAACTTTTCGCCCATCCGCTTCATCCCTATACAAAGTCGTTGCTCTCCGCAATACCTCTGCCTGATCCTATTTACGAGAAAAAGAGAAAAAGAATTGTCTACAATCCGCTCGTAGATCATGATTACTCCGCCGACAAACCTATTTTACGCGAGGTCGAGGAAGGACATTTTGTAATGTGTAATAATGAAGAGTTTGAGCGCTACTGTAAGTTGGTATAAGATGAGTAAAGCTTATATCAAATATATAATTGTTGCGATAATTGGCATAGCTATTGCTTTCGGTTATTTTTTAATTAATGGATTATTCGGTTTGACTGAACTTGAAGAAATATTAAAATGTATTTGCGACGGTATTACAATTGCCGGTGTTGTTATCTTAGGCTCAGGTCTTTTGCTTATGGCGTCCAATTTTGGCGCCTTTGACGGCTTAACCTATGGCGTATCTTCAATTTTTGCGATGCGCAAGCCTGGTAAATACGAACTATCCGAACATGAAAATTATCAAGAATATACCGAACGAAAAAAAGAGAAAAAGGTACCGACAGGTTATTTAATTTTTACTGGCATAGCTTTTTTGCTCCTAGCTTTCATTGTGTTAATTTGGTATTTGAACGTAACTACTTAAAAATTCAGATACTGAATTACACTAGAATTATTTCAATAAAGAACGATAAATCGTTAATGAATACCCACCCTTAATTGCAGACTGAAAGGCTTATAATCAGAGTTTTCGGTTGCGGATAAAGAAAGGACTATATGAGGTTTTTCCGTTGTATCGCATTTATCGAAGAGGGCATAACGCACAAAGCTCAGCTGGCACAGCCTGTTTGGGACCGCGGATTAATTAAATTACAATAAAGAAAAATAATATCCTAAATCGGATATTATTTTTATTTTTATTAGAGAAGAAAATTTTATTATCGTTTTGAATAGTTTTTGATTATCCGCGTAATCTACGGGGTAAAGATTGTTCTGTTCCATTATTTAAAATTTCGTACTGGTCTTTATCAATGTCGTTGTGTGGCGATAGTGTGTTTCTCATTTTCGGGCAATTGCTTTCAAGAATGCCGTTCATATAAAGGTTTTGCCAAATTTTTTTTAAATGTCAAAATGTCTTTGACGATTTGCGCGTAGTATAATTTATATTCTTTCTCCTTTTATAATTTTTGGGCGAATTTAAAAAATAAATTACTAAAAACAAGACGGCTTAAAGTCTTTTTTTTAGTTTTATTCAACATATAAATTTTTTTTAGATCAACCTCGACGCTAGACGTTTTTTGTCGCGGTTGCTACTATGTTATTTGAAAATAGGCGCTTAAAAAGCGCCTATCGATTTTGAGAGATGTTTTTTTAGATATAAATATAATTTTTAATTTTTATGAGTTTCACAATACTCGCGCAGTAATTTTGTCGCCAAAATATCATCTCCAAAAATAGGACGCGTATCATCATATGAACGTTCAGTACCGATAACTTTATTCACTTTCGCGCCTTTATTCAATAACATAAGAATCAATTCATTATTCCAATCGATTTTTCCTTGAAGAAAAAATTGGAGGATTGTGCTTGGGTCGGTATATTTCGCAGCGTATTCATAAAATTCATAGCTAAGAGGAAGATATTTTATAAAAAGATCCCATATTGTCCCTGAGGAAGTCGTTTTTAAATCCTCTTCTTTAATATATTTTTGTTCCAACAATACGCTGAACAATTTGAAATCTTTATATGATAAAATATTATTAACTTTTAATCTTTTATCCCCGTGGCAGTTTTTGTCCAAAACGAGAATAGTATCAATATATTTTTCGTATAATTCAACTCCCAGTTTTCTTTTCCAGTCTTCCTTGTAATCAGCCAATCTTTCTTCCTGTGTCAACGGTCGATTTATTGAATTTTTATCATTTAAATTCTCTACCCCTTTAATTAAATAATCTGAGCTTATTTTATATAAGGTACATAACGAATTTAATTGGTCAATATCGGGCTTCTTTGTTCCATTTTCCCATTCCGTTATTATGTTTTCATCAACTCCGACGGAAGAAGACACTTCCGATATAGTCATTCTCCAAATTTTGCGCATTTGTTCTAATCTTGTAGATAAAGTATCCATATTCTTTCCCCCTTTTGCTTTTTTATTATACTCATTATATACAGTTACCAGCGTAATGGCAATATTTTTTCACGTTTATCTTTAAATTTAAGGTCATTTTTAAATAGATTTGCAGCGTGATATTCGTTCAAAGCGAAGAAAATGATTTCGGTCGTTTGTCTGGTTTCATAAGACAATATCGGCAGATTAGCCCTGCCTTTCGCTTTGCATGGTTTTGATACTTAATTTTGATATTTTAGGAAGAGAAATTTCCCGTTTTTAAAATTAATCAATGTTTAGCCTATTGACAATAAAGCGATTATATTGTAATGTAATAGGTATTACAAGTAATACTTATTACATTTTAAAGGATGGAGAAAATATGCCGGAAAATGAATGGTTGACGTTAAACTTTACTTTGCCCAAGGAACCCTCCCGAATTAGGGTGAGTATTTGGAGAAAACTAAAAAAATGCGGTTCCGTAAATATAGGGCAGTCGATATGGCTGCTTCCCGTATCCGAAGAAAATATCAGTATTTTTAAAGCCATATCCAAAGAAATTTTTCAACATAAAGGAATCGCGTATGTGATGAAATCGATTTTCATTACCGAAACAATACCTGAAAATAATTATTGAGTTTCAAATAGGTACAAAATACAATGAGATTCAAAAAAATTTTATGAATTTTTCAATGAAAGTTTCAAAAGAAAAAATGATCGGCTTGCGTTTGAATAACTTTTTTCAGACATTGTTTGACATGTTAAGGGAGGATAAATATGTCTAAATTTACTAAGAAAGCGATTGTCGATACTTTTTTCAGCATTTTGAATGAAAAGCCGCTGTCAAAAATAACGGTGACGGAAATAATCGAGAGATGCGAAATTAACCGCAACACGTTTTATTATTATTTTGAAGATATTTATGCGCTGGTGGATTATATGCTTAGCACGGATATTCAGATTTTTATAGAAGGAATAGATTTATCCAACACCTTGTCAGACGAATGCGAACTGGTACTGACCTTTTTTAAAAAAAATAAGACGGCTTTAAAACATTTGTGTAATTCTTCAAACAGATACCAGATTGAGCTTTATCTTTTTAAAGCGCTGGAAAAAACTTTACTTGATTTTACAAAGGAACATTTTAAAGATTATGAAATAAGCGAAGAAGATATTCTTTTTACCGCGCGGTACCACGCATACGCGCAAGTAGGCTTTATAGTCGATTGGCTCGAAAGCGAAAACGACGATAATCTTGAAAATTTATTCGGACGGATCAGCCGTTTGTCCGAAGATAATATAAGCGACCATTTGAAGAAAATGATTGAAATATATCCGTAAAAAATGATTGTTTGGTACATAAAACGTGGAATTTGCAAACTTTTAGTCAAACATCGCGTTATTGTATGAACTTCGTACAATCATCCAAAGGTTGACTATTGGATATTTCTTTATCCTTTTTTATAATAAATTAGCAAGGCGATTAACTTGAAATTTTTTTTAAGGTGGTAATAATAATGGATATTTCAGCAAAATTAAAATCCATGGGAGTCAAAACGGTATACAGCTACATAGATAGGGACCCGAGAAACAATATTCCCAAGGTGCTTGAATGGTTGGAGAAACACGACGACAACAATTCCGTTACATCGCAGGTAAAAGCGATTCAATCGGCCATCACAGATTCCGACAACAACTGGTCGCAGCTTCTTTACAGTTTATGGACGGACATCGACGACGTTCAGCGCAAAAAACTGATAAACAACGTAGTTATCAACGGATCTATGATTGGAACTCATATCCAAAAAGAAACCGGACATAAATACGACTGCAATGTGCCCTGGGCTATTTTAATGGATCCCACTTCGGCATGCAATCTGCATTGTATCGGTTGCTGGGCTGCCGAATACGGCAATAAATTGAATTTGTCGTTCGAGCAGCTCGACGATATTATTTGTCAGGGTAAAAAACACGGCACGTACATATATATCTATTCGGGCGGCGAACCTCTTGTAAGAAAAAAAGACATTATACGTTTGTGCGAAAAACATCAGGACTGCGCGTTTCTCGCTTTCACCAACGGAACTCTCATCGACGACGAATTCGCGGACGAAACTCTGCGCGTCGGAAATTTTGTTCCCGCCATTAGCATTGAAGGGTTTGAAGAGGCAACGGATTCTCGTCGCGGCAGCGGTACTTACCGGTCGGTCATTGAGGCTATGGAAAGACTGAAAGAAAGAAAACTTTTCTTCGGAATTTCCTGTTGCTATACAAGCAAAAATACCGAAGTCATCGGCAGCGAAGAATATATCGATTCAATGATTGACATGGGGGCGAAGTTCGCATGGCTGTTCACCTATATGCCTATCGGCGCGGACGCTGTGCCGGAGCTTCTTGCGACTGCCGAACAGCGTGAATTTATGTATTGGCAAATACGAAAATTCCGAAAAGAAAAGCCTATCTTCACAATGGATTTTTGGAATGACGGCGAGTTTGTCGGCGGATGCATCGCGGGCGGTCGGTCATATCTGCATATCAACGCAAACGGAGATATCGAGCCCTGCGCTTTCGTTCATTATTCCGACTCGAACATAAAAGACAAAACTTTGATTGAAGCCTATCAGTCGCCGCTTTTTCAGCAATACAAGGCAAATCAACCCTTCAATTCCAATATGCTGCGTCCCTGCCCGATACTGGATAATCCGGGACGTTTGACCGATATGGTGGAAAAATCCAACGCTTATTCCACCGACATGGCATCTCCCGAAGAAGCATGCGATTACTGCGATAAATGCGTTTACGTTGCCGAAAGATGGGCGCCTGTCGCCGACAGACTGTGGAACGAAAATATGCGCGAAGCGGCTTGCGCGAAAAGCGACAGCATTAAAAATAAATAATAACGGAGATACTAAAATGCTTTCATATTTTACTTCGGAGTCCGTTACCGGCGGACATCCCGATAAGTTGTGCGATAGGATAGCAGACAGTATTCTCGATGAAATTTTGCGCCAGGATCCGTCGGGTCGCGTCGCATGCGAAGTTGCAGCGACTTCAAAAAAATTGCATATTATGGGTGAAATTACCTCGGACGCGTCCGTGGATTATGACGGCGTCGCAAGGAAAGTCATTGCCGATACGGGATATATTGACGATACCGGGTTTAATTCAAATAACTGCGAAATAGATATAGATATTCACGAGCAGTCTCCCGATATAGCCAGAGGAATAAACAGAAGCGTATCTATGGACAGCGGTGCGGGCGATCAAGGTATGATGTTCGGTTACGCCTGCAAGGAAACCGAATATCTGATGCCGTTTCCGATAGAATATGCCCATAAGCTGGCGCGTAGGCTTGAAACGGTCAGAAAATCGGGAGAATTGCCGTATCTGCGCCCCGACGGGAAATCGCAGATAACTGTGGAGTACGAGGACGCAAAACCAAAACGTATCGCCGCTGTCATTGTTTCCGCGCAGCACGGCATAGATATTTCGATTGAACAGTTGCGCGAAGATATTGCCGAGCGCGTTATACGTCCCGTTCTGCCTGAGGAAATGATTGACAGTTGGCCGGACTGCTTCATCAACCCGACAGGGAGGTTCGTTGTCGGCGGTCCGAACGGAGATACTGGGCTTACGGGCAGAAAAATCATCATCGATACCTACGGCGGTTATTCAAGGCACGGCGGCGGTTCTTTCTCCGGCAAGGACGCTACAAAAGTCGACAGAAGCGCGGCGTATATGGCGCGTTATATCGCAAAAAATATTGTCGCCGCCGAAATCGCCGACGTTTGCGAGGTGCAGTTAAGTTACGCGATTGGACTCGCGGAACCGGTGTCGCTGCGCATAGACGATTTCGGCTCGGGGAAAGTTCCGATGGATAAGCTGTGCGAGTACGTTACAAAGACAGTCGATATGCGTCCGATGGCGATTATACGCAAATTTGAGCTGAATCGCCCGATTTATTCAAAGCTGTCCTGTTACGGACATTTCGGCGAAAATGCCGTAGATATGCCCTGGGAAAAATGCGATATGGCTGAGCGGTTAAGCAGATTATTGAAATAATTTAAATGGTTTAAAAAAATAAAGTACAGTATATGACTTTTTAAAAAAAACGGATAGAACGAAAAATGTGACGATTACCGCTATTTCAAAATATGTTAAAATAATTAGCGGCGCTATTTATTTTCAAAATATTTTTTCTTTTAGGTTAATTCAAGATACGCGAAAAAGCCCATTCGTTTACGTCGAAAAAACAACGTGTGAAATTTTGACTTTGAAAATAAACTGAAAATATGGTATAATATTATTTCATTACGGGACAGTTACTAAAAAAGTAATAGTACCTGTATTAACGGCATACAGATTAAGGACGAGACTTATGCTTAAATATTTATGTTAAACATAGTCTCCATATTTTTACATAAATTTCTTGGAGGATTTAGACTTATGAAAAAACAAATCGCTAATATTTTGACGTCTCTAAGATGCGCGCTGGGAGTTGTTTTGCTTTGTTTTAACGATATAACAAAAGAATTTATAATGATTTTCACGTTTACGGGATTGACCGATTTAATAGACGGACCGATTGCAAGAAAAACAAATTCCATTTCTTTACTGGGTTCAAGGCTGGATACGATAGCCGATATTATCGTTTACAGTTCTCTTCTCAAAATCGCAATAGCAAAAAATTTGATTAAAAACGATTTTTTGGTTTGGATAGTCTGCGCTTTTTTGATTTATATTCTATCGCCGGTCATTTCTTTTATAAAATTTCATAAGGCGTATTTCATTCATTCGTGGTCGGCAAAAATTTTGGGCTTCTCCTGTTTTTTGATTCCGTTTTTTATTTATTTCCTATTATTCGATACATATCTCGTTTTTTTATGCGTTTTGATATCGATATCCGCTTGTGAAAACGTCATAATGCAGCTTTTGTCAAAAAAACCCAATTCGGACGCGAGTACGATTTTTTCGGTGATGAAAGACCGAAAAGCGCTTACGCAGGAATAAACAAGTAGGCGGCTACAATATAACCTACCTGCAACCCTACGATATGTTCCCCCAAACGAGACACGTTGAGACGGTCGTATTGATGTCAAGGGTTGATAAGTGAGTGTGCGAAAAGTCCAGTAAATATAGGCTTTTCGGGATTTGAGAGCAAAAATTCAATGTGTGAAAATCGCAAAATTATCGCTCCGTGGGAACAAGTCCAAAGGCATGATTTTGAACGTGACAGAGCGATTTAGATGTCATAGTTTGGCGTGTGGTCAGGTTGGATGTTAGCGGTTCGCGTGTGGTCAATTTAGATGTTTTTCTAATTTTGCGAGGTTGTGTGGTCAGGTTGGATAGCACAAAATAATCTTATATCATAAAGGTGGAAGGAGTTGTTCGCGAATGGACCATGGAATAGAAATTAATGTAGCGATATTTCCAATGATTATGACATTAGCATTGGGAAAACCGATTCAAAAAGGTGAGAATAACGAGGGCACAGAGATTGCGCCTTCAGGAACTTTTGAACCTGATATAAAAATAGATTTACCAAGAGGTGCATATCTGCTTTACTTGCAAAAGGTTGCAATGAAAAATGAACTGGAACGCCGCTTATTTCAACAATATGCTTATGGTTTAGCTTTCACGAATGAAGATTACTCAGAATTGTTAAACCTTATTATGACACCTGTCAATCGTAAATGGAACCAGACTCTTCAACAGGACATGCTAACGCCGTTTGGTGTTCAAATATGTAGGGGCGAAAATGGTAGTCAAAGTTTTGAACTAATAGAAGATGCGATACCTGCAATCAAAGCAGAAACATGGGAGTGTATCATTCTTGACCTCCTAAGAAAGTCTACATACGATATAATTAGTTGTTTCGATTTTAACGCCACGTTCATCAGAAAACGTAATGAATATGCTGACAAAGAAGCATTGAAGTTTCATCTAGGAGCATGGAAATTCAGTGCGGATGATGCCGAGCAGAGTTTGAGTAATGCGCTCCGAGCAGCATTTATGTTTACTTTGGTCGGATATTATTTTGGAGACTTAAAGGATCAGTACGAAAACTTCTTAGATTACTTTGAAGCAGAATTTTATAAGAGGGTATCTTTGGTTTATGGAATGTGGGCTTCAAGAGGCTCTGAGGATACGATTGAGTATATTCCTTTATATGAGAGTTTCTATAATCTTGATGGAATAAATAAAGATAAACTTGTTAATATCTTGAAAGCAATCTTGGACAATGATGCTATTGCTTTGGATGAAAGGCAAACTTTAAAGAATCGCCTGATCGATGGTGCTGGTACTTTTCATACGAATATTGATCCAGTCGGTTTGACATTAGAACAAAACCTAATTAAACCGGCAGTCAATTTCATTTTGCTGCGCGAAAAGGCCAAAGAAACTTTAGCTTCTGCACAAATATTATGTGAAGAGGGAAAATATACAGACTGTGCCAATAGGTGTTATTATGCAATGATGTTTGCGCTAAAAGCGCTATTAGAAAATCAAGGTAAATTGGCAGCTTGGAAAGCAAATGAGCTAAAAGAAGCAGAAACGCATAATTCTCTTGATAATGGATTCGACGATTTGGTAACACAAGGTTTGCTGGATTCTACTGACAAGGCTGCATTTGAATATGTAAAAGAGCAGAGATGGAAATGCGATTATACGTTATACAGGTTTGAAAAATTAGATGCAGAAAATTGTTTAAGAAAGACGCAAGCATTCTACGCAAAAGTTGAGACAATTACAGCATAAAAGTAAGGCTCCCTGCGATCATCAAACCGTAGGGAGCCTTGCTCATTATATTCTCATTCTTTCACATCCACCGTCACGCCGGACTTGAATTCCACGGTGAATTTGTCCTCGTAGATGGTGATTTTTTCAATCAGCCGCCGGACAAGCGGCTCGTCGTATTCCGTAATGGCGATGGGCTGTTTTCGCAGGAAGTCGCCCATATCGGTGATGCGTTTTTTCAGTTCATCCCGCCCGACGTTATCAAGCTGTGCTTTTTGCTTTTCCTCGCGCAGGCGGTAAATCTCGTCGGCGACATCCTCGTAGTCGGCTTTGGAGCTGGCCAGCTTCAAAAGATCGGTTTGAAGTTCCTCGAGCCGATTGTCGATAGTGGCCAGTGTCTGGTCGTTCTCATGGATTATGACCGTTTCGATATTGTTCTGAAGAGTGACCAGGAATGCATCCTTGTCGCACAAAGCTTGGTTGATAGCGGTAACCAGGACCTGCTCAATTTGGCTTTCCGGCACCGTGCGAGCATCGCAGAACAGGCCGGTGTTTTCCAAGCGGCTGACGCACCGCCATACTACAGATTTCTTGCCACGGTTGTTCCAGTGCACCCGACGGAACACTTCGCCGCAGTTGCCGCAGATAATCATCTGGGCGAAGCAGTGGTTGCTGCTGAAAGTTCTGTTCTTCCCATTCGGGCTGGTGTGGACAATACGGCGGCGGATAAGCTCCTCCTGCACCTGCATGAAAATTTCACGCGGGATGATTGCCTCATGGCTGTTTTCCACATAGTATTGCGGGACAAGACCATTATTTTTGACCCGCTTTTTCGTAAGGAAGTCAACGGTATAGGTCTTCTGCAGAAGGGCATCGCCGATGTATTTCTCATTCCGTAATATCTGATTAATGTTGCTGGTGTGCCATCTTTCCTTACCGGCACCGTTCAGGATGCCGTCCGCTTCCAGACCACGGGCAATTTTTAGCATACTGGCACCTTCAAGGTATTCTCTGTAGATGCGTTTCACGATTTCAGCTTCCTCCGGCACTACCACAAGGTGTTTATTCTCGCCCTTGGTATAACCGAGGAATCGGGCGCAGTTTATCTGGATTTCGCCCTGCTGGTAGCGGTACTGCAGACCCAGCTTCACATTCTGGCTCAGAGATTGACTTTCCTGCTGGGCAAGCGACGCCATAATCGTCAGCATGACCTCACCCTTGGAATCCATAGAGTTGATGTTTTCTTTTTCAAAGAAAACCGGAATGTTCTTGTCCTTGAGCTGGCGGATATATTTCAGACAGTCCAGTGTATTTCGGGCAAACCGGCTGATGGACTTTGTGATGACCATGTCGATATTGCCTGCCATGCACTCATCAATCATGCGGTTGAATTCCTCACGCTTTTTGGTGTTGGTGCCGGAGATGCCGTCGTCTGCATATATTCCCGCCAATTCCCAGTCTGGGTGGCCGTTAATGTAAGCGGTGTAGTGTTCAATCTGCGCGTCGTAACTGGTCGCCTGCTCGTCACTGTCTGTGGAAACGCGGCAGTAGGCAGCAACGCGGAGCTTCGGTTTTTCTTCATCCTTGCTCTTTCGGGTATGCTTTCTTGCCGGAATTACGGTTACGTTCTTACTGACCTCCACCTACATTCACCTCCGTTTCTATCAGACTGTAGGCGTATTCCGCCTGCTGGAATGGGTCGTCAAACCGTTCTGTACCTTCGCTGATACGGAAGGCGGTGGGATAGACGACCTCTTTCTTTACTTTTGGTTCTCGGACTCGGCCGAGTTTTTCTGCCCGTCTGATACGTTCTGCTTTAGCAGCCGTAAATGTGTCCTGGTCGATAAGCGCCGGATAATATTCGTCACCGAGATAGCGCTTATTCTGGAGCATCCTGCTGACGCCTGCGTGAAATGCTATAATTTCAGCTTTTTTTGCTGCCGTTGCCAAAGAATCGCCGGTCAGATAGGACTGAAACAGGATTTTTATCCGCTCGGAAGCTTGTTCATCAATCACGGCTTTTCCGTTTATAATCCGGTAACCGTATGGAGTGTGGCCCATTTATCTCACCAACCTTTCTTTCAGCGTAATGCCGCATTTTAATTCGAACCCGATTTCTGTTCGTGAATATACAAGAATCCGCTCCACGAAGCGAGTAAACAGTTCTCCGTCAAAGCCCTTCAGCATTGCCGCCTTTGTGGCGTATTGCAGGAGCTCGCTGACCTCATGCAGGTTTATATTGTCACTGTTTATGAAGCGGGATATGGATTCTTTCTGGCGCTGTATGCGCTCGGCTTCTTGCAGAAGTTCATTGTTCCCCTTATTGTAAACGGCAGGCTCAAGGTAGCCACGGGTCTGTAGAGTAACCAGCACCTTTCGCTGTTCCGCGTTTTCTTCGAGCTTTTTATCGAGGGCGTGCAGCTTTGCCACACTATCTTCGGAGTTGATACCGCGAAGGCCCATTAACAAGGGCCTTAAAACGGTTTGATGACCGAATATGAGCTTGTTCATCATAGTTACAAACGCATATTCAAAATGAGACTCCTGGATGTATTTCATGGAACATTTTTTGGCGTCCGCTATATGATTGGTACAGCACCAGGCGATATTATGCCTGCCGGTGGAGTGGATACGACGTTTGAATTTGCCGCCGCATTGACCGCAGATGATTTTGCCTGAAAACGGATATCGGTTTTGGTACTTATCCTGATATTTTTCAACGCCTTTTTCTTTGCCGTGCTGTTCGATGATAGCCTGCGCGGCATCGAAATCCTCATGGCTGATAATCGCATCATGATGATTTTTAATCAGGAACTGGTCTTTTTCACCGTAATTGTAGTGGCGGTTGAAGTGCGTATCGGTGTAGGTCTTTTGAAAAATGGCATCGCCGGTGTATTTTTCATTACCGAGCATCCCGCGAATGGTTGTCGCCGTCCAGCGACCGCCTTTCTTGGATGGTACATCGCGGCGGTTCAGCTCATTTGCAATTTTGCCGGTACCATTGCCGGAAAGAATTTCAGAAAAGATAAAACGGACGACAGCTGCTTGTGTTTCATTCATGACCAGCTTTCCATCAGCAGTATCGTAGCCGTAGGGCGGATAGGAAATCTTGAAGGTCCCGTTTTGAAACCTACGCTTTACCGACCATTTGCTGTTTTCCGCAATAGAGACCGACTCACTTTCGGCCAGTCCACTCAGGATTGACAGCATGAGTTCACTTTCCATTGACCCGGTGTTGATATTTTCCTTCTCGAAGTAAATAAAAATACCGAGGTCAAGCAGCTTCCTCACCAGTTCCAGACAGTCCGTTGTATTCCTTGCGAACCGGCTAATGGACTTTGTTACGATGAAGTCAATTTTTTTGTTCTCACAGTCGGCAATCATGCGAAGCAGCTCTGGCCGCTTTTCCTTTTTCGTACCGGTAATGCCCTCGTCATAATAAAGACCGGCAAAATCCCAGTCAGGATTTGATTTGATGTAGGATTCGTAGTGCTTTATCTGTGTGTCGAGACTGACCAGCTGGTCATCACTATCGGTGGACACACGGCAGTAAGCCGCAACACGCAGTTTGGGGCGCTCTGTAAAATCAGACGTATTTTCAGTGATTTTCGTTACCTTTTTCAACTTTCACCTCCTTGTCAGTGTGACATATTACCTCTGAAGTTCAGTAATATCAACGGTTT
>Ga0116152_10002092_pt1 | contig 16272 bp, 20 predicted proteins | sample AD_UKC119_MetaG_FD_89894 | JGI IMG/M metagenome (GOLD analysis project Ga0116152, IMG submission 89894) | Active sludge microbial communities of municipal wastewater-treating anaerobic digesters from Hong Kong - AD_UKC119_MetaG | ecosystem: Engineered > Bioreactor > Anaerobic > Digestate... | reverse complement strand
TTTTTCTTTCATTCCTAATTTTACCTCTTTCATCGTTTCCACCTCGGTGGAATATTATATCACAGTTGGGACATTTTCCCGGAATAACACCTAAGACATTATCATAGATTAATCATATTTTTGTTTATAATAAGCAAAAAACATTTGACTTTTCATATATTTATAGTATAATTCTAACTGGTACATTTTTCTTATAAATCCCACATAAAAATGGATAGTGGGAATATCTATTTTTGTGAATAAGAGAAAGGAAATAAAATTATGGAAAGTTATATGCAAAAAAAAGAGACTGTAGATCGCAAATGGTATGTTATTGATGCAACAGATATACCACTTGGAAGACTTGCAGCAAAAGCTGCTCATATGCTTAGAGGTAAGCATAAGGCAACATTTACGCCACATATAGATTGTGGAGACAATATCATTATAGTTAATGCTGAAAAAGTAAAATTAACTGGTGATAAATTAAATAAAAAAGTATACTATGATCACTCTAGATATGTTGGAGGATTAAGAGTAAGAAAAGCTAAAGAAATGGTTGAAAAATACCCAGTAGAGATGGTTGAAAGAGCTATTAAAGGTATGTTACCTAACGGAAGATTAGGAAGAGCAATGTATAAAAAATTATTTGTTTATGCAGGTTCTGAACATCCACATACAGCACAACAACCTGAAGTACTAGAAGTTAAATAGGGAGGAATAACATGCCAAAGAAAGAAAAAGTTACATATTGCGGAACAGGAAGAAGAAAAGAAGCAATTGCAAAGGTTAAACTTATTCCTGGAAGTGGAAAAATTACTGTAAATGGTAAAGATGTACATGAATATTTTCCATTTGAAACACTAGTTATGGATTTGGTTCAACCATTAGATGTTACTGAAACTAGAGAAACTTTTGATGTAATTGCAGAAGTTAAAGGTGGAGGTTTTAATGGTCAGACAGGCGCTATTCGTTTAGGAATAACAAGAGCACTGCTTGAATCAGACGAAGGTAATGAATCAGACAATAATTTTAGATCAGTTCTAAAAAAAGCAGGATTTATTACAAGAGATGCAAGAATAAAAGAACGTAAGAAATATGGTTTAAAGAAAGCTCGTAAAGCACCACAATTCTCAAAACGTTAAGAAATAAGGCAAGTAAAGTTTACATACTACTTGCTTTTTTTGTTTGAACTTACATAGCTGTCAAATTATAATTATATTGGAGGTATTTATGGAAGATGAACACATTAATGAAAATAAAATAGACTATAACAAAGTACCAATAGATGAACTTAAGGAATTAGATCCACTTTTAATTGCAGAGATGTTTAAACAAGCAAGAAGCAAAGACTTTGATGGACTAAGTGAAGAAGTGATTATAGATGCTGCAAGTCAAGTGTGGGGTAAAAAGCCATTAGAAGAAAAACAACTAAAAAGATAGTAAATAATTTTATATTTTGCATAAAATTTGATGAGGGATATATATGGCAAAATATAGAATTATTTTTTTTATGATATTATTTATTGCTTCATGCATGGGTGTTTACGCGATAGTAGAACCAAAAGATTTTGATTTAATAGGAAAAACTATCTATATAGATCCAGGTCATGGTGGAAGGGATAATGGGACAAGTTACCAAGATATTTTAGAAAAAGATGTTAATCTTTCTATTTCGTTGAAGTTAAGAAATGCTCTTCTTGAAAAAGGCGCAATAGTTTTGATGACTAGGAGTGATGATTCTGATTTATCTAAGGAATATGATTCAAGCAAGAAAAAAGGAGACTTAAATAGAAGAATTAAATTAATCGAAGATAGTCATGCTAATATGTATATATCGATTCATACTAACTGGTATGAAAAGAGTCAATATAGTGGAATAGACATTTTATATAATGAAATAAATAAAAATAATGTTATTTTAGCAAACTATTTGTATGAAGGTTTTGAAAATGATAACATGCAAGTGCGTGAGATAAAAAAAGCTTATGATTATATATATAAAAACATTAATAATGTTGGTTTGTTAATCGAATGTGGATTTTTATCTAATGATAATGATAGATATTTATTACAACAAGAAGACTATCAGCAAAAATTAGTAAATAGTATTGTAAAATCTGTTATTAACTATTTCAATAATTAATAATTTTTGATATAATAACTTTATAGAATGGTGAGCCTATGGAAGAAGAAGTTTTAGAAAAAGATATTCTAAAAGATATCAAAAGGAAAAAGATAGTAAGCATCATATTAACGATAGTATCAATATCTTTAATTATTGGTAGTTTTTCTTATGCTTGGTTAAATGGGGTATTTACTTCTAATAATACTGTAAATATTACTGCTGGGAATCTTAACTTATCATATAATGCAAGTGACAATCTAATATCCCTTACAAATGAATTACCTAAATTAGATACGACCGCTTTGGCTAATAATTCGGCTCACACATTTACATTAACAAATGATGGAACTGAGAATATTGGTTACATTATTAGATTAGAAAATATATGCGTAACAGGAGTAGATATTGATGCCTGCGTACCTAATGCTTATATGAAGACAGCAATTAAGGTTGGAGATGGCAGCTATACAACAAGTTCACTTAACTATTCAGATATCATTGCAAGAGGTAATATCTCAGCAGGAGAGACAATTTCATTTTCACTAAAAATATGGCTAAATTCTACAACACCAAATGTATATAATCCTGGTACTACAACTGATACAATAATGTATAAAGGCAAAATTGTATTAACGGCAACTCAACAGCTAGGAACTTTAGTATCAAGTATTACAACAACTTTATCAAACACATCAGTAAATGTTGGATCACAGATTCAAGCAAGCGCAACAGTATCACCATCAGATGCAAGAGATCAATCATATACTTGGTCTAGTAGCGATTCAAGTATTGCAACCATTGCTTCAGATGGAACTGTAAGTGGAATATCAGCAGGAACTGCCTATATATGTGTTACTGCTAACGATGGTGGAAATGCTTATGATTGCAAATTATTAACAGTTGTTGATCCATCATAAGAAAAGACATCATAATAATGTCTATTATTAATCACTTGGTAAGTGATTTTTTTTGAAATAATTTTTAATCTCATCTTCATCCTGATAGTAGATATATCCTTCTTTTTTAGCCATATAAGAATCGTTACCTTTTCCTAAAAAAAGAATAGTATCGTCTTTTAAGGCATTTGACAAGGCATAATTAACAGCATCTTTTCTACTTGTTATAATAACGTAGTTATCATTATTTACATTCTCTAACATGTCATAAATAATATCAATAACTTCTTCATCTCTGGGATCATCTTCGGTAAATATAACTAAATCAGAATACTTACTAGCAAGCTTACCAATATATTTTCTTTTAGTTTTATCTCTTCCACCAGCACAACCAAGGATAGTGATCAATCTATTTTTTTTAATTTTACTAAAATATTTTAATGTCTCTTTAGTAGCATTAATAGTATGCGCATAATCGACAATAATGTCATAATTTTGCCCACATTTAATTGAAGATAGTCTTCCTGCAATTGGTTTAATGGTAGAAATATATTTTAGTACTTCATTAATATCAATATCAAAGCAACAAATTGCAGCAATAGCCGCTACTAAATTATAGACATTATAGATAGCTAGTAGAGGACTACTAATTTTATAAATATTTTTTTTATATTTTAAGTTAAAAGTAGTATGATCAGTAAAACTTTTTATGTTTGAAATATAAAAGTCGCAATTTTTATTTTTTCCATATGTAATGATGTTAGAGTTACAACTTTGTTTAATAAATTTATAAAATTTATCATCTCTATTTAATATTGCCCACCCACTGCTTTTAATCTGCTTAAACAGTTTTGCTTTCGTTTGCTTATAATTTTTCATAGTTTTATGAGTATTTAAATGATCTTTAGTTATATTGGTAAGTATGCCTATATCAAATTGTAAACCATGACATCTATCATAAAATAATCCCTCACTAGATACTTCCATTGCCATAACTTTACATTTTTTTCCAATAGATTTTTTTATAAACTTAATAATATTTTCTAACTTTGGTGTAGTATTTTTAGTAGTTGTTGATGTATTATCAATTTTAAAACCAATAGTGCCCAAGTAACTAGTTTTAATAAAATTAGACAACAAGTCTTTAACCAAATTAGCAACTGTTGTTTTACCATCAGTACCAGTAATCCCAATCAGATTTATATCATCTAAATTAACATCATAATAATTTAAAACAATTTTTAAAAGTTCATCATCAACATTGTCAACCTTAATTATTGGAATACTACTTTCTACCATAGTATCTTCACATATTATTTTTTTAGCACCATTATTTATTGCATCCTCAATATATTTATCTCGCTCTTCAATATTTTTATTGTTACATACAAATATATCATTTTTTTTAACATCTTTAGAGTTAGTTATAATATTAAACCTTTTACGCAAATTACATCATCTGCATATTAGAAGATGGATAAGGTGTATAAGTATTTGGTTTGTAATAACCATTATTATTTGATTCTAACGCTTCTAGTCTTTTTTCTATTTCATCAAGACGTCTTTCTATTTCATTTAATTTCATATCTAGTGGTTGTTGCTGCATATTAAAATTTCCCGGGAACATCATATTAGGTGGCATTTGCATATTCATAAACATTCTCCTTTTCGTTTTATTCTATGCAAATGTTTATTTTTTGAATAGGCTATAGTATAATTTAGTTAGGTGATTTGTATGCGGTTAAGAAATGTCAAAGATAAAGAAAATATATTAAATAAATCAAAATATGTTTTAAAAGATATAAATAATTTAAAAGGTAATTGGAATAAAATATTTAATAATAATAATCCAATTCATTTAGAGATAGGTACTGGTAAATGCAAATTTTTAATAGAAAATGCAATAAATTATCCAAACATTAACTTTGTTGGTATTGAAAAAAGTGATAGTATACTTGCCCTTGGTGTTAAGGATATTGATGATAATTTAAATAATTTATATTTTATTAACATTGATGCTGATGGGGTGGATTTCCTTTTTTGTCATGAAATAAGTATGTTATATCTTAATTTCTCGGATCCGTGGCCAAAGAAAAGACACACTTTCAGGAGACTTACAAGTCCCATATTTCTAAAAAAGTACGATAATATTTTTAAAGATAGGCCATATATTATTCAAAAAACAGACAATAAAAGTTTATTCGAATATTCCATAATAAGTTTTAGCGAATATGGGTATAAAATCGCAGATATTTCTTTAGACATGGAGAGTAGAGAAGATATAAAAAATATAAAAACTGAATATGAAGATAAATTTAGTAAAAAAGGACAGCCAATATATATGGTAAAGGTCGAAAAATATTGATAATTATACTTTTTATTTAAAAATATATTTGATATAATAACATAAGTAGGTGATATACATTTATGAAAAAGATAAAACTATTGTTAGTCGTAGTATTTGCTCTATTATTAACAGGCTGTTCTATATATCAAATTAATAAATTAACATATGACCAAGTTATAGATTTAACGGTTTATGATAAGTCACCGGAGTCTAATACTTCGATGCAAGGCGTTAAATTTTATTTACCAAGAGATATGAGAATTGAAGTATCGGGAGATAATAATGCAATTTTATATAGTGATGGTGACAAATATTATTTATATATTGATGTCATCAGTTATTATAATAAAGCGACAAATGAATATGATTTGGAGTTAAGCGGAGATAGAATATATACAAAAGAGATTGAATATCAAGAGAAAAAAGGGTATATTATAATTACAGAACAAGAAGAAAATTATTTTTTAGAAATAATGCATAATTATGGTAAAATAGAATTGATAACAACAAAAGATAAAATAAAAGTGTCTCTTGCCAAAGCACTAACAATTTTATCAAGCGTCACATACAATGATAAAGTTATTGCAAGTTTAATTGGTGAAAATAGTCTAGATTATGATGAAGAAACTTATAATTTACTTAGTCCAGATGAAAGAAAGGCAAATGTTTTAGACTATGCACAAGAATATGTTGATACAGAAGATGAAATACCAGATGAAGATATAATAAACTGATAATATGAGGTGGAAATCATGGGATTGATGAACAAGATCAAAGATATGTTCTTCGAAGAAGCTGATGATGAAGATATTCAAATCAATGATAATAGAAACAAAATTGATAAAAAGGAAAAAGTTGCCAAAAAGATTGAATTTTCCAAAAGAAGATTTAAGCAATCCGAAGAAGAGCAAGAAGAACCAATAGCGATTGAAATTGAAAAAGAATCTTTAAAAGAGAAAGCAGCAGTAGAAGAAGAAACACTTGAAATTGAAGAAGATGAGGAAGAAGATGCCCCAGTTATTTTTGATGATGAAGATTTTATAGAAGATTATGTTGCAGTAGAGGAAACTAAGGAACACGTTTTATACGGAGGAACATATCAAAAAAAGGACATAGAAAAAAATAATAAAAAATTTGAACCTTCTCCAGTTATATCTCCAGTTTATGGAGTTCTTAGTAAAAACTATAGCAAAGAAGATTTTGAGGAGCGCAAAGATTTAGATCATTTATTTGTTAGTGAAAGAAAGAAAAAAATAACATTTGATTCCGTGAGACAAAAAGCATATGGTGATTTAAAAGAAGAAATAGAGTCAACTATGGACATACCGCTTGAAAAAGAAGATAAATCATTATTGTACGATATGGAAGATGAACGGAAAGAGCCTGTCGTTGACAAGGTAACTTTGGGAGATGCGGAAGATTATTTTAGTGATTTGGGATTAGAATACAATGTTGATTATATTGATTCTGCAAAAAAAACAAGGATCGAAAAAAATAAAGAACTTAGTAATAAGGTAGAAGAAGAAGTAGATAATTATAAAAGAGATGATGAAGTAGAAGACAAAAACTTATATGATTTAATTGATATGATGTATGAGAATAAGGAGGAATAATTTGTGGGAGCATATAACGATGTATTATTGACAATTCTTTTGATATTAGGAGCAATTCTACTCATAGTTTTAATAGTTGTTTGCATAAAATTAGTATATACAGCAGATAAATTAAACATAATATTAAATGATGTAGAAAAAAAATTAGAAAGTGTCAATGGATTATTTGGAGTTATGGATCGTATTACTGATACAGTTTCGCTACTTAGTGATGGTATCGTAAACGGCATAACAAACATCTTTGAATATTTATTTTCAGGTAGAAAAAAAAATAAAGAAAAAAATAAGGAGGAATGAGTAATGAGTAAGAAAAAAGGACTTGGTAAATTTTTAGTTGGTGTAGGAGCAGGTGTTGGCCTTGGAATGTTATTTGCCCCAAACAAAGGAGAAATAACAAGGAGAAAACTAAAGGAAAAGATTGAAGAACTTTTAGCGAAAGCAAAAGAAATTGACATCGAAGAAGTTAAAGAAGACATAACCTGTAGAATTGAAGAAATAAAAGAAGAACTAGAAACATTAAATAAGGAAAAAGTAATAAAAATTGCCAAAGAAAAAAGCAAAGAACTTTTAGAGAAAGTTGATGATCTACTACAAGTTGCTAAAGAAAAAGCAACACCAGTTGTGGAAGAAGCAGTAGAAGAAGTAAGAGAAAAAGCAGTAGAAGTTACCAAGAGCGTTTTGGCAAAATTAGAAAAAGAAGAAAAAAAATAAATTTTTAAGGCATTAAGCCTTTTTTTGTTCTTTAAATATTGATTATAAATGCCAATTTTGATATGATTAACATAGGTGAAAAATATGAAGAAAAATAAAAAAATTAATTATATGAAACTATTAAAAATAATAACAATCATCTTAGGGATAATCTTTATACTAGAATTAGGATACTTAATATATGCTAAAATAAAGGTAGATAAAAATACTGTTTATGCTAATGCCACATACAGTGGTATTACAATAGAAGACGGATATATAGCAGTAGGAGAAAGTGATTTTAAAAACAGCAAAAAGAATGATTATATTAAAGAAGGATATCGTAAAGCTATAATTACTAAATATGATAGCAGTGGAAAAATTGTTTTTGAAAAAAAGTATGCTACCGGTCTTAATAGTAAATTTAATGATGTAATAGAAGTATCTGATGGCTATATTGCAGTAGGCAATGTAGAAGTTAATGTAGATCAAAATAAAAACAAGACACCAGAAGCTATAATAGTAAAATATGATAAGGATGTCAACTTACTATGGAGTAAAAACTATAATAATCTTGGAGTAAATAGTTTTAATGCTATTATTGAAACCGCAGCTAATACTTATTTGGCAGTAGGACAAAGTATTTATGAAACCAATATAATAGGAAATCATACAACAGGTGGAGCAATCATTGTAGAATATAGTCAAGATGGAGAAGAAATAAGAAGGGCAAACTATGATGGACCAAAAACAGGATTATATAATGATGTAATAGAAGTATCTGATGGTTATATAGTAGTTGGTAAAATAAAGTCTGCAACTGCCATAATTGCTAAATACAATAAAAACTTAGAATTAAAATGGAGAAAATTATATGGCAATTCAGATGATTATGGATTTAGAACAATAACATTATTAGATGAAAAGACATTTGTAGTGGGAGGATCTAAAGTATCAGAAACTTCAACTCTTCAAGAAATGCTAATTTTAAAATACAATACTTCAGGTGCTTTATTAGAAGAAAGAACATATAAATCAGATGAAAAAAATATGGCTAGAAGTATTAAATATAATTCTGATAATTTAATTGTGATAGGCAACACTAGTACAGCTGAAGAAGGAGATGCTATTAAATCATTTATAGTAGTCTATGATAAAGATTTAAATATCAAGAAAGAAATCAAACCTGTTGCCAATAATACACTTATTTTATCAGCGGGAGATCAAAGTAATGTTTTTGGCTATACAACACCTAAGATAGATGAGGCCGGTATTAAAGGAAAAGATATTTATCCTATTATTATTAATATTAGTGATAATTTAGAATTGAATTATTTAAAATTAAAATAATAATGTATAATGAAAATAGGAGAGAGATATGAATAATATTAAAAAAAATGTATTGTCGTTTATTGGTATAGTAGTTTTGATGATATTAATAGCAGGGGGAACTTATGCAGCTTTTATAATGACACAATCAGGATCAACAAATACAATTCAAACTGGGACAGTATCGTTTTCATATACACAGCCGAGCAGTAATGTTACACTTTCTAGTGCCTATCCAGTAACAGATGCAACAGGTCAAACTGGAGATTATTTTGAATTTAGTGTAAGTGCAACGACAAGTGGAGAGCATGATACTAATTATTATGTCTATTATGTTTTGGATAGTAATAATACGATGTCACAAAACGATATAAGGCTTTATTTAACAACAGTATCAGATAATGTTGAAACCGTTGTAGCGGGGTTCCCTAGAATAGCGGGTTATTCTGATGAGTATTCTTCTGGTTATCTTTTAGATAGTGGTATTTTTGAAACCAATAGTAATACTTTGAGTAAAACATATCGACTAAGAATGTGGATCAGTCAAGACTATACTGACAACTCTGGCTCAAAGACATTTAAAATAACAGTTAATACTTATGGGACAGCGATAGCAGAATAAAAAAAGAAGTTTTAATTAACTTCTTTTTACGTCTAACATTAAAGATAAAACCAAAGGTCTTCTGCCAGTTATGCTATGAATATATGTACTTACATTTTTGGTAAGCTCATTTTTTATTTCCAAGAATGTAGTCTTAGGAGCTTTTAAACTTTTATTTATTGATTTACTAGCAATGTTTTCAATATTTGATAACAACTTTTCATTCTCATTAATAAGTACAAAGCCACGGGTTGTAATATTTGGCTTAATTAAAAGCTTTTTCTTTTCCATATCAATATTAGCGATAACAACCAATATACCATCTTCTGCCATAACCTTACGATCATGTAAAACAGCACTTCCAATATCACCAATTCTATTACCATCAACAAAACTATCAATGATATCAATGTTACCTACTTTTGATATAGAATTGTTTTCTATCTCTAATATTTCACCATTATCGCAAACAAATGTATTTTCTCTTTGAACTCCACATTCAACCGCTAAATCAGCATGTTTTTTTAACATACGATAATCACCGTGAATAGGCATAAAGTTTTTAGGATTAATTAGTCTTATCATGAGTTTTAATTCTTCACTTTTGCCATGCCCTGATGTATGAATTCCACTTAATGATGCACTAGTATAAACCTTAACACCTTTTAAATATAAATTATTTATTGTATTACTAATACTAGTGGCATTACCAGGTATTGCAGATGATGAAAAGATAACAATATCTTCCGGACGAAGGGTTATAAACTTATGAACACCTTCAGCAATTCTTGATAGTGCAGCAAGAGGTTCTCCTTGAGTACCGGTACAAAGAAGTACTACTTCACTTGGCTTTAATGTATTAGCAACCTCTATTGATACAATAGTATTATCATTCTTAATATAACCACTTTCAATAGATATTTGAACATTATTCTCCATACTTCTACCCATTAAACATACTTTACGGTTGTTCTTTTTACATGTTTCAATAATATGTTTTAATCGATAGATATTGGATGCAAATGTTGCAATAATTAATCTATTATTTGGATGTTTTAAGAATATGTCACCCAAGGCAATATCAACTTTAGATTCACTTGATGAAAATCCTTCATCTAAAGCATTGGTACTATCACTAAGTAGTAGAGCGACACCTTTTTTGCCAATCGTTGCCATCTTGTACAAATCAGGTGGAGGACCAATAGGTGTCAAATCAAATTTAAAGTCTCCAGTATGTACAATAGTACCATCTAAACTTGTAACAGCAACTCCAAAAGAGTCTGGTACTGAGTGAGTAGTTCTAAAAAATTCTATCTCAAAATTACGATATTTTAATTTAGTATTTTCATCATATACATATAAAAATTTATAATTAATATTTCTTTCTTCTAATTTTTTTCTTATTAAGAAGGTAGCTTGATTAGGAGCATATATACTTGGAATACTCACTTCTTGAAGTAAAAATGGTATAGCACCTATATGATCTTCATGGCCATGAGTAATAATTAATGTTCTAATCTTTTTTTGATTATTCTTTAAAAAAGAAAAATCAGGTAAAACATAATCAATACCTCTAAGCTCTATATCTGGGAACAAAACACCAGCATCTATTATCACAATTTCATCATTGCGTAATAAACAATACATATTTTTTCCAACTTCTCCTAAGCCACCTAACGCAAAGACATAAGTCTTATTTGGCTTAAACATAAATAATCTCCTTTCATTAATTTTATCAAAGAATCAACCAAAACTAATTATACTATATTTTTGATTAAAAGTAAATAATTTGTTATACTTGAAGTGGTGATACAAATGGGAATATTTCAAAAGTTAAAAGAGTGGAAAAAAAAGAAAGATAGTGACTCCTATAGCATGGGTCTTACTAAAACAAAAGAGAATTTTGTTTCTAAATTAGTAAATCTAAATAATAAGTATAAGAAAGTAACAGATGAATACTTTGATGAATTAGAAGAAATTTTAATTATGGCAGATATCGGTGTTACAACAGTAATGAAATTTATGGACAAGTTAAAAGATAGAGTAAAAGAAGAACACATTGAAAATACAGATGATTTAAGAGAAGTAATTGTTGATGAATTATTTATTATATATGTAAATAATGAAATAATAGTAAATAAAATAAAATATGCAAAAGAAGGACCTACAGTAATACTTTTTGTTGGAGTAAATGGAGTGGGGAAAACAACAACCATTGCCAAGCTGGCTTCCAAACTTCATGATGAGGGGAAATCAACCCTTATGGTAGCAGCTGATACATTTAGAGCAGGAGCTAAGGAACAGCTTGAAGAGTGGGCTAATAAAACAGAAAGTTTTTTTGTAAAAAAAGATGATAATAGTGATCCTGCAAGTGTTGTCTATGATGGACTTGTAATGGCAAAAGAAAAAAATATTGATGTTGTTTTAATTGATACTGCAGGAAGACTCCATAATAAAATAAATTTAATGAAAGAGCTTGAAAAAATTAATAAAGTTATTTCGACCTTTATATCAGATGCTCCTCATGAGACACTTCTAGTAATTGATGCTACAACAGGCCAAAATGGTATTTCACAGGCAAAAAGTTTTAAAGAGATTACCAATGTAACGGGGATTGTATTAACTAAATTAGATGGCACATCTAAAGGTGGCATTGTTCTTGCAATAAAAGAAGAAACCAATATTCCAGTAAAATACATTGGATTAGGCGAAAAAAAAGAAGATTTGCAAGTATTCGACATAGAAAAATATATTTATAGTTTATTCAAAGACTTTAATAAATGAGTTCATAAAGAATTCATTTTTTTTTAATATATTTTTAACATATAATATGCTATAATCTACATAGTAGGTGAGAATAATATGGGGAATCCAAAAGTATTTAAAACACTTGATGAACAAGTCAACATCTTAGAAGAAAAAGGATTAGTAGTTAAAGATGAGGAATATGCTAAAGAAGTTTTGTTGAGAGAAAACTACTTCTTTTTAAATGGATATCGCCATGTTTTTATGAAATCTAGCGATAGAAAAGTATTTATTCCAGGTACAAGTTTTGAAGAACTTTACAGTTTGTTTTTATTTGATAGATCACTTAGAACTATATTATTCAAGAATGTTACTATCATAGAAAATAATATAAAATCAATTATTTCTCATCAACTATCTAAAAAATATGGTTTTAAAGAAAAAGATTACTTAAATCCACATAATTTTAATACGACGGGTGATAGGAGAAAACAAGTGTCAGATTTAATAGGCAAGATGAAAAGACAAATTAGATCAAATGCAGCACAACATGCAGCAACGATGCATTATGTTAATAATTATGGATATATACCTTTATGGGTACTTGTTAAAGTATTATCATTTGGGATTGTTGCAGAATTATTTTCCATACTAAAAAAAGAAGATCAGTATGATATTATTGATTTTTATAAAATAGATATTGAGGATTTTGTTGTGTATTTATCTATTCTTGCCAATTATCGTAATATATGTGCTCATGAAGATATTGTTTTTGAAAATAAAACACAAAAATATATAAATGATACTATATTTCATAGGCAGTTACAAATTCCAATTACAGATAATGAATATGTCTATGGCAAAAATGATTTATTTGCACTTATCATAATTATTAAATCTATGCTTAAAGATAATGAAGTATATGACATGGTGTTAGAAATTGATAAGGCAATAAACAATCTTGAACTTAATTTAAGAAGTATACCTATTAATAAAGTATTAGATAGGATGGGATTCCCAGAAAATTGGGTAGAAATAAAAAACATAAAGAAAGAAGAGATGTTTTAATGAAAGATACTACATTAAAATATATAATTACAATTATTTTAATGCTATTTATTGGTGCAGGATCAATGTATCTATTAATAATAGAATTAAATGTAAAAACTGCAACTGTTTCTGGTAGTAATGGTACATGCTATACATCATGTGAGGACAAAGTGACAATCACTGATACAGGAATAAGTAGTGCAGTAGAAAAGATTTATGATGCTGTTGTAATTATTGAAAATTATAAAAATAATACATTGTCATCAACTGGTACGGGATTTGTTTACAAAGTAGATGAGAACTATGGCTATATTATTACTAATTATCATGTTGCGGGTGATTCACAGAAAGTGGTTGTTATCATGTCAGATGATACAGAAGTTAATGGCACATATTTGGGTGGAGATCAGTACATGGATATATCAGTTATCAAAATTGATAGTAAATATGTCACAAAAGTAGCAGAAATTGGTGATAGCAATAAAACACAGTTGGGAGATACTGTCTTTACCGTAGGAACTCCTGTTGGCTATGATTATCGTGGCACAGTGACAAGAGGAATATTATCAGGCAAAGATAGATTAGTAGAAATATCAATATCAGGTTATCAAAGTGATTGGGTAATGAAAGTACTTCAGACAGATGCTGCAATTAACCCTGGTAATAGTGGAGGACCACTTGTCAATTCTAATGGTGAAGTCATTGGAGTAAATTCATTAAAGATAGTTAATAATCAAATTGAGGGTATGGGCTTTGCAATACCAATAGAAGATGTTATGGTTCACATAGCAACGTATGAAAAAGGTGAGTCTATTGACCGCCCTGCGCTTGGAGTTTCAATGTTAAACACAACAGAAACATTTAATTTATATAGAAATGGTATAACATTAGACAAAAGTATAGAAAGTGGCGTAGTAATTGCATCCGTAGAAAAAGATTATCCTGCATATGGAAAATTACAAAAAGGTGATGTGATTGTTAAAATTAATAATGATGAAATAGAGAACATATCATATTTCAAATATAATTTATATAAATATCAAGTAGGAGACACAATTAAAATAACATACATTAGAGATGGTAAAACATCTACTGTAGATATTATTTTAAATAAAGTTGCAGAATAAAAAAAGATAGACATTGCATAGATATTAATATATAATACTTTTTATTAAAAGAGGTGATATCATGGTACGTATTAAGAATCATAAATCTTCAATATTTGATATTGATGCGAATGTTGTTACTTTGATTATGTATGCAGCAATTGCAATATTAGGATTTTCTCCATATGTTAACTTGCTTACATTTTCAATACCAATGGTGGTTTATGGAGTAGAAAAGAAAAGTAAATATGTAAAGGAAAATGCTATTCAGGCTGTTACTATTAGTTTGATAGCAACAATTATATATCTAGTATTTATGATAGTTTCAGTAATTATGACTCCACGATGTACATCAACTTATGTATGTTTTGGATCTTCTATAATTCATAAAGCATTTGGTTTTTATGGAAGTTTAAGATGGATGGTTGCAGCATTTGTATTTATAGTATGTTTAATAGTAGCACTTAGAAGCTATAATTATGAGAATGCAGAGCTAAACGAATTATCAAAAATTAATTTAAAAATTAAAAAGATCTTAGACAAAGTATTAAAGACTGATGATATAACTGAAGATAATAAAGATAAGAATAAGAAGTTAAAGAATAATTTATCAATTGAAAGCAAGCCCAAGAAACCACAGACAAAAAATAAGCAACAACCTGTTGATAAAAAAATCGTCAAGCAAACAAAAAAGGTAAAAAGCAATGAAGAATAAATTAGGATTATCAGATGATATGCTAGCAGTAGTAGAGAACAATCTTGTTGATTATAAATTGACGTTGCTAGATGAATATTTTACTTTTAATGAAAATCATAGAGGATTGGAATATTTAAAGAAGCTTCATAGTTTTCTTTTCTCAGATTTATATGACAATGCCGGAGAACTTTCTAAAGATGTTGATTCCATTAGAGAACAAGAAGCGGAGCAATTACTGAGTAATATATATGAATCAATTGGATATCTTGATTATAGTGAGGCACTGATAATAATCAATGAAAGTATAAAAGATATAAGAGACATGCAAATATTTAATGATGGGAATGCCAGGACAATATATGCATTTGTTATGGTAGCGATGAAAGATCATCAAGTAGCAACACATCAGCTGGTTTGCAGTGAAGAGCGCAGGAATTTTGAGATAAGTATGAGAACCAATCAAGAAAGAAGATAAAAAGTGATAGCACATTCATGTGCTTTTTTCATACACTAATATAGGTGATTTAAATGAATTTTAGAGCAATAAAAGGAGTTGTAATAGATGCAGGTCATGGTGGGGATGATCCAGGAGCAGTAGGCAATGGTATAATCGAAAAAAATTTAAATTTAGAAGCATCTGAATACATGTATAACAGGTTAAAAGAATTAGGTATTCCAGTAAAAATAATAAGATCAACTGATGAGACACTATCTTCAACTGATAGAACAAAAAGAATATTAAATGCTTTTGGTAATAGTTCAGATGTTATTGTCATATCCAATCATATTAATGCAGGAGGTGCGACTATATCCATGTGGTAACCAAATTTAACTCCCTATAAGAAAAATGATATATTTATTAAAAAATTGCATTTATCTCCAAAAAACCTACTGTAATAAATATTTAAAAATAACAAAAAATTACGGTGCAGAGTAATAAATGTCAATAACTTTTGAAAATGTCTCAAAAATTTTTAATAATATTATATTTTTCTAATTCATTCATTCTTAATTTAACCTTTCTCATATATATCACCTTGATGATATATTATATTATAAGTGAGACATTTTCTAAAGATAACACTTAAGAC
>Ga0116152_10002091_pt1 | contig 16272 bp, 18 predicted proteins | sample AD_UKC119_MetaG_FD_89894 | JGI IMG/M metagenome (GOLD analysis project Ga0116152, IMG submission 89894) | Active sludge microbial communities of municipal wastewater-treating anaerobic digesters from Hong Kong - AD_UKC119_MetaG | ecosystem: Engineered > Bioreactor > Anaerobic > Digestate... | reverse complement strand
GGTATAGCCTGACATTAAGATAATAGGCACATACGGGTTGGGGGATTTGGGATCTGTTCTAATCTTTTGGATAAGTTCTAGGCCATCAATTGGGGTCATAAACCAATCCGTGATGATGATGTCCGGATCATGTTGGCAATATAACTCATAGGCCTCATCGGCATTACGGGCGCCGAGTAGATTCTTAAAACCGAATATCTGTAAAATCGACTTGGTCAGCGTCAGCATCGGAAGCAAATCTTCCACGACCAAAATTTTTATATCATCAAGTTTATAAGGCATACGGGCGAAATATTGTTAGAAAATACAATTATAACAATATTTTACTACCTTTTTATTAATGCGACAACGCCTAATGAAATGCCATAAAACCTAGGCGATAATGGGGTTTTTCTCTCCCAAAGACATCACAAGATCAGCAACTTCTTGGGTTGCCTTGGTTAGTGCCTCCTCATCAATCCCGCGCAGAACAAGCGTTGTTCCGAATTTGCCGTTTTGATATTTCGGGTATGACCCAATGGCGAGCATGGGATAACGGTCCTGAATAGCGCTCAAACCATCGGCAATATAGCTTTCGGCCAAATCAGCGCTGACGCTGCGACTTTCCACAGGTTTACCCCCTTTCAGCGTGGGAACAATAGAATCCAGCATCGCCTGCATAATGCGCGGCACGCCTGCCATGACATAGACATTGCCAATGTTAATTCCTGGCGCGCCGCTGACGGGATTGTCAATTAACGTCGCCCCTTTCGGGATCATAGCCATCTTCTTGCGGCTTTCCGTGATCAGGCTTTCGTCCTTATAATAAGCCAAAAGTTCGGCATAGGCCGCCTTATTCAACTCCAATTCCACCCCGAATGCCTTGGCTACATTTTCGGCGGTGATATCATCATGTGTCGGGCCAATTCCGCCCGTGGTCATCACATAATCATGGATGGCGCGCAATTCATTGACAGTCTCGATAATCTTCTGCCCGTTGTCGGGAATGACCCGAACTTCCATCAACCTGACACCCGCCGCACCTAGCTTTTCAGCCGTATAAGGAATGTTTTTATCATGCGTGCGGCCCGAGAGGATTTCATCCCCGATAATAACCAGCGCCGCCGTATAAATCTTCTCGCTCATAATGTGCTCTATCCTTATTTTGCGCCCTTGATTTGGTGATTTATATATATAAAGTGTTCCTCATGATGACACAAGCACAACCAAAATATAACGGCAGCGGGATTGAGCTGCATACGCCCGAAGACTTTGACGGTATGCGCGCGGCAGGAAAGCTCGCAGCGCAAACCCTCGACATGATTACCGAACATGTGGTACCTGGCGTTACGACGGAGGAACTTGACCGCCTGTGCCATCTCTTTATCACAAAACACGGGGCTATTCCCGCTCCGCTGAATTACAAAGGGTTTCCAAAATCTATCTGCACCTCCATCAACCATGTGGTCTGTCACGGTATTCCTGAAGAAAAATCTTTGCGCGAAGGTGACATTGTCAACATTGATGTCACGGTTATTTTGAATGGTTGGCACGGCGACACTTCCCGCATGTATATGGTGGGAGATAAAATTTCAGTGAAGGCGCGTAAGCTTTGCGATGTAACCTATGATTGCTTAATGGCGGGAATTGAACAGGTCAAACCTGGTAATACTCTGGGGGATGTCGCTCACGCCATCCAAACACTGGCAGAAGAAAACCGTTTTTCTGTGGTGCGGGATTTTTGTGGGCACGGCTTAGGACGCACCTTTCACGCCCCGCCTTCTGTCGTGCATTTTGGCCAACCGCATACAGGGGAAATATTAGAACCTGGCATGTTCTTCACGATCGAACCGATGATTAACACAGGCCATTACGCCACAAAAGTTTTGGCCGATGGGTGGACAGCCGTCACGCGTGATCGCGGCCTTTCCGCACAGTTTGAACATTCCCTCGCCGTCACAGAAGATGGGTTTGAAATTTTTACCCTGTCTGAAAAAGGGTACACAAAACCACCTTATTAACCCCTCACCCGATCTCCTGACAGTCGATCACCCTCTCCCACGGGGAGCGGGATGAGAAGGCTTAGCGAATGCAATGCGCTTATCCGTAACTGAGTGAGGAGAGAAAATTAATAAAATCTTGGTGTCTTGGTGTCTTGGTGGTAAAAAACAATATGGAAGCAAAAAAGGCACCAAAACCCCATCACACTGGCCATCGTGACCGCCTGCGGGAACGATTTTTAAACGCCCCTGACAGCCTGCCTGATTATGAACTGTTGGAACTTCTGCTTTTCATGGTGATCCCGCGCAAGGATGTTAAACCCATCGCCAAAAATTTAATCGCGCGTTTTAAAAACATTAATGGCGTGCTCAATGCGTCGCCCAATGACCTGATGGGCGTGGACGGCATTTCACAAAACTCTGCCATTGCCCTACGTTCCATCCGCGCCGCAGGACTTCGTTTATTGAAACAGGATATGATAGGACGCCCTGTCTTAAATAGTTGGCAACGCCTGATTGATTATTGTGAAGCCGCGATGGCCAATGAAAATAAAGAACATTTTCGTCTGCTGTTTCTCAATAAGAAAAACGAAGTTATCGCCGATGAAGTGCAACAAAGCGGCACGGTCGATCACACCCCCGCCTACCCACGGGAAATTATGAAACGCAGTTTAGAGCTCGGCGCGACCGCTCTTATTCTGGTGCATAACCACCCCAGTGGAGACCCGACGCCGAGCCAAGCAGACGTTGCTCTTACCAAACAAATCATTGCCGCCGCCGCGCCCTTTGATATTGTTATTCACGATCACCTCATCGTCTCTCGTAACGGCACCGCGAGCTTTAAGACTTTAGGGTTGATTTAAAAGAGGACAAATAAATGACTAAAGTAGAATCTAAAAATTCTCTAATTAGCTACAAAGGTACATCAAAATATGAACCTATAGAAAGTTGCTGCATTTCTAAAGAAGACCTGCTTAAACTTTATAAAATATTAGACAAACAAACATCTGTTGCTGTTGAAAAACATTTATCAGAAATACCTAGATTAGAAGATAAGACTCCAGAGGAAGATGAAGCTTTAAGACAAAATGTTAGAGAGCTTGGAAAATTAACTGTAATAATAAATAATCAATATGGTGAACAAATAGTTAGCCAAACAGAAGAAGATTTAAAAAAAGAAAACCTACCTGACAAAATTACTTTCATTGCATTTGATAGTGCTGTTGGATTGGAAAATAAACAAGTTAATATTATCTTAGATAATAAATTTCGTTTAGAGCTCGATTTTTCGGAACCTCCTGGGTTTAATGAGTACAATCCTTTTGATAGTTCAACTCCCAATAAAAGCTCTTTATTTGTTAATGGAAAAGATAGCAACTGGGCAATAGCTGTATCAGATTTAATTAAAAACTTTTTTAAAGAAAGAGGTACAAAAACTAATTTAATACACAGCAGAATTATATTCGTATTATTAAGTTGGTTAATATTAGTTCCTGTAGCTCTGTGGACAACTTACAGGCTAGACCCTTTAATAGTTAACTCATTAGATGATGTCGGAACTGGGTTAAGAGCTATAATAGATGTCTATTTGTTTCTATTAATATTTGCATTATTGCGCACTTTAGTTTGGAGTATCAGATGGGCTTACCCAATAATAGAAATTAAAGGCACTAAAAATAATATAGTTAGATGGTCAATAAACTTTTTAGGATTAGCTTGTTTAGCAAGTTTTTTTACCGATTTTATGAAATACATATTCTAAGACATTCAGGTTAATTCAAGGCGCGGCGCTTAAAGCTGCTGATACTTCTGCTTTGTCGAGGTGGTACTCCGTATAACGGCGATTGCCGCTATCGCGTTGCGTGATCGATTCAATTGGCACGCCTCTTCCCTTTAGGACAGAAATTGTTTTCGTTAATGTCGTATGGGCGACATTCACTAACTCAACATTTTGCTGAGCGGCCTTAATGGGTGTCATATAATCATGAGTAATCATTGTTCGTAAAACTGCGCGCTCCATTTTACGCGTTGGAGGCACGCCATAATGTTTTGCGACCGCTTCAAAATCGAGCTTCATGGTTTGGGGTGATTTTGTCATGATTTATACTCCGTATGTTTTTTACCCCTTCTATAAAGCGCATTATAAAATGCACGTCAATATTATTGTCATAAAAATAATTTGATTTGTAAGATTTTATTCCTATTTATTTCATTCTATGCTATACTCACCTCTGATGTCCGTTTGGGATGCGTCCTTGCGCTTGTGCGTATGGCGACCCTTAAATGAGGCGGCACGGTTTGGGAAAGACATCCCAAAGCGCAGAGAACGTGAACCCACCCTCTTTCCATAGGCACCCCCACCCCCCGTTTCATACGGAACAAAAAGAAGAAAATCGATTTCACCATTAAAAACAACAGGTTACATGCCTAAAAAAGAGGCAAAAAACGCTGTTTCGGGTCTAGCATATTGTGTTTAACGGTGCTAAAACTCCTCATGTCATTCTTCGACTTGATCGAAGAATCTCCTTAGATTTGCCTGATCCTTTGGTCAAGCCAAAGGATGACAGCAGGATAGAAAGCGTTAAAAAGAAGATGATCCCTCGTTATACCCGCAAAGAAATGGCCGATATTTTTGAGCCCGAAAATCGTTTTAAAATCTGGCTCGAGATTGAAACACTGGCTTGTGAGAAGATGGCCGAGCTTGGTGTCATTCCGCAAGCCTGTCCCAAAGCCTTGCGTGAGAAAGGTGGTTTTGATGTCGCGCGCATTGATGCGATTGAGGCTGAGGTCAAGCATGACGTGATTGCCTTCCTGACGAGCGTGGCCGAACATATTAACGATCCTGAAGCCTCGCGTTATGTGCATCAGGGGATGACCAGTTCGGACGTTGTAGATACCTGCTTTGCCCTGCAACTGACGCAGGCGGCAGATATTCTGCTTGGGGATTTGGACAGGTTGCTTGCGGCGCTGAAGAAACGCGTAATGGAGCATAAAGATACGCTGTGTATTGGTCGCTCTCACGGTATTCATGGCGAACCAACGACCTTCGGGCTGAAGCTTGCGGGTCACTATGCGGCCTTTTCCCGGGCGCGCAAACGCTTAGTGGGGGCGCGGGAGGAGATCGCCGTGTGTACCATCTCTGGCGCGGTTGGTACCTACGCTACCGTCAATCCGCAGGTGGAAGAATATGTGGGTGCAAAACTTGGCCTTCGCCCTGAAACGGTGGCCACGCAAGTCATTCCCCGTGACCGTCACGCGATGTTCTTCTCCACCCTTGGCGTCATCGCCAGCTCAATTGAAAATTTTGCGATAGAGGTGCGGCACTTACAACGGACCGAAGTGCGTGAGGCTGAAGAATTTTTTTCTGCGGGTCAAAAAGGCTCATCCGCGATGCCTCATAAGCGCAACCCTATTCTAAGCGAGAACTTAACGGGTTTGGCACGCTTGGTGCGGGCGACGGTTGTTCCTGCGCTTGAAAATGTTGCGCTATGGCATGAGCGTGATATTTCTCACTCCTCTGTGGAGCGGAATATTGGCCCCGACGCCTGCGTGACTTTGGACTTCGCGCTGAACCGTATGGTCGGGCTTGTTGAAAATCTTTTAGTCTACCCTGACACGATGATGGAAAATCTGGAGAAGATGGGCGGCCTTGTCTTTTCTCAACGTGTCCTCCTCGCCCTCACTCAAAACGGGATATCCCGAGAGGACGCCTACCGTATCGTTCAGCGCAACGCTATGGAGGTGTGGGCCACCAAGGGTAAAACAACATTACTTGAATTTCTGTTAAAAGACAAAGATGTCACTGCAAAATTAAGCGAAGGTGACATCAAGGCCATCTTTGATTACAAAGCCTATACACGCCACGTTGAATCAATTATTAATAGAGCGCTAAATTCTTAAATAAAAAAAGGAGCATCCCATGAAAGGCGATAAAGCAGTAATACAAGAGTTAAATAAAGCATTGAAAGGCGAATTGACCGCCATCAATCAATATTTCCTGCATGCCAAAATGTTGGAAGATTGGGGCGTTTCAAAATTGGCCACGCATGAAAAAGCCGAGTCCATTGAGGAAATGGTTCATGCTGAAAAATTGATTGATCGCATTCTCCTCCTTGAAGGACTCCCGAACCTTCAAGACCTTGGAAAATTGAAAATCGGCGAAAATGTTGTCGAAGTGATTAAATCTGACATGGCTTTAGAAAAAGATGGCATCAAAGGATACCGTGAAGGTATCGCCGTAGCAGAAAAAGCAGGTGACTATGTCACGGCCGATTTATTCAAGGCTATTTTGGCCGAAGAAGAAGTCCATTTGGATCATCAGGAAACACAACTTAAGATGATCGAGGATATGGGGCTGCAAAACTTCCTCGCCCTAAATTCAGCTCCCGAAGCTGCTCAATAATATCTCTTTTTCAATAATCTTGAGAAAAGTCCCTTTAAAAAAATAATTGGGGCTTTTTGATTATTTTCTATTTGCGAATAGTTCTCAGTTTCACTATACTGATCCCATATAGAGGGAATCACGCATGTATATCTGCAGTTGCAATCCATTTACTGATAAAGATTTAGAACAGGCTCTAAAGGATGACAATGTCCTGAAAAAGGCCTCTCATGTGTATAAAGCGTGCTCTGGCGGGGTAAAACCCTGCTGCGGCACCTGTATCTGCGAGATTCGTGAACGCATTGACGAGCACAATAACGAGGCCCTTCTTCTCGCCGCAGAATAGATCTGCGAAAAACTCATAATTAGTTATTGAAAATCATTTTTTAGAAGCGTATGACTCGAAATCATAGTGATTTTGAAAGAGTAAAAAATGAATTTTCATGTTGATCCACTAGAGAGCGTTCGTGACCAAATAAAAAAGGTAGATCACGAGATATCATTGTCCTTAAACCCTTTTAGGGCGGCAAAAAACCCCAATATTCTTCCAACAACTGAGATGGTATCCCGCGTAGTCCTCCCAGTAGAAGTTAAAGATTTAGCCGTCACAACCAATACGCCAATTGAGTTATTTGCGGGTGTCTCGCTATTCTTAGCTCTAAAAATAACTGACAAGGGGATTACTTGTTCCCGAAAACTGGATCATGGGACGGATAAAAGGGAAGAGTTTATTGCACTATGTGAAGAACTTTGCAAACGACACGATCTCTCCCGACAAGTTTTTCAGCATAAAAAAAGCAATCGCGGGCAATCTGAAAGAAATAATGGAAAGGTTGTTACCTTTATTCCTGAACAACATAACATAGTCGTTGGTCGTATGTACAAAGACTCTTTAGAACGGGGGCGTGATGCTCACCTGCATGCCAACATCATAGACTGGGTTGCAGCCGTCAATGCGGGATGGCAAGATATGGGAATAAATGAACGCAAAGGACCTTTTGTTACCCCCGTCACAGAGACGAGCCGCTTTGAAATCCGTGATCCACGCCCTTTAAAAATGGTATAGGCATAACTTTATCGCCTGCCTTGTAATCACCACAATCCTGTGGCAATTTTCATGTTCATCAACCTTTTTAAGGAAACGGAATTATGCTAAAAACTTTTATTTTATTACTAGGGAGCTTACTTATCATGACCGCACCATCCGCTCAAACATCTGCTGCAGATTTAGATCCAGAAAATACACTTTATCTTGATTTGAAAGATGGACGCGTCACAATCAAGTTAATGCCAGATATCGCGCCTAACCATGTTGAGCGTATCAAAACATTAACCCGTGAAGGTTTTTACGATGGTATCGTTTTTCACCGTGTTATTGATGGTTTCATGGCACAAACAGGCGACCCAACAGGAACAGGTATGGGCGGATCTGAACTTTCAGATTTAAAAGCTGAATTTAATGATTATAATTTTGGCCGTGGTACAATTGGTGCGGCACGTTCCGCATCACCCGATAGTGCTAATTCACAATGGTTTATCTGTTTTGATGATTGCAGCTTCCTGAACAAACAATATACGGTTTGGGGACAGGTTGTTGAAGGGATGGAACATGTCGATGCCATCACCCGCGGTGAACCACCTAAAAATCCAGATAAAATTGTAAAATTACAAGTGGCTTCAGACGCGAAAGCCGAAGCAGCGGAGTAAGGCCTTGCCTGCCCTTTCTATTTATCAAGTCGATGCCTTTACATCGCACATCTTCGGCGGCAATCCAGCCGCCGTTGTGCCATTGGAGGCATGGCTTCCTGATTCAGTAATGCAAAACATTGCCATTGAAAATAATTTATCTGAAACAGCATTTTTTATTCCCGATGGTGATGGTTTTTATTTGCGGTGGTTTACCCCAACTTATGAGATAGATTTGTGTGGTCATGCAACATTGGCCACAGCCTTTGTCATTTTAACGCAGCTCTATCCTGAACGCGAAAGTGTAACTTTTAAAACCAATGTTGCAGGGGATTTAATTGTTAGAAAAAATAGTGATGCCCTTACCATGGATTTTCCCGTGCGCGCGGGAGAGAAAATTGATATCAAGGATATCCCCGCCCTCGTTTTAGAAAGTCTGGGTAGTCCCACCCCGATTGAAGCTTACAAAGCTAGAGATTTGATGCTCGTTTACGATAACGAAGAATTTGTTAGAAATGCTAAACCAGATTTTTCAAAGCTTATTCAATACCCAGATGCTGTTATCATCACATCAAAAACAAAAGATAAAAATTATGACTTTATATCGCGCTTCTTTTGCCCTTATGACATGGGCATTCCTGAAGACCCTGTAACAGGCTCTGCGCATTGCACACTGACCCCCTATTGGGCCAAGCGACTTAGCAAGCACGAATTGAAAGCCCGTCAGGTTTCCGAACGTGGTGGTGATTTAGATTTAAAAACTGATGGAGATCGACTTTATATCACAGGAAAGGCAGTGCTTTATATGGTTGGGAAATTTTATATATAAAACTTATTCTTCAGCGTCTTCGGAGTCTTTCTTTTTAGCTTTCTTCGTTTTCTTTTTGTCTTCTAACTTGGTTAAATTCTTTTCTTCTTTTTCATCTGGTTTTAGTTTTTCAATCCGTGATAGTAATTTGGTAACCATTGCTTCGACTTGCGGAAGATCATGTAAAGGATTAGATGTTTCAAAACGAAAAACACCCTCATTATCATCCATCAGAATTAGAACATCTGCACCTGGCATCCCCAGAATGCTTTTAAGGACTTTTACGCGCTCATCCGTTAGATAAGTATCAACGGCCTTTTTGTTTCGGGAACGCAGTTCAAAATCTTTGTCCCACCTTTCTTCTGCAATGTCATGCGGTGTGATAGACTCTAATGATTTCAAAAACGGAATCATTTCTGAGGTTCCCGCCCCTATTCCATCAACAAATTTCTGGTTACCTATAACCTGTAAAACCGTTAGTTGGCGATTTTTTCGAGTGTCTTCTTTTTGCTGTGTCGCTGTAAAAAAAGAAACATTATACCCCTCTAAAATTCCTTCGACCTCTGCAGGTTCAAAAAACTTATTCGGTGTAAATTTCAAACCCTTTTTTTCAGCAAAAGCTTTCCAAGTTTTTTTCTGCTGTACCAAAATAATGGTCGACCATGCCATTGTTCCCAACAGCAAAAACGACAAGACAAACCAAACAAAAAACCAAAAAGACAAGACGAACCCCTAATTATTATTTAGAAAGGCGTGAAAATTCACTTCATAAGTTCAGTTTACCCTGAATCGCGACGCTCTGTCACTTTTTAGATAAAACAATAAACAGTTAAGCACCCTCTCTGCAAAAACCCAACATATTGAATTTAATAGGTTAATTAAAATTATTATGTAATTACAAGGGGTTGATTGGCCCAAATTTGCTTTTTACCTGCCTAAAATGGAATCATACATTATCAAGATAGCGACGGGGATAAAAAAAGGAGAACGATGTATAACAACAAGCCAACGAATGATAATATCACAACACGCGTCATCCCTGGCCTCAGTGCCAAATACCAGATTGTCTCTCTTCCCTATTGGGCGTGGTACTGGCTTGAAGATTTCATGAGACTAAACCGTATTAGCTACAAAGGCATTTATGAAACCTTTGGAGCATCTGGCGATATTAACGGCACATTACTCAATTTGGCTGAACTTCATCATGAATATGCCATGCGCGAAGTTTACAATCTCGCCAACGATAACGAACCTGACGATGACGACATTATTGCGCGTATTCAAACCCATAAAGAATCTGTAAGACAGAAAAATTATAACCTACCCAAGATTTATAAAATTTTTGGCTTCATGGCTTGTGCAACAACATTACAGGCTGTGTGGGAACGTCGTCATTACGAACAAAGTAACAAGATCAATTAAAAGTTTAAAAATATTAAAAGGACAATAGCGATATTGTGTGTGTTTTAGAGTAGTAAAGTGTAAATAGTCGTATTTCTCCCCCCAAACTAGGCAGGCACTTACGGTTCCCGTAAGTGCCTTTTTTTGATTCACTGCCGTTCTTTTAATTATTTCTTGAGAACGTCACCCGTATAACCATCAATCACAATGTCGTGCGGTCCGCCTTCTGTCTTGAAACGCACCTGAAATGATGGACGCCCTTCATACACAACGCCATATACATCAAAACCACTTGAAGGCGGCGCCACTTCAAGCGCCGCACGCACAGCCAAGTCCTGCGTGATGGGAGTTCCCTCAGGAATATTGGTTGGGTCTATGTGATCAATCAATGGTTTTGCATTCATCGCTTTTATAATTTCCTCTTCATTCGGCTTGGCTAGAGGTATAGGCGTTTGGGCTTTTGTTTTTTCCTGCTTTTCTACAGATTTTACTTTAGGCGCAGTTCTCTTTTTCGGCGGCGACGCAACCGCTTTCGTTTTAGGTTTTGGCGCTTTTATTTCTTCTATTTTGGGTGCGTCTTCAACAATCATTGGTTGAGACGGCGGTGAAATCAAATCTTCTGCTGTCAATGCAGGTTCAGGGGCAGGTGTCACAATTTCCGGTGTTGGTTGAGGCTCTGCTATAGGATTTTCATTTAAAATAATGACCTCTTTTGTTCCATCATCATGAATAACCGTTATTTTGTTCTGCGCCTGTGACGCCGTTGATAGAAAGACAACAGTTCCCAGAAAAAATAAAATGAAACGAATAATCATAATTTAAGATACCTCATATTATAATAAAGTAGATGTTAAAAAGAGTGTCAGCCCGCAATATAAAAACCAATAATAAGAGCCATATAAGCCAAAGTCATCATACCCACAATTGCAACAATGCGGATTTGAGCCTCACTCATTTTAGATTTAATTTTTAGAGTTTTCTTCAGGTGTTTTATCATTGACCGTATCAGAAGTAGTTACAGAAGCAAATCGCTCTTCAAATTTTTCTACGATATTTGTCCAGGCCGTAAAAGCCACCATAACCCAGATCATAATAAACGTGACGGCCACAAGCCAGATCCGATCCCGCAGATCCCTTCTTGCCTTATCAACACGTTTCTGAAGTTCAGGCTCATTCACAGAACCTGAAGCGACCAAAAGATCCTGATAAAAAACCCCTAGTTTTTCAGCTTGTTGGATTAAATCGCGCCCTGTCAAAATTTCCTGCCCCATCCTTAGAGTCTACTCCTATAACGCTGTAGCCTCAAGCTTTTTGCTTTTGCCCTGTGTTTTAGTGACCTGTAGAGGCTAAAACACTGACGGTAGCGGTGCAATATAAGAAAGGTTACTGGATTTTTCCAGGTCCTTTAATGCCAAAGTTTTCCGTGCTGTAAATTCTGCGCTTTCTATATTTAAGGCCGTCACAATTTTAGGAATTTGTTGGTCTGCAGCATGTTCTAACTCATGAAATGCCTTCATCAATTCTTCTGGAATAGTAATACCTTGCTGTATAAAAATAGATGACAAATTTTCTCTGACAGCACCCATTCCTTCCCTGACCATCAGTGCATTTTGTAAAGCATTTGTGACTTCATTTACCGTTCTATTTTTACGAGAAAAAATTTTGTAATCAGATAAATTTCGGATAGCTTCTGAAAAAACTGCCTGCAGATTTTTTGAAAAAGTTTTTTCTTCATTGCGTAGTAATAACATTGCCGCTTCATTCGCATGTTCTCTAATTGTTTGCTTTTGTTCATCCGTCAGGCGTTGGGCCAAATCCGAAAAGAGATGGTCAAATTCACTCTCTGAGGCTAAGAAGTTATGGTCCAAAGACTTCAGCGAAGTTATTTTGCTATACGCGGCATTTAAAGAAGTTAACGCCTTCTGAATGGCACCAAGCGCTTCCTGGGCTTTTTTAAGATATATCTTGGTTTTTGCTTTCTGCGACATGGGCAGAGTTATACAGGAATTAATTATTATGTCAAGTAATATCGTCTATAAGTCAAGAAAAACCTAGATCCAGGGCCTCTAACTTCTTGATTTCATCACGAATTTTGGCAGCCTGCTCAAACTCTAAATTTGCAGCAGCATCACGCATCTCAGCACGCAGTTTTTCGATATGCTTCATCAGTTTTTCGGGAGTACCCTCCAATGCCGCCTGAGAACGATCAGATAAAGATATAATCGTGCGATGGGTATTTTCAGCAATATTACGCGCCTTCATCCCCTCCATCACATCACCAATTTTTTTGCTGACGCTTTCGGGTGTAATGCCATGTTCTTTGTTATAAGTGATTTGTTTTTCACGGCGGCGGTTTGTTTCATCAATGGCATACTGCATTGATCCTGTCATTTTATCTGCATAAAGAATTACACGACCATGAACGTTGCGCGCCGTTCGACCAATAGTTTGAACAAGAGATGTTTTAGAACGCAAAAACCCTTCTTTATCCGCATCCAGAATAGCCATCAAATGACATTCAGGAATATCCAACCCCTCACGCAATAAGTTAATTCCAACAAGCACATCAAATTCTCCCAAGCGTAAATCACGAATAATTTCGATACGTTCCAACGTGTCCACATCAGAATGCATATACCGCACGGCAAGGCCATTTTCATTTAAATATTCTGTCAGCGCCTCTGCCATTTTCTTGGTAAGTGTTGTAACCATGATGCGCCCGCCACTTTCCTTAACTTTATGACATTCGCTCATCAGATCATCAACCTGATGTTCAGTCGGACGAATTTCCACAGGAGGATCGGTCAATCCAGTGGGGCGCACCACCTGCTCCGCTGCAATACCTCCTGATTGTTTTATTTCCCATTCAGCGGGTGTCGCAGATACATAAATAGTTTGGGGGCGAAAATTATTCCATTCTTCAAATTTCAAGGGGCGATTATCCAGCGCTGCAGGTACACGAAAGCCATACTCTACCAATGTTTGTTTACGTGCACGGTCACCATTATACATTGCCCCCAATTGAGGCACCATGACATGGCTTTCATCTAAAAACATGATGGCATCATCGGGAAGATATTCAATAAGTGTGGGGGGTGGTTCACCAATTGCCCGCCCAGTTAAATAACGGGAATAGTTTTCAATACCCTGACACATACCCGTAGCCTGCAACATTTCAATATCAAACTGTGTGCGCTGTTGCAGGCGCTGTGCTTCCAATAATTTTCCTTGGCTCTCAAACCAAGTGACACGTTCTCTCATATCTATTTTTAATTGTTTAATAGCCTGAGAGATTGTAGGTCCTGGCGTGATGTAGTGGGAATTGGCGTAGATACGCACATTATCAAGTTTTGCGTGTTTTTCACCTGTCAGGGCATCAAATTCGGTGATCTCTTCAATCTCATCACCGAACATGGAAAAACGCCAAGCAGAATCTTCCATATGTGATGGAAATAACTCAACTGTATCACCGCGCACACGAAAAGAACCACGTTCAAATGCCAAATCATTACGCTTATATTGCAGTTCCACAAGGCGGCCGATCAGCGCCTGACGATCCATCCGATCTCCCTTGCGCACATCGAATGTCATCGCAAGATAATCTTCCTTCGACCCAATACCGTAAATTGAAGATACCGAAGCCACAATAATACAATCACGCCGTTCAAATAGAGCGCGTGTTGCTGAATGCCGCATACGGTCAATTTGTTCATTAATAGAACTGTCTTTTTCAATGAAAGTATCTGTACGGGGCACATAGGCTTCGGGTTGATAGTAATCATAGTAAGAGACAAAGTACTCCACTGCATTTTCTGGAAAGAATTCTTTGAATTCTCCATAAAGCTGCGCCGCGAGTGTCTTGTTTGGCGCCATGATAATAGCGGGGCGCTGTAGGTTTTGAATGACATGCGCCATGGTAAAGGTTTTACCTGATCCTGTAACACCAAGAAGAACTTGGTCCGTCAATCCTTGTTTTAACCCTTCCGTAAGTTTGGCAATAGCCTGCGGCTGATCACCTGAGGGTTTAAAGCTCGAGTGAATTTTAAATGGTGGCGAATCCTCTAAAGGCTTACTTGCGGCCTGATTTAATTCAACAACGCCCTTCATACAATCTCCTTACAGAAATTTATAATCAACTCTATTCATAAAACCAACACATAGTCTTATGGGTTATCAACAAAATCCATCTTGATGGGTCTTTTTGGTCGAAAATAATAGGAAAATATATTATCAATAATCATCAACAATGAGATACTCAGGATAATATGATTATTCAAGCCGATACCCCTTCTGTTTCCAAAGCCTTAAAAAACCTTGAAACCTCTCTCACACGACATGGTGCTTGGTTTCATGATAATTTATCCATTATCTGCAAAAATGGCCTTATGCATATGGAAATGGATGGCCCTACAACGGTCAATGAGCCTATCATGATGGTTCCTGAGGACTTATTGATCCCATTAGAGGGACTCAATGTTTTTAACCAAAATGACAAACTTTGTTGCACTCCCGATAAAAACGTCCTTTCCCCCGCACAATGTGAAATAGGACAAGCTGTCGTCGATTTATTTAATGAAACAGAAAAACTAAAATTTCACCGAAATGAATATCCTTTTATTAAATATCAAAAATCTCCAGAGCTTTTAGAAATGTTAATGGATGGCAGAAGCATCCATGATCAGTTTAAAATCAAGAAAAGCTTCTTAAGAAAAGAAGAAATCTCAATGTCAGAAGATGAGTTTGTGTGTTGGAGTTATTTTCAAACACGTATCCTTGGCAGGTCCGATCCTCAAGGCAATGTTACTTTATATATTCTTCCTTTGGTCGATTGTCTTGATCATGATTCACAAGGCGATCCATTTTTCTTTAAAGATAAGAAAGTTCTATATGTTAGAAATAAACAGCCTTATGTTTATAGTCGCCAATGTTATGCTCGTTACGGCACTTATGATGCCCTGGACACTTTTTTAGCCTACGGTTTTCCTGATAAAAATGCTCCTTTCGTTCTTTCCATCCCGTTGATTATCGATATCCCTGGACACGGTGTTCTAAATATTGAAAGCCAAGCTATACGCCCAACAAAACATGAAATTCCACCACAGCTAGAGGATTTAAAATCCTTTGTGCCCACTTTAACAAAAGAAGAAAGTAGCGATAAGTTTACTATTTCTTATTTATTTATTCCTGCCATATCTTTCCCGCAATCCATGCGCCGAATTTTAATGATTATCATGAGAAGCTTTATTGGTGAAAATGCCTCTCAAGAATTCCTGGTTGAGCAAGTTTACCGTGCTGAAGATATTGTCTTAAAATCAAATATTGAGTTTTATAAAGATATTATTTCCAAAACAGAAGAAAACAACGCCCCACAAAATCTAAAAGACGAAATTATATCTGTTGCAGAAACACAGCTTACCAAGCTATACAAGTATCACTATAATCCTGATTTTTTCAGCACCCCTAATGGATAAGAAACATTACTGAATACCTTGAAGCATTCTGATCAAAGATTTTTCTTCTGAACTAAGATTGTTGATCCCTTTGGTATCACGAATAAACAAAAAGAAATTATTAAGATATTTCTTGCGTTTTTCAACTGCCTGCGTCTTTAAAAATTCAGCAAAACCCTGCACAAAATTCTCTGATAAACTTCCTTCTATAACCATTTTATCTTTTTCATTATCGTAATAGGCAAGACCATCATAAATTTTATACCCCTGTCCCTGCATAAGGATAATTGCCTTGTACCGGTTTAAAAGATCCCCCCACGGATTATCTTCCAATAGCGGGTTTCCTTCAAGAATCTCATCTTCGGGCATATCGTATACATAGCGTAAGAAAACAGGAATTGCGCCCTTCCCCCCCAACGTTTTTAATTGCTCCTGGTCTATGCCTGCCCATAAAAACATCAATAAAGCAACATCGTTGTTTATTTGAGGGTAGTTCACAAAGATATATGCCTCATCATAAGATAAAAGCCTCTGTGCTATGTCTTTTATTTCACCATTTTGTTTCAT
>Ga0116152_10002090_pt1 | contig 16273 bp, 17 predicted proteins | sample AD_UKC119_MetaG_FD_89894 | JGI IMG/M metagenome (GOLD analysis project Ga0116152, IMG submission 89894) | Active sludge microbial communities of municipal wastewater-treating anaerobic digesters from Hong Kong - AD_UKC119_MetaG | ecosystem: Engineered > Bioreactor > Anaerobic > Digestate... | reverse complement strand
GCAGCCATGGAAATCAGCGGACAGTCACCGGTAAACGTACGTTTACCGGTGACTGTCCGCTGATTTCCATGGCTGCTATCGGCTAGTTGTGGTTTTTTGGCGACGATTAGTGTTGCGCCCAAGCGTCGGGTGGATTACGAGGTCCCCAGGCACAATTCCACGCCGCTCGGCCTCGCCGCCACGCAGCTCGAGCACCGCCAAGGCCGGCTGCCGCGGCGCGATGATCTCGAGCGAGTGCGGTGTCGTGCGTGCCCGAATCTCCTGCACCCGGCCGTCGGTGCCGATGAACAGCATGTCGAGCGAGACGTAGGTGTTCTTCATCCACATGCTGGCGATGTAGGGCTGCTCGTTGACGAACAGCATGCCGCGATCGGCGGGCAAATCCCGCACGAACATCAGGCCCTGCTGTTTGCGGCGGTCGGTATCAGCCAGCCAGACGCGGAACTTGTGGCTAGCACCGCCGTCCGGGCCGCTCTTGATGGTGAGCTCACTCGCTGGGAAACGCGTGAGTTCTTCGGCTGTCGCTTGCGCGTGCAGCGGCTTGCCGGTCGCGACAGCTAACAACATGAGCAGGATGGCGCCGAGCCGGCGGAGTTGCTGGCCCCGGTGCTCAGAAAGTCGGTGTGCCGTTCGTGGCTGCATGGGTTTGCTCATCCTCGAGGTCGATGCGACCGGCGAAATCGAAGCGCTGCAACAGCAGCCGCTCGCTGCCGCCCACGACCGTGGCCGGCGTGGTGCAGAAGCCGCGCGCCGTGACGCGGTAACTGCGTTTAGGACCGCCGAGCGCGCCGATGCGTTCTTGCTGCAGCGAATCGACTGTGCACTTGTCGTCCCCCAGCGTAGCAAACACGCGCTGCTCGCCCTCGAAAATCACCGTGACATTGGTCGGCAGCGCGCTGGCCGGGCTGTTTTCCTGCGCGCCACTCAAGCCGAAGACGAACCGCAGCCGGCGCCCATTGCCGCGATCCGGTCCGCCGATGCTGACGCGCAGCCCTGATCCCTCAGGTCGTGGGCCGCCCTCGCAGACCATCTCCGCGTTCTGCCAATCGAGGTCCAGCTGCAGTGCACCGCGCAGGCGCGCGCGCAAGTAGCCGTTGCCGGATGCCAGACAACCACGCTGCTCGGCCGGCGCGGTGGCACTTGCGGGCGTCGTGTTCGCGTCCCCGGGCGAGGGAGGCGCAGCGTGGGTGCAGCCGGCGATCATTGCCACGGCGAACATGGCCAGTGGGTTGATGCGCATCACCGGCCGCTGCGTTCGCGCTTGGCAGCGAGTGCGGCCCGCAGTACCGCGGCGTCGGCCTGATCACGTGGTCGCGTTCCGCCCTTGGTCTTGAGCAGGCCTTCGAGATCGAGTACGCGTACTGTTTGTTGGTCGATGGGTATTTCAGTGATATGCGGCTGCAATGACTCCCAGGACTCGCCGCCTGCTTGTGGCAGCACATCAATCGTGAACTCGTCATTGATTCGGATCGCGTGACGTTGCGCGCCGGCGAACACATCGGGATCGGCCATCAACTCTGCCGCGGCGCCATCCGGCAATCGAGCGAGTGCGGCGATCCACTTGCGGCTGTTCTCGAGCGAGGGATTCACCAACAGATCGATGTCCTCGGAGAAGCGATTGAAGCCGTGGGCCGCGACCGCATAGCCGCCTACCAGGGCATACTCGACTCCCGCTTCATCGAAGTAGCGCGCGATCGACTTCAGGTCAGCCCAGGTTGCCGGCCGCGTGTATTGCATTTTATCGCTGGTCGGATTCTCTGGCGCGGGCGACTTCCACCATCGCGTCGACTGTCCAGCGCAACCGGTCGGCTGCCATGTCTTCATGCGACGAGTAGAAAAACACCCCCTTGGGTGCGCGAGTGACATAGCGCGCCATGTCGTTCATGCGGGCGCGGTCAGCGGCCGACAATGGCTGACCATCACGGCTGCGGCGCCGGCCGACCGTGCGGAAAATGGGTTGTTGGTTGTGATCTTGATCTGTCACTACAACAGGCTTTCATAGTGCAACCGGAATTACCAGTGGCGTGTCGGGCTTCAGGACCTGGATATTGCAGCACTTCAAGCTCCAGAGACATCGCGGCGCAAGAGCCATGGATTACCTCTACTCGTTGTATGATGCGCTGATCAGTATCAACGTCTCGAACGACAGGGCGCGGGCTGTAGTGGACGCGATGGGGCGTGATATGGGCACGATGCTGGCGACCAAATCGGATCTCAATATGCTGCGGGGCGAATTGCGCCAGGAACTCGCACTGGTACGCAAAGACCTCGAAATACTCGCCACTTCGATGACGTTGCGGCTAGGCTCCATGCTTGTGGTAGGCCTCGGCGTGCTGTTTGCGGCGCTCAAACTTACTTAGCCGCGCAGGAGCAGCGCGCTCGCTGTCGGGATGCTGTGCAGAACCCTCGCATCATTCGGCTGCAAGCGCCAATACTCGGGCGCGGGGAACATCAGTCATGGCAACACCAGCAGCGCCTTGGCGAACTTCGCGTGCATGCGCGCGATGCCACGCGCCAGATGCATGAGTGCGGTCACCAGCAGCACGCCGATGACGAATGCCAATACGAACAGCGCCGGCGAGTCGCCAAATCGTAGCTGCCGCGCGTTGTCGTCGAAGTTCCAACCGATGCCCCCGGAGCCGAGCCATGAGCCGGGGTCGATCCAGCCCAGCGCTCGCACGATCTCGACGACCGGCGCGGCGATCAGGCTGAGCGACAACGACAAGCCGGTGACTGCGATGGTGAAATACGCAATACCAAGCGGCAGCATCAACACGAAATAGGCGAGGGTGGTCCAGGTGCGGGTGTCGCGCAGCATGTCGCCGATGCGTTGCCAGAGGCCAGTGGCGGCACCGGGGTGCCTCGGTCGGCGCGGCATGCGCTCACCACTAACAGCTTCGACCAGCCGGCACTCTGCAAGCGAGATCACGCGCGACAGACCGACGAACACCAAAAACAACGGAATGCCGATGATCAGGATCGCCAGGCCGGCGGACAGGGAGACGCCGACGATCGCGAACGTGAAGTACGCAATGCCCGTGGCGAGTGCGAGGAACATGTAGAACAAGCCGGTGTAGGCGCGCGTGTCGCGAAACACGCCAAAGAAACGTCGCCACGCACCTTGCGGTGCAGCGGGCCGAGGCGTCCGCAGCGCCGCGCTGACCTTCGCCTCGGTGTCGACATACGCTGCTGCAACTTCGTCGGGTGCGCCGTAGGTCGAGGCGATCAGCTCGAGCATGTCTGCTTCGGACTTCTCGCCGCGGCCCGCAAGCTCGGCGCGCAGGTACTCCTCTGCATCGTAGAGGGCATCCTGGATGAGCGCCGGGTCCTGGCCGGCGAGGGCTGCTTTCAACTGCGCCAGATAATCTTCGACCGAGCGCGGCGCGTTTAGGGTCATGGGGATTCTCCTGCGGGTGGGGTATCGACGAACCGATCGACGAAATCGCGCGTGTCGCGCCAGATGGCTTGCCAGCTGACGAGTACTTCGCGTCCCTGCGGCGTGATGCGGTAATAGCGGCGCGGTGGGCCGCTGTAGGAGGGGACGATGCGGCTTGCCAACAGCCCGGCCGCCGACAGCGACCGCAGCACCGGGTAGACGGTGCCTTCCTTGAACAACAGGTTGCCTTGGTTGGCGCGCTGCAGGCGCTTGACGAGGTCATAGCCATACAGGTCCTCGCCCGCAGCGTCGAGCGCCGCGAGGAGAACCAGCCCAACCAAGCCGCCATTCAGGTCTTTCTGGAACTTGCGTGCGTAGCTATCGTCCACAGTTCAGTACTGTAGACTATGCAGTACTAGTAATCAACTAGTACTGGCGTGCCGGTCAGCCGCCGGTCTTCCACTCCCCGCTTTGGAAGCCGCAGCCCAGCTCCAGCCCCGAGGCGTCGCCCTCGTAGTAATAGAGCGTGTCTTTGCTGCGCTTGCAGCTGCCAACCAGATTGGCCGTCGGGCACGCGCCGGCAGCCCACGCAGCTTCCGAGTTCTCATCGGCCTTGCCCACCTCGGTGCACCGCTCAGCAGTCGCGGGCGCCATGCACGCCTTGAATGGCCCGGCCCACTGATTCTTCAGCATGAAACTGCAATGGCCCGCAGCCGACGCCTCATCGGCCGCCATGGCATGTTCGACCGGTGCGGCAGTGAAGAGAGCCACGGCGATGACGGTGGCACCAATCAACAACGCGTTACGCAGTATCGTCATGTCGAGTACCCACAATGTTGGCGAACGAGCACGTAGTGTAGATCGCGCGCATAGGCGCGGCGAGCCTCACTCGCGACGGTTTGCCAATCCCGTGGAATCCGTGCCTATACTCGATGCGGTGCGGCGTTGCCGCAAAGACCGCGAGAGCTGACGGGGAACACCATGGCAAAACGACCGGCAAGAGCCTCATCGGGTCGGTATGTCAGCCGGCTCACGAGCGGAACCTTGGCCATTGTGATGGCAGGCGGCCGGGGCGAGCGCCTGAAAGGCCTGACCGCGCACCGCTGTAAACCCGCAACGCCGTTCGGCGGCAAGTTTCGCATCATCGATTTCGTGCTCTCCAACTGCGTCAATTCCGGGATCCGGCAGATCTCGGTGCTGACGCAGTACAAGGCGCAGTCGCTGATCCAGCACGTGCAGCGCGGCTGGGGCTATATGCGCGGCGAGTTCGGCGAGTTCGTCGAAGTGATCCCGGCGCAGCAGCAGATCGGTGAGCACTGGTACCGAGGCACAGCCGACGCGGTGTATCAGAATCTCGATGTTGTGCAGTCGCACCATCCGAAACACGTGTTGGTGCTGGCGGGCGATCATATCTACAAGATGGATTACGGTCCGATGATCGCCTACCACGTCGAGAAAGGCGCTGACATCACCGTGGGCGTGGTGGAAGTGCCGAGAATGGAAGCCTGCGATTTCGGCGTGATGACCGCGACCGAATGGAATCGGGTGGTGAAATTCACCGAGAAGCCGACGAACCCCGATCCCATGCCGGGGCGGCCCGACATGGCGCTGGCCTCGATGGGCATCTATGTCTTCAACCCGGCGTTGATGGAAAAGTTGTTACACGAAGACACGGCCGATGCGAACTCGGCCCATGACTTCGGGCGCAATATCCTGCCGAAGTCCATCGACAACCTGCAGGTGTACGCCTATCCGTTTCAGGACGTCAAAACGCGCGCGCAGAGCTACTGGCGCGACGTCGGCACGATCGATGCGTTCTACGAGGCCAATCTGGAGCTCGTGTACGTCAATCCCGAGTTGAATATCTATGACGAGGACTGGCCGATCTGGACGTACCAGGTGCAATTGCCGCCCGCCAAGTTCGTGCTCGACGAAGAAGGGCGCCGCGGGCTCGCGATCAACTCGCTGGTGTCGGGCGGCAGCATCGTCTCGGGTGCTGCAGTGCGCGAGTCGCTGCTGTTTTCGGGCGTGCGAATCGAAGATCGCTCGTACGTGGAACGGGCGGTGGTGCTGCCGGGCGTGCATATCGGCCACGGTTGCACCGTGCGCAACGCCATCCTCGACGAGGGCTGCGACATCCCGGATGGCACGCAGATCGGCGTGGACCCGGCGGCCGATGCCAAGCGTTTTTTCGTTACCGAGAAGGGCGTGGTGCTCGTTACGCCGGACATGCAGGCGCATTCAGCTGGCTGACAGCGGCGATTTGTTACTATCCGCGCCATGAACAGATTTCTTGCGCTGATTGCGACGCTCGCGCTCGCAGCTTGTTCGTCGCTCACCAAGCTCGAAACGCCGCGCCTGTCGATCGTCAACGTGCAGGTGCAGAAGAGTGACCTGTTCGAGCAGCGGCTGCTGGTGCGGTTGCGCGTGCAGAATCCTAACGACCGCGTCCTGCCGGTGAAAGGCATCACCTACCGGCTCGAAGTTGAGGGCGAGGACTTCGCGCAAGGCGCCAGCGGTTCGCCGTTCGACGTGCCGGCCTTCGGCGAAGCGGAGTTCGACATGACGGTCACGGCCAACATGGCGACGGCGTTGCTGCGTCTGGCGACGCGCGGTGGCAGCGCGGACAAGGCGCTGGAATCGCTCGACTATCGGATGGTCGGCAAGGTATCACTCGCGTCGGGGTTCCTGCGCACGATCCCGTTCGAGGAAAAGGGCACGATCAAGCTGAAGTAGTCGCTGCGAGCTGCTGGAACAGCCGCTCGTACTGGCGGGCCTGGATCTCCCACGAAAAGTCGGCGCGCATGGCGTTGCGAACGATCTTCTCCCACAGCGCGGGATCTGCGTACCAATCGAGCGCCGTGCGCAACGCCCAGCGGATGGCATTGCCGTCGAAATCGTTGAACACAACACCATTGCCGCGCCCTGTAAGTGGATCGAAATGGGTCACGGAATCGGCGAGTCCACCGGTGCGACGCACGATCGGAATGGTGCCGTAGCGCAGACTGTACATCTGATTCAGTCCGCAGGGTTCGTAGCGAGACGGCATGAGGAACAGATCGCTCGCCGCTTCGATCCAGTGTGCCAGCGGTTCGTCGTAGCCATTTCGATACAGTGCGCGGCCCGGGAATTGTGCCGCGAGTGTGCTGAATATCTGCTCATACTCAGGCTCGCCGCTGCCGAGCACTGCCAGCCGGACGTCGACCGACGCTAACAGCTCGGGCAATGCGTCGCGCAGCAGATCGAAACCCTTCTGGGAGGTCATGCGACTGACGATGCCGAGGAGCGGCACGCGACCGGCGGCCGGCTCGAGACCGCGCTCGGCGAGGAACCGGGCCTTCAGCTCCGCCTTGCGCTCGAGCTGGAAGGCGCCGTAGTGCAGCGGCAGGTGCTGGTCCCAGCGCGGGTCCCACTCGGCGTAATCCACCCCATTCAGAATGCCGGTGAGATCGGCGCCGCGCGCTGCGAGCACCGTCTCCAGGCCGAGGCCGAATTCCGGCGTGAGGATTTCCCGCGCATAGGTCGGGCTTACCGTGGTGATGGCGTCGGCATGCAGCACGCCATGCTTCAGTGAATTGATCAGGCCCGCCGCAAGGTCGATCGGCTCGAGGTAGCGCGAGGCGCCGTCGATCCCCAGATCATCGACGGACGCTGCGTCGAAAACACCCTGGTAGCCAATGTTGTGAATGGTGAGCACCGACTTCGCTGCGCCAAGATGGGGATCCGCGGCGAACAGCGTCTTGAGATAGAGCGGCGCAAAAGCCGCGTGCCAGTCGTGACTGTGGACAATGTCCGGACGCCATTGCAGCCGCCGGCAGCATTCCAAGGCTGCGCGCGTCAGCGCCAGGAAGCGCCGGTGCTCATCCGGTTCGTTGGTGTAGAGATTGCCGCGCGCGTAGAGCGCCGGGCAGTCGATGAGATAGACGACTGCGCGTGAGGCGGGCAGCTGCGCCGTGTACACGTCGAACTGATAGCGGTGCGCGCCGAGCTCGAGCTCGAGTCCGCGCAAAGGCTCCACCTCGTGCAACGCCAGTGCCTGGCGGTCGATCGATGCATACAACGGCATGAACAGGCGGACGTCGTGTCCGCCATCATGCAGCATCCGCGTGAGTGCGCCGGCCACGTCGGCCAGCCCGCCGGTCTTGGCGAGCGGCGCGACCTCGGATGCGATGGCACAGATCGAGAGCGTCATGAATCGTGGATTCTACTGCGTTGTCGGGCGGCGCGGGGACGGCCGGGCGCAGCGGACTGGCCGGGGCTGGTACGATGGCGGGTATGCGTCGAATTGGTGTCGCGTTCTTGCTGCTGATCGTGACTGTCATCCCCATCACGGTAGGGGTGATCGCGGCCGATTGGCCGTTCTGGCATCGGGTCTTTACTTTGCCGCAAGACCCCGGGGAATGGCCGGATTCCTTCTACCAACCCACGGTACGGATCGCCGGCGCACCCACCGAGTTCCTGGCTGCCGCGCCGCCTGCGGAGCTGTCGATCAATCCCGCGGCCCTCGAACAGGCCTCGGACTGGGCGGAAGCTAACAATTCGGTTGCCCTGCTCGTCCTGCATCGCGGCCGCCTGCAACTGGAGCGCTACTACGGTGACATGACGGCGCATACACTGTTCTCGGGCCGGGCGATGACGCGCTCGATGGTGGCGATGGCGGTGGGTATAGCCGTTCGAGACGGGCGCATCGCGTCGCTCGATCTGCCGGTCGAGACCTGGTTGACGGAATGGCGCGACGACCCGCGCGGCAGGATCACGCTGCGCCAGTTGCTATGGAACACCAGCGGCCTCGAGGAGGTGTCACTCGACGCTGGTGGGTCGGGCTATCTCGAGTGGCTGCGGGCGATGTTCAGCAAGAATTCACGACTGTCGCTGGGATCGGATTTCGCGGCGGCAGCGCTGAGTTTTGATCTCGAGCACGAGCCCGGCGCGCGTTTCAATTTTTCGAACGCCAACGCGCAGCTCGTCGGCGTGATTCTCGAGCGGGCGACGGGTGTGCCGTACGAGCGCTATGTGGATGAGAAGCTCTGGCATCCGATTGGTGCCGGTGCGGCCGAGTTCTATATGGACCGACGCAATGGGATGCCGGCGGTCTATTGCTGCTTTCGGGCGACGGCACGCGACTACCTCAGACTCGGCGCGTTGCTGATCACCGATGGTGTCGCCGGTGTCACGCAAGTACTGCCGCCTGGTTGGGTGGCGGAGATGGCGACCGGCTCACGTGCGAACCCGTTTTATGGCCTGCAGATCTGGACCGGGCGGGCGCCTGCCGGTGTGCGCGAATACACACCTGGCGCCGGGCGCGGCGTCCCACATGGCGAAGCCTACCAGGCGGCCGATGTGATCTGGATGGAAGGCGGCGGTGGCCGCACGCTGTGGGCAATCCCGTCCGAGCAACTCGTCATCCTGAGATTGGGGCGACAGTCGCAGACTTGGGACGCCTCGGTCTTGCCCAACATGCTGCTACGTGGATTGCAGGATCGGGCGGCGGATCCAGCAAGATCCGGGTCGCAGTCCGTGCTGGCTAGCGTAGCATTGGCGCCATGAGACACGCGACCAATTCGATAACTGCGCTGCCGGCGCCACTTGTTAGTCGGGCGAGTCGCGCCGCTGGTTCTGCGGCTGGCGCTGAGACGGCGTTCTTGACGCATCGGGACTTTCGGCGCATCGCGTGTGCCATCGGCTATATCGATACCAATTTCCGCGCGCAGCCGCGGCTCGCAGACATCGCCGCGGATGTCGGCTTGTCAGAATTCCACTTCAACCGGCTGTTCAAACGCTGGGCCGGCTTGACGCCGAAACAATACCTTGCCCTCGTTACGCATGAAGCCGCCCTCGACGCGCTGGGGTCAGCGCCGGCGGTGCTCGATGCGGCCTATGACGTCGGACTGTCGGGTGCGGGTCGGTTGCACGACCTGACGGTCACCATGGAGGCTCTGACGCCTGGCGAGATTCGCAAGCGTGGCGCCGACGTAACCATCCGCTACGGCGTCACGGCGTCGCCTTTCGGTGCGACGCTGATCGCGGCGACCGAGCGCGGTGTTTGCCATCTCGCATTCGTCGATAGTCCGGGATTCGCTGCGACACAGAGGTTGGCCCAGGCCTGGCCTGGCGCACGACTGGTACGCGACGACCCGAATGCCGCACAGATGGCGCACCGCATCTGGCCGCGTACTGCGCAGGCTGCGCCACCGCTCGCGCTCGCGGTGGCGGGTACCAATTTTCAGGTGCAGGTCTGGCGGGCTTTGCTGGCACTTGATGGCATGACCACGTACGGTGAACTGGCCGCGCGCCTCGGCATGCCGGGTGCTGCGCGGGCTGTCGGCAACGCCGTGGGCGCCAACCCGATCGCCTGGATCATTCCCTGTCATCGCGTGCTGCGTGGCGATGGCTCGCTCGGCGGCTATCGCTGGGGAATCGATCGCAAGCGAGCGGTGCTCGTCTGGGAGCAACTGCGCCGTTCGGCCGGTGGCGCGCGAGTCAACTGATTGCGGCCCGCGGACTTTTTGATACTGGTCGTCGTGGCGGCCATCTGGGGCGCCGCCTATCCGTTGCTGCGCGTGAGTTCGCCGCAGTTCGGTCCGGTTGCGCTGGTCGTCGTGCGGCTGGCCATCGCCAGCATCGTGCTGCTGCCGTTCGTCAAATGGACGCCGACGAGTTTGCGGCACTGGCGTAAGTTGTTAGTGCTGGGGTTGATCAACACCGCCGTGCCGTTTGCACTGTTCGCCTACGCCACGCTCACGATCACCGGCGGGCTGGCATCGGTGATAAACGCGACGACCCCGATGTTCGGCGCGCTGGTTGCATATTTCTGGCTGCACGAACGTCTCGATGCGCTGCGGGTTGCCGGCATCGCGATCGGCTTCTGCGGCGTGCTCTACATCGTCGGCGGTGAGATCGGCACACACGCGGAGGATTCACTGCTCGGCGTCATCGCCGCGGTGGTCGGCGCGGCGATGTATGGCGTCGCAGCCAACTACACCAAACGTCAGTTGGGTGCGCTCAACGCAAGGCTGGTCGCGGCCGGCAATGTCGTGGCGGCGTTGCTACTGATGGCCCCGTTTGCCTGGGTGAGCTGGCCGGCGGTGCCGCCGTCGGCAACCGCTTGGTGGGCAGTCATTGCGCTGGGCCTCTTTTGTACGGCGCTCGCCTATCTGTTGTTCTTCCGCCTGTTGAGTCGTGTCAGTGCGTCGCAAGCGATTACCGTGACGTTCCTGATCCCAGTGTTCGGCATCCTGTGGGGTGCGCTGTTCCTGCACGAGCCCGTCACAATGGGCTTGCTAATAAGTGCCGCTGTTGTCCTGGTCGGCGTCGCCCTGGCTACCGGACTCGTCGGCCGGCGTGGAAAAGACCCCGCATCGATCTCATAGTGGTCGCGGCGAGCGGCACTAGGGTCAATCCGTACTAAGGACAGTGGGCAAGGGTGCGATAATCTCGATCCACCATGGCCAGTGCACGCAATCTAGTCGCTCCCCTCAGTCTGCTGGTCGCGGTCGCGTGCGCCGGCTGGGCTATCTATGTGACGAAGCGTGCGGGCCAGTCCTCCGGCGCTGGCGGGCCGCCGAGTGCCATGAGTCGGCCGGCACCAGCGGCTGGTGCGGCCACACGGCCGGGTGGCGCGGCCGTCGCGACGCGCGGTTCCTCCCCGGCTGCGGGCGGTCGTCCGCCTGCGCTCGTTGCCACGGTCGCGAGCCGGCAGGAGAGCATCGCCGAACAGCTCGAGGCGCTCGGCACCGCGCGCGCCAACGAGTCGGTCGATATCACAGCCAAGAACAGCAATATCGTGACGGCGATTCATTTCCGCGACGGGCAGACGGTGAAGCGCGGCGATCTGCTGGTCGAGCTCGACAGCGCTGCCGTGCGCGCTGATCTTGCGGTGGCGCAGGCTGCGCTGACCGACAGCCAGAGCCAGTACGATCGCAGTCGCGAGTTGTTAGCCAGGCAACTCGTGTCGCAGTCACAGTTCGAGCAGCTCGAGGCTGCGCTCAAGGGCAACGAGGCGCGGCTCGCTGCAGCGCGCGCGCGACGCGAGGACACGGTGATTCGGGCGCCATTCAGTGGCCGTGTCGGGCTGCGCCGCGTCAGCGTGGGAAGTCTGGTCAGTCCTGGCACCGTGATCACGACGCTCGACGATACCAGCACGATCAAGCTCGACTTCCGCGTGCCGGAAAACCTGCTCGCCGGCTTGCGGCCAGGCCTGCAGCTGACGGCGCGCTCGCCAGCATTTCCGGCACGCACTTTCGAGGGCAAGATTGCCACGGTCGATTCGCGGGTCGAGGAAGCGACTCGCTCGGTCACGGTGCGTGCTCTGTTGCCGAATCCCGAGGGTGTGCTGAAACCCGGGATGTTCCTGACGGTGAAGCTGGAGCAGGATCGGCGCGACGCGGTGGTCATCCCGGAGGAGGCGCTGGTCCCCGAAACGGACAAGCAATTCGTTTTCGTCGTGGTGGACGGAGTCGCGAGCAAGCGCGAAGTCACGATTGGCCGACGCACCCCGGGCTCGGTTGAGATCGTAGCCGGCGTCGCGGCTGGCGAGCGCGTGGTGACGGAAGGTACGCAGAGCATTCGCGACGGCGCTGCCGTGCGCGAAGCGACGCAGGCAGCAGCGACATGATGATCTCTGACGTCTCGGTCCGTCGGCCCGTGTTCGCGGCGGTGCTGTCGTTGTTGTTGCTGATCATCGGCCTGACGGCGGCGCTGCGGCTCTCGATCCGCGAGTATCCGGACGTCGATCGCCCGGTTGTCAGTATCAACACGGCCTACCGCGGTGCGTCGGCGGATGTCATCGAGACGCGCGTGACGCAGATACTGGAGGAGCAGGTCTCCGGACTCGAAGGCGTGGAGAAGATGACGTCGACGAGCCAGGACGAGTCGTCGAACATCAGCATCGAGTTTGCGGTGGACCGCGATCTCGACGCCGCTGCCAATGACGTGCGGGAGCGCATTTCGCGCGTCATGAATCGCCTGCCGCCCGAGGTGGAGCCGCCACAGGTGACGAAAGTGGGTGACGGCCAGGAAGTCGTCATGTACATCAACGTCGCCAGCGAATCGCGCAATACGCTGGAACTGACCGATTACGTGCGGCGCAATCTCAAGGACCGGTTCTCGTCGGTGCCGGGTGTCGCCACGATACGCATCGGTGGTGAGCGACTGTACGCAATGCGGGTGTGGCTCGATCGCGATGCGCTTGCCGCGCGCCAGTTGACCGTGGCCGATGTCGAGAGCGCATTGCGGTCCGAGAATGTCGAACTGCCCGCCGGGCGGATCGAATCGGAACAGCGCGAGTTCACGTTGCGCACGGACACTGGCCTCAAGACCGAGGAGGATTTCCGTCAGTTGGTGATCGGCCGCGGCGTAGACGGCTATCTGGTGCGCCTTGGTGAAGTCGCTGACGTGCGGATCGGTGCGGAGAATGATCGCAGCATCGCGCGTTCGAACGGGCTTGCCGGCGTGAGCATCGGCATCGTGCCGCAGTCCCAGGCCAACATTCTCGATATCTCGCGCGCCGTACGTGCCGAGGTCGAGCGGCTCCGATCGACGCTGCCCAAGGACATACAGGCCGAGGTCAACCTCGATTTTTCCGTGTTCATTGCCGAGTCGATCAAGAAGGTGGGCTTCGCGTTGACCGAGACACTGGTCATCGTGCTGGTCGTCATCTTCCTGTTCCTCGGCACGTTGCGCGCGACTCTGGTGCCTGCAGTCACGATTCCCGTTTCCCTGTTGGGCGCGGCGCTCGTCATGGTAGCACTCGGTTACTCCATCAATACCTTGACGCTGCTGGGTGCGGTCCTTGCCATCGGCCTCGTCGTCGACGATGCCATCGTGGTACTCGAGAACATCGTGCGACGGATCGAGAACGGCGAGCCGGCGCTGGTGGCGGCGACCAACGGCTCGCGCGAGATAGGCTTCGCGGTGGTGGCAACGACTCTGGTGCTGATGGCGGTATTCATACCGGTGTCGTTCATGCCCGGACGGATGGGCCGCTTCTTCGGTGAATTCGGCATCAGTGTGGCGGCAGCCGTGGGATTCTCGGCGCTCGTGGCGCTGACATTGACGCCCATGATGACGTCGAAGCTGTTTGCCAATGGCATGCCGCGCGGCCGACTCTCCGTGTTCGTCGATCGGTTGTTTCGGGATATCGACGTCGGCTACGCGAAGCGCCTGCGCGCCGTCCTGCGCGGCCGGCGACCCATGTTCGTGGTAGGCGCGGCGATGTTGCTTACTGTCGCAGTGGTGGCGCTGACCGTGTTTGGTGTGCCGTTCGGCGGCATGCAGCTCAAGCAGGAACTGGCGCCGACCGAGGATCGCGCGATGCTGCCAGTGATGGTGACGGGACCGGAGGGTGCGAGTCTCGCCTACCTCGACCGGCATCTGCGAGAAATCGAGGCGATCCTGCAGCAGGAAGTCGAACGCGGTAATGCGCGGCGCGTCATCTCGCGTTCCGGCGCATGGGGACGTGCGTCCGGTGTGAATTCGGGTACGGTGTTCATGCCGCTGCACCTGTGGGACGAACGCGACGATTCCGCCGCGACGATCGCCAGTCGCGTGCAGCAGAAGGTGAACGCAATTCCGGGTGTCCGCATTATGGTGATCCAGCCGCCGAGCTTCGGCGGCGGCGCCGGCCGGCCGTTGCAGATCGTGATTGGCGGCAGTGAGTATGCCGAGCTCGCGGAATGGAGCGAGAAGATCATGGCGCGGGTCGCAGCCGACAATCCGCGCATCATTGGCCTGGATTCAAACTATCAGGAACGCAAGCCACAACTGGCTATCCAGGTGGATCGCAACAAGGCGGCGGATCTCGGCGTTTCGTTGTCGACTGTCGGCCGCACGCTCGAGACTATGCTCGGGTCACGAATCGTCACGCAGTTCGTCTCGGGCGGCGAAGAATACAACGTGCTGTTGCAGGCGCGCGGCGACGAGCGCTCGTCGGTGAGCGATCTCGACAATCTGTATGTCCGGTCGTCGAGCACCGGGAGTCTCGTGCCACTGTCAGCCGTCGTCAAGGTGGAAGAGCAGGCGGGTCCCAATGAGCTACGGCGCTTCGACCAGCTGCGCGCCATCACATTGTCGGCCAATCTGGCGCCAGGCTACCTGCTGGGCGAGGCGCTCGATTACATGGAGCAGGTGATTCGCGAAGAAGCGCCGACCTCAGTCATCAATTACGACGGCGAGTCGCGCGAGCTGAAGCAGACCGGCAATCAGCTCTGGCTCACCTTCGCCTTCGCTTTGCTGATCGTCTATCTGCTGCTCGCGGCGCAGTTCGAGAGCTTCGTCCATCCGATAGTCATTCTGGTGACGGTGCCGCTCGCCATCGTCGGCGGTTTGCTGGGGTTGTGGCTGTTCAATTCGTCGATCAACGTGTTCAGCCAGATAGGAGCGATCATGCTGATCGGCATCGCCTGCAAGAACGGCATCCTGATCGTGGAGTTCGCCAATCAGCTCCGTGACCGTGGTCATGAATTCATCGATGCGATCGTCGAAGCCGCGGCCGTGCGCTTGCGACCGGTACTGATGACCAGTTTGTGCACAGCATTCGGTGCCGTTCCTCTGATGCTGTCGACCGGGGCTGGTGCGGAGAGCCGCCAGTCGATCGGTTCCACGGTGTTCTTCGGCACTATCTTCTCGCTCAGTCTGACGCTCTATGTCGTGCCGTCGCTGTATGCGCTGATCGCACGCAACACGCGCTCGCCCGAGCACGTCTCGCGCATGCTGGATAAGTTGTTAGGGCGCCAGGACGGGAAAGGCAGTGGCGAGCCTGGTGCAGGCGCGCCGCCACCGCTGACACCGCCGGTGTCGCAGCCAGGACCGGCAGGCTGACATGACCATCGCCCTGTGGTGCCTGTTCGTCGCGTCGCTCCTGCCGGTGGTCTGTGCCGGACTCGCTAAGGCCGGCTTTCAGAACTTCGACAATCGACGACCGCGCGAGTGGCTCGCCAAGCAGCAGGGCTGGCGTGCCCGGGCGCATGCCGCGCAGCAGAATTCCTGGGAAGCCTTGATCGTGTTCGCCGCAGGCGTGCTGACGGCACAGGTCGCGGGTGCACCGCAGGCGAACGTCGACCTCGTGGCGCTGGTCTTCATCGCCGCGCGCGTCTTGTACATAGTTCTCTACGTCACTGACCGTGCGACTGCGCGCTCACTGGTCTGGTCGGTGGGATTCCTGGCGTCACTCGCGATGTTCTGGCTGGTTTGGTGAATAGAGAGCTCCGCAATTGCTTTCTCTTCGACCAGTTTTGCCAGTTGCCTGCATAGTCGCGGCCCTGTCCACGTTGGCATCGTGCAAGACGGGTGGCGGATTCGTCATTGCCTCTGCGCAGGAAAGCAAAGGCATCATGCTGATTCGCGCGTCGATCAAGGGATCAGATACCCACGCCGCTTTCATTGACACCGGTGTCGATCCGTCTGTGGTCGACGTGTCATTTGCACGTGCGCTAAGCCTACCGGTTGACGAGAGCATATCGGATGAAGCGGAAGGTTCTGGGGACGGCCAAGGTCTCCAGGTCATGCGAGCCACCATCGAAGGCCTGTCGCTGAACAGTCGGCAGTTCGACGCGATAGATGCCGTTGCGGCGGATTTGTCCTCGTTCGGTGCGGCGCTCGATTCTGATCTCGTCTTGATTCTGGGCTACAGCTTCTTGAAGGATCGGATCGTTCGATTCGATTATCAAGCTGGCGAAATCGTCATAGCCGATTCTCGGCGCGCGTTGAGGCCGCCGACAACCCCCGTCACACGGGAGCATCGCGTGCCCTTGAGATTCAATTCTGCCGAGGACGTGATTCCCCTCTTCGAAATACGCGTTCAGGGCGAGCCCGTCATGGTGTCGTTGGACACCGGCAAGTCGGGTGGCATCGAATTCTATGGTCCCGTGGTCGATCGTTTGGGTTTGGAGTGGGCTGCTG
>Ga0116152_10002089_pt1 | contig 16275 bp, 14 predicted proteins | sample AD_UKC119_MetaG_FD_89894 | JGI IMG/M metagenome (GOLD analysis project Ga0116152, IMG submission 89894) | Active sludge microbial communities of municipal wastewater-treating anaerobic digesters from Hong Kong - AD_UKC119_MetaG | ecosystem: Engineered > Bioreactor > Anaerobic > Digestate... | reverse complement strand
GCAATATTATAGAAAAAAAATTGATGAAAATGGCATCAATTTTATAGAAGGGTTTAAGGTTACCAATATCAGAAGCACATCCGAAGGATATGAAATCGCATCAAATGGCCGGACTGTGGTTGCCAGCCGCATTCTCATCGCTTGTGGCGGTTGGAGCAAACATATTGCTGCCATGCTTGGGGTTGAGCTTCCCATTAGAGCGCGGATCAATACTGTGTCCGTCACGGAACGTGCCCCGCGTCTAATAAGTGGTGTGATTGGCCACGCCACTGGTTTATTAACAATGAAGCAAAAAGAAAACGGCACTATTCTGATTGGTGGTGGATGGCAGGGGAAGGGTCGCCCGGAAGAGGGGCGCGGCCAGGTCAGTGTTGATAGTCTGGTGCCGAATTTGCAACTTGCAAAATTTGTGCTTCCAGCTTTATCCAATATTAGAATCGTGAGATCATGGACCGGATTTGAAGCCAATGTGCCTGATTTTTATCCGCTTGCAGGGGCACTGCCAAACAGAGATAATGCCTTTATTCTTGGCTGCGTCCGGGGCGGCTTTACCATTGGTCCATATATTTCAAAACTGATGGGCGATTATATACTGGGAAAAGAGCCGGAAATGCCACTTTTTGACCCGGCACGAAAAATGGAAGAAGGAAAACTGATATGAGCGAAAAAATACTTCAAAACCAAGTGGCTATTATCACGGGCGGCGGTACGGGGATCGGTGCGGCCTGCGCCGATATGTTCGCGGATCATGGGGCTCATGTGGTGATTGCCGGGCGCAGTCTGCAAACCATAACAAGTGTTGCCAACCGCAATCGCGGCACGGCCATTGTCTGCGATGTGACAAAATTTGAAGATGTCCAGGGATTATTTTTAAAAGCGAAAATGATCACAGGCAAAGTGGATATACTGGTTAATAATGCCGGTGTTCCCGGGCCGGTTTCGCCGATCGCGGACGTCAATATTGATCAGTGGCGAAAATGCGCGGAAATAAACCTGTTCGGAGCCATGTACTGCATGCGTGAAGCGGCCCGCATCATGTGCGAACAGAAATCAGGGTCAATTATAAATATGTCGTCTCTTATGGGAATAGAAGGATACCCGATGCGATCAGCCTACAGTGCGACAAAATTTGCGCTTGTCGGCATGACGGAAGCGGTGGCACGGGAGGTTGGACCATATAACGTAAGGGTTAATGCGCTTCTTCCCGGGGCGGTTTCCGGTGAAAATATGGACCGGATACTTGAACGCCGGGCTGAAGCAGAGGGAAGAAGCGTCGCAGAAATTGTAAAAGAAAATTATACCGATCCTGCGGCTCTTAAACGATGGGTCGCTCCGGAAGAGGTGGCAAAGGCAGCGCTTTTTTATGCGTCTGACGCATCTAGTGCAGTGACCGGGGATAAAATGAAAGTCTGTTGCGGACGATTTTAAAGGACAAAAAAATGTCAGATAAGAACAAAATTTCAAGACGTGAATTTTCAAAAAGGGTTGCGGCCACAGCGGCGGGGATGACCATTGCAGCGGCCCCGGATATCACAAGGGCACAGCAAATCGCAAAATCAACAAAACATAAAAATGTTTTGATGATCCTGATGGATCAGGAACGTGCCTGGGCAACACTTCCGGCGGGACTTGATCTTCCGGTTCGAAAGAAATTTGCATCAGAAGGGGTTTCATTTGAAAAATATAACATTGCCACATTATCCTGTGCACCGTCCCGTTCAGTTATTTATACCGGTCAGCATGTTCAGAAAACAACCATTTTTACCAATCCCGGCCTTGGGGAGGGAGACCCCTTCCTTGATGTAAGCAACACGCCAACGATAGGCCAGATGTTTAAAAAAATGGGCTATAAAACGGCATACAAGGGTAAATGGCATTTATCTGTCGGCTTTGATGAGGATAATGTGGAAGCGCTTGTTGATTATGGGTTTGATGAATGGCATAAGGGTCAGGATACCGGCGGGGTGGTTTATGAAGGTGCGGAAAAAGACCGTGAAATACTTGAAAATGCCAGAGATTATCTGACCAGACAAAAGGATGAAAAGGAGCCCTGGTTCCTTGCCGTAAATTTTGTCAACCCACATGATATTATGTGGCTTGATGCCAATGGTAAACAGGCCGAAACCAGACTGCGGCCCGGACTGGTCAGCGATATGAGACCGGCGCAGGACATTTATCCTTATAATCATGATTTTGGCTTTAATGTTCCGGCCAATTTCTATGATGACTTGAGTAAAAAGCCGGAAGCACAAATGGAATTTGTCAAGCTGGGGCAGTATTTTTATGGTGAACAGGATATCAGCGATGAAGAAGCCTGTAAAAATGTCTTGAATTATTATGCGGCCTGCCTTGTTGATTCAGATCGGGTGATTGGTGATCTGCTGGCAACTCTTGAGAAACTCGGCATGACTGATGATACTATTGTTATTTTAACATCTGATCATGGTGAAATGGGTGGGTCACACGGGCTTCGCCATAAGGGACCATTTATGTATAGAGAAAATATTAACGTACCGCTGGTAGTGCGGTATCCGGGCGGTCAGAAGGGCGTTAAATCAAACGCGATGATGAGTGCCATTGATTTTGCGCCGACCCTGATCGGTTTGGTGGGTGAAGATTATAGTAAAATTGAAAAGCGGCTTTTGGGATATGATTATTCAGGAATTATTCTTGGTAAAAAGGTTCGTGAGCGAAACGAGATATTGGTCAATTTTAGCAACACAACGCAGGGTAATTCGCGACTTGAAAAAATTCGGATGCTGCAAAAAGAAGCGGAGAAAAAAGGGGCGCCTGTCGTCCAATTTAAATTTCCGGATGACTTTATCCAGTTTGATACCAGAACTTTGGGCCGTGGTATTATTACAGAGCGGTATAAATTTTCGCGCTGGTTTGCCCCGGGGGATCATCATAAGCCGACAACTTGGCAGATGCTGGTGGGCAGAAATGATCTGGAGCTATATGATCTGGATGCTGATCCTTTAGAGATGAATAATCTTATCCATTTCCCTGAAACACACAGGGAGCTTATTTTAGCGTTAAATACAAGGCTTAATGATCTTATTGAACGTGAAGTGGGAATTGATCTGGGCGGCCATTTGCCGGGAAATCATAATATCTGGACATCAGAATTATAAAAAAAGCCCCCGCAGTATAAAAATCTGCGAGGGCCTAAGGTTGGTCTAACTTAAAGTTATCTATAGATTTCCCTGGTGATAATTACCACAGGTCTATCAATTCGTTGCGGTGCATAAGCACGTCTTATGCGACGGATTTTTTTAACCTTCCCGCGGTGCGTTACCTTGGCAAAATGTCTGTGATTGTTGGGAATAACAATCACCGGGACACTGTGACGTCCGCCTGTGTAGATGATTTTTCCCGGATGGGTGACTACAACATGTGAATTCCGCTCGCCAGCATATCTATGTGTGCGTTCATGGGCCTGAGTCTGAACCGCTAATGTCAGGCTTAATGCTATTGCAGCAATCCATGCTATAATATTTATATTTTTTTTCATCACTGGTCTCCTTTTCTATGTTAATCAACCACTTGGAAGCCCTTTTCTAATTTCCTTTATAGCCAGTGTGATCTGAACCAATGATGAATTTGCCTGAAATCTGTTGTTCATCTTTTACCTCTTGCGAGCTTTCCTGCAAAAAGCTAGGCTAACTTAAAAGGGAAGATAAAGGGGAGAAACATGTCATTGGATTTGCCGGAAAATAAAACAATCGGCCTTTGGGGTATTGTCTTTACCATCACGGGATTTGTCGTCGGTGTATCAATTTTCATTTTACCTGCAAATTTAATAGAAATTGCCGGTCCGGCCGTTCTCTTAGCTTACGCGATTGCCGGGGCAATGGCCATTGTGACCTGTTTTGCCACAGCACAAATTGGCACACTGATGCCCGCAGAGGGGGGGACTTATATCGCCATTTCAAAACTCATGTCCCCTTATTTTGGTTTTTTGGCCGTTTTTGTACTTCTCTGTGCCGTGGTGCTGGTTAATTCATTCGTTGGCTATGGCTTTGCCGATTATATTGTTTATTTTTTTCCGGACCTTAACAAAAATCTGGCCGCTACGACTGTGGTGTTATTTTTTGGTCTGGTTAATATTTCAGGATCTGACCTGGTTATTAAAATTCAGGGTGTTTTGGTTATTCTCTTTCTGATTATGCTCAGTATTTTTATCATCAGCGGACTGCCCCATTTTGAAATAAATAATTTAAAGCCTTTTATGCCGAATGGAATGGGGGCGGTGTTTGAGGCTGCGGCACTTGGGTATTTTTCCTTTGCGGGATTTATTTCCCTTCTTGAATTTGGCGGGGAAATAAAAAAACCGTCCGTTAATATTCCGATCGGACTGGGGATCAGTTTCATAATCGTTTTTGCCTCTTATGGTGGTGTATCACTGGTGTTAAGTGGGATTGATACGGTGGATAATTTTGAAGGAATGGTAACACCGGTTCTTGAAGTGGCAAGAACGTTTCTGCCAGAATGGCTTATTTCCGCCTTGGTCTTATCAATTATAGCGGCCGCGGCAACCACAGTGAACGGGCTTATTCTCGGCTATTCACGGGATATATTTGTCATTGCCGAAGCGAATATATTTCCCAAAATTTTTGCCAGGAGATCAAAAAAATTTAATACGCCCGTATACGCAATTATGGCCTATACATTGCTGAGTATAGCGGCCATTCAGACAGGAAGCGATATAACAAATTTTGCATTGGTTGCTGTTATGGGCCTGCTTATACAGCAGCTGTTTATTGCCATTAGTTTATTTCGTGTACCCGCTGTTATGGGAAGTGACTATGAAAAGGCCGAATTCAAACTTAAAAAATGGGTGATAAATTTAGTATCAATATTGTTATTTGTCATTTCGGCCGGATTTATTGCAAAAATGGTTTCAGATAAGCCGGCGTTTGGTTTAATAATTTTGGCAGTGTTAGGGCTTGGCAGTCTCTATTACTACGGTATTCTTAATAAGAGGAATAAGGAATGATCCTGAGCAATAAAGAAAAGCAAATATACGCCCTTGATGGTGTTGTGAAAGTGAGCGATGCTTTTGACCCTAAATGGGTTGAATTTCTTAGAAACGCCACCGAAGATAATATGAATAATCCCGGTGAAATGGCGGAAGAATATGCAAAAGCTGAAAATTCCACCCGTTTTTTCGGGGATCAGTATATCTGGACAAGAAATAACGATTTTAAGAAATTTGTGTTTGAAAGTGAGGCGGCAAAGATTGCTGCCGAACTAATGGGATCATCCAAAATTAACATGTTTTTTGATCACCTGCTCGTTAAGGAACCGGGTTCTGTTGAGCCAACCCCCTGGCATCAGGATGGTCCATACTGGAAAATTAAGGGCGAACAGATTTGTTCCATCTGGTTTGCGATGGACGATGTCAGTGAAGAAAATGGCGGTGTACGATATGTTAAAGGATCACACAGGACAGGCATCAGATACAGACCACAAAGCTTCAGCGGTAAGGGCCATGCCGAATATGGTGAAGCCGGGCTAGAGGTTATGCCTGATATTGACCAAACGGTGCCTGAAGATCAGATTATATGCTATGATCTCAAACCTGGTGATTGTCTTATTCACCATGCCAATATTATTCACGGCGCACGGGGAAATAAAAGTGCGGCAACCCGGCGTCGTGGTTATGCAACCCGCTGGACAGGTGATGATGTGGTCTGGGACCCCAGAAAAGGAACGACTGAAGTGCTGAAAGACCCGGGATTAAAGCCTGGCGATCCATTGGATAGCGACTTATTCCCCGTTGTCTGGAGGAATAAGTCGTCTGATTGTTAATTTTATGGTCTTACATTGGTGGATTGTTTTTTAGATCTGCCGCTTTATCCTTCACGGCATCCACAGCATCTTCACCGGCATCTTTAACATCATCGGCCACTTCGCCGGCCTTGTCCATGGCGTCATCCGCCATTTCACCGGCTTTATCCATGGCTTCATCAGCCATTTCACCGGCCTTGTCGGCAACTTCATCCGCCTTTTGTTTGGCATCATTCATCATAGCATCGGCAGAGCTGGCAGTGCTTTCTGCTGTTGAGGCAGCCTTATTTTCCATACTACTGTTTGAATTGTTGTCATCGTTGCCACATGACGCTGTCATAAATACGACTGACGATAATAGGATAGAATAAATTGTGTTTTTAGTGTTCATTTAATATTTCCTCCTTCTACAGATAATGAAATAATTTTCGTTATCATGGGAGGATTATAAAGCAAAATGTGTCAAACTTGTGAAAAATAATTGATATCTTCTATTCATACACCAGTTTCCCGTTCTTAACCTTAACTTTTATTTTGGGTATTTTCTCACAGGCCTGAATAGCTTTTTTAAGTTCGAATAATACATTATTGATGTTATTCGATTGCACAGCAGAAAATAAGGCAATATTCAGGAAGGCAGTAGCAGGCTCAGTTTCTTCATCATTTCCATAAGTTAAAATACAAGGCACACCATTTTTCATTTGTTGGATTATAAATTTAGCCAGTTTCTTATTATTTTCTATTTTCTTTTTATCAAGTATAGTAAAACGAAAACCTATTCTTCCAGCAAAAGGTGGGGGAAAATTTTCATCTGCAAATTCAAGAAGAACACCCATTTTGTCGGGACGCCAGCTGTCATCAAGATCCGGTAAATTGCGCCAGGCGCAAAACCATTTTTGGCAAACATTTGGCCGTGAATTATATATTGAGCAACCACCATTCTTCATTAAGTTTGAACATGTGAAATTCGGAGGTTTTACAAATTCAGTGCTGTTGATTGAAAGGATTGTACAGCAAACTGTACATTCACCACATTGACGGTCACTTACGAGATATACTTGCGCCGCCATTGTTTCAAAACATCCTCAACTCAAATCTGATTGACGAACAAATTCTATATATTGAGCGGGCTTTTGTAAATATCATAAAAATTATTTCCCGTTAGTATTTTATTGAAGATTTTACTTTAGTTTAGATTACGTCAACAAGTCTTATAGTAAAATGAGTTAGGCAATTTTAATGAAATTATTAAAAACAGAAATTTCTGAAGTATCTGAAGATCGAAAACGTATAACAGGTTTTGTAGAATATAATGATGGTTATATTGATGAATACTGGTACGAATATCCTGCTCATTTTGATATTACTGATTCTGGAAACCCATGGCTTGCGGCACTTCTTCCTATGGCTGCAACGATAAATGAAGACCTTGAAATATCTTTGCCTATTGATCAAAGGCTATTGGATGGCGCAAACGATATCATGAGGTTCTGGCATTCCTGGGATAAGAGTACATATATAGTAAAAATAAACGCAGAAAACATTGCAAATGTAGGAGATAATATTTCAAAAGATGCAGCTTCATTTTTTTCATCCGGCGTTGACGCTTTTTATACGGCATATAACAAACCCAGAGCCAATTATAAAATTCTCATTCATGGATTTGATCTTTCAATAAATAAAGAAACAGAATTTGAAACCCATTTAAAACGAATTTCAGATGTCGTTAAAAATCTGGGTGAGGAACTTGTTTTCGTTAAAACAAATATCAGACATACAAGATGGAAGCAAACCAGATGGCAGGCTATTTCACACGGTGCTGCACTTGCCTCAATTGGTTTATTATTTGAAAAGCATTTTTCGGAAATATTTATACCCTCAAGTATGGGGGATTATTCGGATTTATATTGTTGGGGGTCTCATCCATTAACCGATCCCTTATATTCAACAAGTAAAACAAATATTATCACTGATGGAGACGGTTTAAGTCGGCTAGATAAAATTAAGTTTCTGGCAGATTACGATTATGCCTTAAAGCACCTTCATGTTTGTATTCGTGGCAAGGATGGAACTGGTCAGGATGAAGTTAATTGCTCGCATTGTGAAAAATGTTATCGAACAATGATCGCGCTTGAACTCGCCAACTGTCTTGAGAAATGTGACTTGTTTGATGTGGATAAATATAATTATGAAGAGATTCCTTATATGTTTGTAACTGATGCTTTTACGGCACCTGAGTACCATGAGATGGCTGAAGAGGCATTGATGCAGAATAAGCTGGAGCTTGCATCGGCAATCTATAAAGCAATAAGGCGTTCAAAACTGATTATCAGGCTTGGGTTTTTAAAGAAAGTTCCTTTTTTATGGTACATTCCCCATAAGATGATGGAAAATTCCATATATTAATCTGGATATTAAAATGACCGTCATAAATTTAATTATAAACTTTGATTTAAATAATAAAGTACAAGGAATGTCAGAATGGAGTTGATAAGAACCGAAATTTCTGATGTTTCAGCGGATGTAAAGCGCATAACCGGTTTTGTCAGATATAATGATGGAAATATAGATGAATATTGGTACGAATATCCATCTCATTTTGAAATTTCCGATACGGGTAACCCATGGCTTGCAGCCTTGCTGCCTATGGCAGCAACTATTAACGAAGATCTGATAATATCCCTACCGTTGGATCAAAGACTAATCGATGGTGCCGAGAATATTTTAAGATTTTGGAATGCCTACGATGTAGGCACATCAATAATTTCAATTATACCGTCCGGTGGAGTATGCGTTTTAGATAATTCACCGAAAGATTCAGCAGCATTTTTCTCGTCCGGGGTTGATGCTTTTTACACTGCCTATAATAAACCCAGAGCAAAATATCAAATACTTATTCACGGCTTTGATCTGTCCATTGATAAGAGGGCAGAATTTGAACGACACCTAACGAGAATATCCAAAATCAGTAAACAGATGGGTAAAGAACTTGTATCTGTTAGAACAAATATCCGGCAAACCCAGTGGAAGAAAACGCGTTGGCAGGTGGTATCACATGGTGCAGCTCTTGCATCGATCGGACTATTATTTGAAAAATATTTCAGAGAAATATTTATTCCATCCAGTTTGAAGAATTTTAGAGATACTTACTGTTGGGGATCACATCCGGTGACCGACCCATTATTTTCAACAAGTAAATCAAATATAATCACAGATGGTGATGGCCTTAGTCGTTATGAGAAGGTTCAATTTATCAGCAATCATCAATTGGCTCTGGATAATCTCCATGTCTGTATTCGTGGACGTGATGGATCCGGTCAGGATGAAATAAATTGTTCACATTGTGAAAAATGCTATCGAACGATGATTGCATTGGATTTGATAGGGGTACTGGAAAAAGCCAAACTTTTCGATTTAAGTAAGTATAATTATGATGAAATTAGCATGATTTTTCCTTCCAATGAATCTACTACAGGAAATTACGAAAAATTTATAAAAATTGCAGAGGAAAAAAACAGGCCTGAGATAGCAAATAATATTCGAAAATGTATTAAGCGATCCAAACTAATAAATTTATTATCTCCATTGGATAAAGTGCCTTTATTGTGGCGCATTCCATACAAAATGATGAATAATTCCATAGATTAATTAGTTGTATTGAAATGCTGGAAAAATTTTAAAATTAATATTAAGTTAAATCTTATCCCAATAATTTTATCTAAAGTTATATAGAGAATTTTTTAAAAGAAATTTAAAATGGAATTAATTAAAACCGAAATAGCAAATATATCAGAAGGGGTCAAACGTATCACCGGTTTTGTTAGATATGATGATGGTTATATTGATGAATACTGGTACGAATATCCGGCCAATTTTGAAATTTCCAACACGGGCAATCCCTGGCTGGTCGCTTTACTTCCCATGGCGTCCACAATAAATGAAGATTTGGTAATTTCGCTTCCTGTGGATCAACGTCTTGTTGATGGAGCAAATAATATCCAGAGATTTTGGTCCGACTGGAAAATGGGAACGAATATTATAAAAATAAAAGCGGATAATATTGCCAAAGTAAACAAAACACTACCTGATAATTCAGCATCGTTTTTTTCTTCGGGCGTTGATGCATTCTTTACCGCCTATAATAAACCAAGAGCAAAATATAAAATTCTTATTCACGGTTTTGATCTTTCAATATCTAAATCGGAAGAATTTCAGATGCATAGTGAGCGCATATCAAGAGTGGTTAAGGAACTTGGGCAGGACATTGTCATTGTAAGGACCAATATTCGCCAAACACGATGGGAGAAAACCAGGTGGCAGGCAATTTCTCATGGTGCTGCCTTGGCATCGATAGGGCTGTTGTTTGAAAATTATTTTGCTGAAATTTTTATCCCATCGAGTGTAAGCACATATTATCAGGTCGGTTGTTGGGGGTCACATCCTGTTACCGATCCGCTTTTTTCGACAAGCAGAACAAGTTTTATTGATGATGGTGATGGCTTAAACCGATTAGATAAAGTAAAATTTTTGGCAAATTATGATATTGCATTGAAAAATCTTCATGTTTGTATTCGTGGTAAAGATGGAACTGGTCAGGATGAGGTTAACTGTTCCCACTGCGAAAAATGTTATCGTACAATGATCGCTTTGGATCTGGCAGGGTGTCTGGATAAATGCGTTCTATTTGATAAAGAAAAATATAACTATTCTGAAATACCCAATATTTATATAAATGATGTTGGTGAGAATCCGGAATACGAACCAATGGCCAAAGAAGCTTTGCGTCAGAATAATCATGAACTTGCTGCCGCTATTTACAAGGCTATTAGGCGCTCAAAATTGCTTATCAAATTAAAACCGTTGGAAAAAATGCCTTTATTATGGCGGATACCATACAATATGCAGGAAAATTCGATTTATTGATGAGGTTCAGATAAATTGCTTTGGTTTATCTGAAACCATGCTACGTCGCGGCCTAATTTTCAATGTTGATCAGATATGTATGAATTCACAACTACACACATTATCCGATTAATTTTTCACCGCAGGCAGGTTCGCAGATATAAATATCTTCTTTTAGGCCTGTTTTCACATGGTACTGCTGGTTTACTGCTTTTTTCACTTTATCTGTCAAATTTTTAGGGATCAGGGCAATCACGCAGCCACCGAAGCCACCACCAGTCATCCTAACACCGCCTTTATCGCCAATTTCATTACTGATTATGTCCACCAGATAATCAATTTCCGGTGTCGTAATTTCATAAAGGTCTTTCATTGATAAATGACTTTCTGCCATGAGCTTGGAAATAAGCGGAATATCATTTTTCTTAAGTGCATCGACCATTTTTAAAACCCGCTCATTTTCCCTAAAAACATGTTCTGCCCGTTTGGAAGCATCACTGGGCAGTTCATTTTTTTTCATCAGAAAAATATCAAGCGACAGATCGCGGAGTGAGTTAACACCAAACTTATTTGCCACCAGTTCACAGGATTTTCGCCGATCATTATATCCGCTTGTTGAAAGTTCCCTTTTTACATTGGAATTAATAATCATCAGCGCCAATGAGGGCGGGATCGGTACATGGCTAATTTGATGATCCAGACAGTCAATGAGCAGGGCACAGCTTTCCTCGCCACAAGCGGTGCTGAGCTGATCCATAATGCCGCAGGAAAGACCGACAAAATCACATTCGATCTGCTGGCCTATCTGCGATATTTCCACCTGTGAAAGTTGGATGTTATTAAGGTCACATAGGGTATTTAGTACCGCCACCTCCAGGGAAGCGGAGGAGCTAAGCCCGGCCCCTTTTGGAATAGTGCCGCTGATGGTCAGATCACATCCTTTTAGTGAATACCCCATGCTTTTAAGCATATAAAAAGCGCCGCGGATATAATTTTTCCATTGCTCATCGGTCGGAACAATGTCCTTTTTAAGGTCGAAATGATCCACATCACCATCAAAATCAAGCGCGGTGACAGACACCTGGTTTTTATCATTCAATGACCCGGCAACACAGGTAAAAAAATTGATCGAAGCCGGGAGTACGAAACCATTATTATAGTCAGTATGTTCCCCGATTAAATTAACCCGCCCCGGTGCAAGGATGACAACTGTTTTTCCCTGACCATGGTTTTTCTGATGGGCGCTGAGCACTTTTTCTATTAAATGGTCTTTGCTCATTCGCCCCTCAATTTATAATGAATGTCGGAAGTATCCCTCAGCATTTTTGCCGCCTGCTCGGGTGAAATGTCGCGCTGTGTTTCAGCCATCAGCTCATACCCGACCATAAATTTCTGGATTGTGGCGGACCTTAACAGTGGCGGATAAAAATGAGCGTGCATGATCCAATGTTCTGAGGGTTGCCCGTTTGCCGGGCGCCAGTGCCATCCCATGCTATAGGGGAAAGAACAGTTAAAAAGATTATCATAGCGCGTTGTCAGTTCCTTTAATATCCGGGCCAGTGACAATTTCTGTTCATCTGTTAAATCCGTCATATGGGAAATTGGGGTCCGTGGCAATAAAAGCATTTCAAAAGGCCAGGATGCCCAGTATGGCACCAGTGCAACCCAGTCATCATTTATGCAGACAATGCGCTCCATAAGCTTAATTTCCTGCTTCACATAATCAAGCAGGAGGGGACTTTTAAGGGATTCAAAATAAGCTTTCTGCTCCCGGTCTTCGCGCGCCGCTTCATCGGGTAAAAAACTTCCCGCCCACACCTGACCATGGGGGTGCGGGTTTGAACAACCGTTAATTTCGCCCTTATTTTCAAATATCTGAACCCAGGGATATTTTTGCTCTAGCTCGAAATAGAGTTTGCACCACGCATCAATTATTTTTTGAATACTATTGATATCCAGTTCAGGCATGGTTTTGCTGTGATCCGGTGAATAGCAAATAACCTTGCAATTGCCGCTGACGGCTTCTGTCTGAAATAAACCGTCTTTCAGGTTTATATCTGCCCCATTTTCTTCTATTGCGGCAAAATCATTATCAAAGATATAGACGTCCTTATACTCATCATTTACCAGGCCTGATGCCCGTATATTACCTGGACATAGGTAGCATTCCTGATCATAGGACGGTTCCTGATGAAGTTTTTCTTTTTCAACTTTGCCTTTCCAAGGTCGGCTTGCGCGCTGCGGGGATACCAGAACCCATTTGTTGCTAAGCGGGTTAAAACGCCTGTGTGGTTTGCTTTGCAGGGTCTCATGGCTCATTGGTGTGCTGGACTTTCATTATGGTTTTTAGAAATTTAATCATGATATGGAATATTGTCAAAGGCGGCAACATATGAAATAGTCGGGTATAGAAAAAAAACGGGGAAGGGAAAGTCGTATGCTGCTGGAAACTATTGATATTACGATCGTTATTTCCTATGCCGTGATGATAATCATCATTGCACAGTATGTCAGCCGTGAAAAAGCCGGGCATGACAAAAATACCAAGGATTATTTCCTGGCCGGTAAGTCGCTGCCCTGGTGGGCGATCGGGGCATCCCTGATAGCGGCCAATATATCGGCAGAACAGATTGTCGGGATGTCAGGGTCCGGCTATGTCATCGGACTTGGTATTGCGTCATATGAGTGGACGGGGGCAATTACACTGCTGATTGTCGGAAAATACTTTCTGCCCATTTTTTTGCAGAACCAGATCTATTCGATGCCCCAGTTCCTTGAAAAACGCTATGACGGGCGCGTGCGCTTTGTCATGGCGATTTTCTGGCTCGGGCTTTATATTTTCGTCAATCTGACATCCATTTTGTGGCTTGGCGCGCTGGCGATCAACACTATCACCGGCATTGAAATAACAAGCGGCCTTTTTATCCTGGGGGGACTTGCCATAGCCTATTCCCTTTATGGCGGGCTTAAGGCTGTTGCCCTGACCGATATTATTCAGGTGGCGTTGCTGGTATTTGGCGGGCTGATGGTCTCCTCGGTTGCACTGGGGCAAATCGGTGGGGATCAGGGCATCTGGGGCGGCTTTATTGAGCTGACCGAACGTCTGCCGGAAAAATTTGATATGATCCTTTCCTCCGATAGTCCCTATTATAAAGACCTGCCGGGAATTTCCGTGCTGATTGGCGGTATGTGGATGATGAACCTGTCCTATTGGGGGTTTAACCAATATGTGATCCAGCGGGCACTGGCGGCAAAATCAATCCATGAAGCGCGAAAAGGGATCGTGTTTGCCTGTTTTTTAAAAATACTGATGCCTGTAATTGTCGTTCTGCCGGGTATTGCTGCGGCACTTCTGGTCAATGATCTGAAAGCCCCCGATCAGGCCTATCCTGAAATGATGAAACTGCTGCCCACCGGGATTAAGGGATTGGTTTTTGCGGCGCTGATCGCGGCAATTCTATCCTCTCTTGGGTCAATGATGAATTCCATATCGACCATATTTACCATGGATATTTATAAAACCATGCATAAAAATGTCAGTGAACATAAGCTTGTGACCATCGGCCGTATCACCGCGGCAACAGCGATGGTGATTGCCATTATTATTGCCAAACCGCTTTTGGGTAATTTTGGTCAGGCCTTTCAGTTTATTCAGGAATTTACCGGCTTCTTTACCCCCGGTATTGTTGTGATTTTCCTGCTTGGGCTTTTCTGGAAGCGGGCAACAGCCAATAGCGCGCTGGTTGCGGGGATCGGTTCCTTTGTTTTTTCCATTTTGTTAAGGCAGTATTGGCCGGAACTACCCTTCCTTGACCGGGTTGGGGTCGTTTTCCTGCTTTGTGGCGCATTGGCCATTCTGCTTTCCTATATCATGCCGCACCATGATATGGATAATACGATTATAACTGAAAATGCGGAATATCAGGTTGATCAGTCTTTCAGGATTGGCAGTATCTGTATCACGGCCATAATCGCCAGCCTTTATATTATTTGGTGGTGAATAAATCATAAAAAAGGGGAAATATTATGCATTTTATAAAACTGTTACTGGCCCTTGGGGGGCTTATCGGCATAAGTCAAATAACAATGGCAAACGAACGGGGCGAAGCCGACCGCTGGAGCGTACAGAAAGCCAATGACTGGTATAAGGCGCAGCCATGGAGCGCCGGGTTTAACTATGCGCCGAGCTACGCCATTAACCAGCTTGAAATGTGGCAGGAAGACAGTTTCGACGATAAAATTATCGACCGGGAACTTGGCTACGCCAAAGATATCGGCTTTAACATGGCGCGGGTGTTCCTTCATAACCTGCTTTGGGATCAGGACCGGAAAGGCTTCATAAAACGCATTAACAGATTTCTTGAAATCGCCGACAAAAATAACGTCAAAATCATGTTTGTGCTGTTTGATGATGTGTGGGACCCAACGCCGCATCTTGGTAAGCAGCGCGCGCCAATTCCACATACCCATAATTCCGGATGGGTTCAGGCACCGGGAAAAGATATATTGGGTGATCTGAACCGTCATGATGAACTGGAAGGCTATGTGAAAGGAATCCTTACGGAATTCGGCAATGATCCAAGGGTCACGGTCTGGGATATTTATAATGAACCGGGCAATTTGAATGTGGAAGCATATGGCACAAAAGAGATTGATAATAAAGAATTTTTCAGTCTTCAGCTTCTCAAAAAAATATTCGGATGGGCGCGGACGGCAAACCCTTCCCAACCACTTACCGCTGGTGTGTGGCGATCCCGTTTTGGTGCCTGGGTTGGTGAAAATCCGGACGATCCGGCCTCGAAACTTTATCATTTTATGCTGGAAAATTCGGACATTATTACCTTCCATTCCTATGAAGGGCTAAAAAATGTTAAAAGTGTCGTGGGATCACTTCAGGCGCTTGGGCGACCACTGATCTGCACCGAATATATGGCGCGGCCCTACAGCACTTTTGAGGACATCATGCCCTATTTTGCAGCGGAGAAAATCGGGGCCATAAACTGGGGCTTTATTGCCGGCAAAAGCCAGACCAATTATCCTTGGGCGTCCTGGTCACAGGGCTATAACGCAGAGCCGACACCATGGTTTCATGATATCCTCCGCGCCGATGGCAGCAAATACAGCGAAGAAGAAGTGCGCTTCATCAGCAATTTAATCAAGCAGACCAATAAATGAGAAAACAAAATGAAAAAATTTCTAATCTGCCCGGCTATCGTCGGGGCCTACCTTTCACTGGTGTCCTGCATGACGAATGAAAATCCGGACCGTATCAGTGTAAAACAGTTTGGTGTGCTTGATGACGGGCGCGCCGTACAGGTTTATACCCTTAAAAACAGTGCAGGCAGCAGCATTGATATTCTTGACCTTGGCGGCATCATTACAGCGATCAACGTGCCGGACCGTGACGGGACTTTGGCTGATATTGCCCTTGGCTTTGATAATCCGGAACAATATCTGACCGACAGCCCCTATATGGGGGCACTGGTCGGGCGCTACGCCAACCGCATTGCCAAGGGGAAATTCACCCTTGACGGTAATGACTATAGTTTGGCGATCAATAATATGGGCAATGCGCTTCAT
>Ga0116152_10002085_pt1 | contig 16307 bp, 13 predicted proteins | sample AD_UKC119_MetaG_FD_89894 | JGI IMG/M metagenome (GOLD analysis project Ga0116152, IMG submission 89894) | Active sludge microbial communities of municipal wastewater-treating anaerobic digesters from Hong Kong - AD_UKC119_MetaG | ecosystem: Engineered > Bioreactor > Anaerobic > Digestate... | reverse complement strand
TACATTACTAAAGCCGACAAAACGACCGGCGGTGATCCCATCGCCTGGAGTATGGGCTCTTCAACCGGAAACGGGATAGGTTTCATCCATGAATCACCTAAACCGGAGGACATCCGGTCCCAGCAAAATGATTACATCAAGAATCAGTTTTTAACTTTACACGCTACCAGCAACGCCCATAATGCTAGCGCAGAAGATGGTTATCCTGCCATCATTGAGGTACCCAGTTTTATCGACTTCCTGCTGATCAATGAACTGACGGCAAATGTCGACGGCTACACGTTCAGTACCTTTTATCATAAAGACCGGCTGGGAAAATTACGGGCTGGTCCCGTGTGGGACTTTAACCTGACCTATGGCAATGATTTGTTCTTCTGGGGCCTGGATCGCAGTCATACCAATATCTGGCAGTTTGACAACGGAGATAACACCGGTCCGTTTTTCTGGAAAAACCTGTATGATGATCCGGCATTTCACTGTTACCTGTCTGAGCGTTGGCAATCGCTGACCAGCCCCGGTGGCGCCTTGAACATAGATGTCATCCAGGCACATATTGACAGCCTTTCAGCTGTGATCACAGAAGCTCAGGCCCGGGAACAAGCCCGTTGGCACACCGTCGAAACCTGGCTCGACCAGCAAGCTGCCATGAAGTCCTGGTTACAGGCACGCATAGACTGGATGGACGAACGCTTGGCCGACACCGGACCCTGTCTGGATCACCAACTACCGAACCTGGTCATTTCCCGCATCCATTATCATCCGGACGATGCCGGTGAAGTGGATGGCGACGATCTGGAATTTATCGCTATCACCAATCAGGATGTACAGCCGGCAGACCTCACCGGCGTCTATTTTCAAAATCTCGGGATGAGTTATGTCTTCCCAGCCGGTGCTATGCTGGCTCCCGGAGAAATCATTTATCTGGCCAGCAATGCGGATGCATTTACCGCTTATTATGGCTTCCAGCCATTTGGCGCATATGCCCGGAATTTGTCCAACAAGTCTTTTGATCTGGTATTGGCGGATGCGTTTGGTAATCAAATCGACGAGGTGCATTATTATGATTCCGATCCCTGGCCGGAAGAAGCCGATGGGGACGGTCCCTACCTGCAGTTGATCGATCCCTCTGCCGATAATAATCTGGCGGAAAACTGGGAAGCATCCAGCGGACCTGTAAGTGCGCTAACTGAGTTTGCTGAAGAAGCCGGAATAACGTTGTTTCCGAATCCGGCCAATAAAATTTTGATGATTTTCAGCCCGGCAATTCCCATCCGTACCGTGCAGGTATTGGATTTGACCGGTCGAACGCTGCTCCATCAGGAATTTTCCGGAAGTTCCGAAGATTCCCTTTCACTCGAAGGAATACCTGGTGGTGTTTATTGGGTTAAGCTCAAAACAGAGTCGGATCACCTGATAATAAAGAAATTGGTCAAGTTTTAAGGGGAATTATGATTCCGGTAGGCGCCCGAATGCCTATCCAGTATCCTCCTGACCAACTTCTTCACCTATGATCATCCCGACTGACTTGATATCTCCCTGTCATGTCGATCAACGTCCTCTCTCCTAGTTTCCTCACCAACTTACTTTTATATTGTAATCCCGACTAACTTATTCACACCATCACATCGACCACCTCCTCCTTCCCTCTTCGTCATCACGACCGACTTGCTTTTATATTTTCATCCCGACTAACTACTTCAAAACATCACATCGGCAGACTCCCTCTCTCTTCGTCATCTCGACCGACCCACTCGCACTCTGTCATCTCGACCGACCGAAGGGAGTGGAGAGATCCCATGATCCCATGATCATTCCCGTCACCTTCCCTTGGATGAAATTTACGGCAACAGGCGAACAATGAAGACATTAGACTATTCCATTTTAGGTTCATGGCTCATCTCAAAGACCAATTCGCCGCCATTCATCAATTCCAGATGACTGAAGAACATCTCTTCCAGTGGCTTCCCATTCAGGGTAGCCGATTGAATGTATTTATTCTGCAGGTTATTATTCTTCGCCACGATGTGGAATGTCTTTCCTTCGTGTAAATGGATTGTCGCCTCATCCACCAGGGGGCGGCCAATCGCATAAACCGGATCTCCCGGACATACCTGATAAAACCCCAGAGTGCTCAGCACGTACCAGGCACTCATCTGTCCGCAATCTTCATTCCCTACAATGCCATCAAGGGTCGGTGCATACAAAGTGGTCAGGATGGTATCGACAATCTCCTGGGTTTTCCACGGTTGACCGAGGTAATCATACAGGTAGGCGATGTGATGACTGGGTTCATTGCCATGGGCATACTGCCCGATCAGACCGGTGATATCCGCGGAGGCATTGGCACCTTCAATCTCCGAACTCACCGAAAACAGCGAATCCAGCTTGTTTATGAATACCTGGTCTCCTCCCATCAATTGCGCATAGGCCTGCACATCATGGGGTACAAACCAGGACCACTGCCAGGCATTGCCCTCAGTGAAATCACCCTGATCGTGCTGGGAATAGCGAGGACTAAACGGAACCCGCCATTGGCCATTGGACAGTTTACCGCGCATGAATCCAGTCTGAGGGTCAAAATACAACTGGTAATATTTGGCGCGCTGGTCGTAAACCGCCGCCAGGGAGTCCCGCCCCAGTTTATGCGCTACCTGAGCAATGCACCAGTCGTAATAGGCGCACTCTAACCCGTAGGAGACCGACTCACCCACGGAATCAACCGGGACAAACTGATTCTTTTCGATAAAGTGAATGTGCTTGGACATCACACCCCTCGCACCCGATTCCGGGATATTGGCCAATCGTTCCGGATGGTAGGTTGAAGCGATCTGTAATGCCTCCAGGGCTTGATTCCAATCTATACCAGACAGATCTTTGGTCATGGCATCGGCCAGAACAGCCGCTGCCGGGTAGCCCACCATGGTGCCCGTATAATTCGCCACCAATGGCCATTTCGGCAACAGCCCCCCTTCCTGGTATTTCAGGACCAGGTTTTGAGCCCAGGCGCCCGCCCGCTGAGGCTGGACAATGGTCATCAATGGGTACCAGGCCCGGAAGACATCCCAGAGTGAGTAGACCGTATAATTTGTAAAACCGTCCGCCTGATGAATTTGCTTATCCATGCCCCGGTACCGTCCGTCCACATCCTGATATTCCTGTGGCGCCAGCATGGTATGGTATAATGCGGTGTAGAAGTTTTTCATCACCGGTTCTGCTGCTTTGACCTCCACGACGGCCAGGGCCTCCCTCCAGGCATTTTCTGCCTGAGTACGTACAGCATCAAAAGGACTTTGGCCTTCTGCCTGCCAGTTCTTTTCGGCACCAGCTTCATCCACGCCACTGATGCCAACCTGCAATTCCACCAGATCCACGCCATCGGCAAACTCCAGGTGTGCCCACAATTGAGCTCCGGCCATATTTGCCTCAACCGGAATTTCCAGGCTATCCCGGTAAGCGGTGATCACTTTAAATGGCACGCTGCTATGCAAATAGAAATAACATTTTTCATCTTGTGCCCATCCTGTGGATTGACGCATCCCCCGGATTGTCTGCGCATCAACCAGTTCGATCCTATCCGCGACGCTCTTCCTTCCCCACATCTCATGCAGGGAGTGACTCAGGTCCAACAAAATGTGCGGTGTCACTCCTTTGTCCCAGGTATAACGATGGTAGCCTACATGCTCTGTAGTGGTCAGTTCGGCAGTGACCGGATAATTGTCAAAGCGGACCCGGTAATAGCCGGCGCGTGCTGTCTCATTTTCATGACGAAAGGTGGCGACAGGGGCCATTGCAGGGTCGTTGGAATAGGGCAATATAAGTACATCCCCCAGGTCACCAATGCCGGTCCCACTGAGATGGGTGTGTGAAAAGCCGAGGATGGTGGTATCGGATGCATGATAACCGCTGCAGGCATCCCAACCGTTGATGCGGGTATCGGGACTTAGCTGGACCGCGCCAAAAGGCAAGGTAACTCCGGGATACGTATGCCCGTGAAAGCCGGTCCCGATCATTGGATCCACATGGTCAAGCACATCCAGGACGGGAGGATTCTGCTTACAACCTATGGTGATCAGCAGGAGTACCGGGAGAATCAGTCGGGTCATTGTTTATGTTTTGGATGGACAATAAAGATACGGAATAGGGAACTGTAGATGAGCTGTTTTGTGTAGTTGTTCGAAGGTGCAGGGGTAATATTGGTTTTGTGGGGTTGTGGTTTTGTGGTTTTGTGGGTTGTGGTTTTGTGGGATTGTGGTTTTGTGGAGTTGTGGTCTTATGGGGTTGTGGTTTTGTGGGATTGTGGTTTTGAGGGGTTGTGGTTTTGTGGTCTTATGGGGTTGTGAGGTTGGAATTGTAGTGTTGTTAATCTGTAGATCTGTATGAAGGAGATAAATCTCAAATCTTAAATCAATTAATCTTAAATCCCCAGGGTGTCAGTGCGGATTAAAATTGTAGTGCTGTTTAAAGATGGCCCCCAAATCTGAAATCTCAAATCGATTAATCTTAAATCCGACACCTTTTTCGTTAAATCACCGTCCCGATATACCGCACGATACCATCTCATCGTTCTTAATACATTCCCACATGTCCTGAAGCACTCTGTCCAAATCCAAAATCAATACGATGAGAACACTGATACTCTGGACATTCCTCTGCTTCGCCCATACCCTTTCAGCCACTGCCTATTATGTTCATCAAAATGGTAACGACAATCTGGATGGAACCGCCCCGGAGAGCGCCTGGCGTACCTTACAGCATGCCGCCGACGAAATCCAGCCCGGGGACATCGTTCTGGTGGGCGACGGAACCTACGCCGGGTTTGATCTGCGCACTTCCGGGACAGCACAGTTGCCCATCACTTTCCGGGCCGACGGTGAATCGGTCATCATCAATCAACCGAACAGCGAAACCGACGATGGCATCAACATCGAGAATGCCGACTACATCATTCTGGAAGGGTTTCGTGTCATGGACCAACCCCGTAATGGCATCCGGCTTGCCCTCTCCGACCACTGCACGGTCCGCAACTGCATTTGCAGCAATAATTTTGAACGCGGCATCTTTACCGGTTTTACCGACGACCTGCTCCTGGAACACAATACCTGCACCGGCTCCAAGGATGAACACGGCATCTACGTATCCAACAGCAGCGACCGGTCCATCATCCGTTACAATACCTGCTTCGGCAACAATGCCTCCGGCATCCAGATCAACGCAGACGCCAGCCAGGGTGGCGACGGAATCAGCACCAATCCCAAAATCTACGGCAATATCCTTTACGGAAACGGTACTGCGGGTGGTGCGGCGATCAATCTGGATGGCGTTCAGGGTGCTGAAATATTCAACAACCTGATTTACGAGAACCACGCCACCGGCATTGCCTTATTTACCATTGATGGCGGCGGCCCATCGTCCGGAGCATTGATTTATCACAACACCATTGTCCAGGCTAGTGATGGCCGTTGGTGCATACTGCTCAACGATGGGGCTACCGGGGCCACCATTGCGAATAACATATTGTTCAATAAGCATTCGTTCCGTGGAGCTATCGCGGTATCCCGGGAATCGTTTCCAAACCTGCGGTCCGATTACAATGTCGTAGTCGACGCCATGAGCGATGAAGCGGGCGATAGCCAGGTCAGCTTGTTTGAATGGCAGGTGCTGGGTTTTGATAAGCACAGCCGGCTGGCCACATCCACAGATGAGTTATTTGTGAATGCTGTCGGAGGTGATTATCATCTATCGGCAACCTCCAAAGCCATCGATGCCGGAGATCCGGCCTATGCAAATGACCACGATCTTGAAGGAAATGCCCGTCCACTGGGTATGGCCCCGGATGCAGGATGTTATGAATCAGCCGCTTCATCCAGTGCCCGCCATCTGGCAGAAATCCCTGAACTCATCGTAATGCGGGAGCAAGGAGTCATCTCCTGGCTAAACATACCGGTAGGTTCCATTCTTCATGTATTTGACCAGAACGGACGCTCCTGGTGCTTTCAGCACGCTATAGGCACGGGTACATTTTCCTGGTCTGTACCACAGGCATCACCGCTTTATTTTGGTTACCAGATCCGTGACCTACAGGGACATGTGTCAGCAGGGTGGATAAGGAATTAGGAGAGCGCAGTTAGATTTTAGATTTGGGGATTTTAGATTTTAGATTTTTATGCTACATCGGAAGTCTCAAATCTCAAATCTGACTTCTCAAATCTCTAATCTAATTTCCCAACTGCTTCATCACCTCTTCGATGGCACGGTCCAGTTGAGGGTCCTTGCCTTCGACACGATCTACAAAGGTGTTCCGCACATAGATATCGGGAGCGACCCCTGTTTTTTCAAGGTCTTTTCCGTCCATCGTGTAACAGCCCCAGGAGGGTAACCGGTAGAAAGAGCCATCCACCAGTCCTTTGCCAGAGGTAAAAATGATCCACCGGTACGTCTCGGTGCCGATGATTTTCCCTAACCCCAGTTGTTTGAACCCTGCTGACGTCATTTCTGCATCGCTCAGGCTCTGCTGATTGACCAGCAGGACCATCGGTTTGGCAGCTGGCGCAAAGTTGGATTGCTGGGTCAGCTGACCACCCCGGTATTTCCATTGGAGATAGGGTTTCTGGCTCAGGAAGCGCAATACATCGTCGTGCACATTACCCCCGGTGTTGTAGCGCAAGTCAAGGATCAAAGCATCCCGGTGCGCCCCCTCACTGACCATATCCTTCATGAATTTCTCCAGCTCTCCCCCGCCCATATTTTTCATGTAGACGTATGCGATCCGTTTTTTGCTCTCCATGTCAACCCGGTGTTGGTTGTTTTCAATCCACTCATCGTACAACTCATTGCGAATGGAGAAATAATTTACCGGATCCAGTTTGACCTGAATGGTGTCGTGGCCGCGCAGAAAAGTCAGGGAACATTCATCCGGGAGTGATGGCCTGACGAAATACGATTCCCGGTTGTGTGATGCATTAATGGCATTGCCGTCAATGGCGATTAACCGATCTCCGGACTGCAAAGGGGCAGCCAATCCATCGGCCGGGCTGTTCTTGACTACCCGATCCACTACATAGGGATCTGTCTGTGAAAATTCAATGCCGGTGGCCATCGTGGATGTCTCGTAATAAGTATCTTCTTCGTCACCAAAACTGCTGAAGCCGAAATGGGAGGTATTCAATTCCCCCAGAAGGTCATTGATCAGCCGCCGTAAATCACCGCGTGTATTAACATATGGTAAAAAAGCAGCATATTTATCGCGCAGTCCCGGCCAATCTTTTCCATGAAAGTTTTCATCGTAGTAATTCTGTTCCAGGTTGGCCCAGGTTTCAAAAAACATCTGACGGAATTCACCGGCCAGATTGCGCTGGAAGGTATAATCGATATCGAGTTTTTTAGTCTTATTGCCTCCTAAATCCAGGGTAAATAAATTGCCGCGAATCAATGCATAATAATCATCCTTTACCCGCCGGACATCCAGACCAAATGTATTTGCCCCATCAATTTTTTCGGTTTTGGTCTTTTCAAAAGGCTCCATCACCATTTTCCAGATGGAAGCGTCTCCTTCGCTTTGATTGGACACGAACAATACGGTCGTTTTGTCTTTATCCCAGAAAACCATTGGTGATCCCTGACTCCCAAAGGTCGGTCCAATCGGCTCAACCCGCTCCATCAGATCCACATTGTCAATGACAACCACCGGCTTTCCGGTGTCCTTCTTTTGCAAGGAATCGGGAAGGAACAGGTCGCGGTTTTTATCGGAAGAAAAGGGTTCTTGTATTTTCACCAACGGCATGCGGAACAGATCCGGATCATCGAGCCCATACGGATAGGCCGGCTTGAACGGGTTTCCGTAATAATAGATGTATTTGCCATCAGGGCTCCAGTAGCCGCCGGTTTCGGTGACTGCGGTATTCGTCAGGTTACGGACCGATTTATCCGACACCTGATATACGAAGAGGTCGCGTTCGAAGTTCCGGTAGGCTTCAAAAAGAATCCATTGGTCATCCGGACTGTAATGGGCCGGGCTCTGGTACAATTCCCAGAATTCATCGCGGACCAACAAGGTTGATTTCATGGTCGCCAGGTCCAGCTCACGGAGTTCATCCCTACCGGAAAAATAAACAGCTTTCGTCCGATCACTGTTAAAGGTCAGCGTCTGGTTGTTATTCACATCACGGGTAATCTGCGTAGCCTGCGCCGATCCATCCGCAGGTAGGGTAAACCAATTCTGATAGCCGGCCACTGTTTGGTTGAATAGTATAGTGCGGCTATCTTTCAACCAATGCACTTCGGAAACGCGGCCGTCAACAGCTGTTTTGAGCTGTACCACAAATTTTCCTTTGTTATCCGACACGAAGAGCTCACCACGGGACACAAAGGCAATTTTTTTATTGTCTGGGGAAACATCGAAGTCACTGATCCGGTTCTGGACTTTAAAATCCTGTGGCTGTTCCAATTCGGAGTATTGGGGCAGATTAAAAGCAAGTTTGCGTGCGCGACCGGAAGCTACATCATATATCCAAAGCTGGTAATCTTTTTCCCCGGCAATGATCTGTCCATTGGCACTGACCTGAATGTGGTACCAGGAGCTGCCATCCCGGGTTAACCGTTTCACCGCATCATTGGCTTGCAACTGATAGATGTTGTATTCTCCATTATCCCGGTCGCTGACAAAATAGATGGACCCATTCCGGTCTATGGTAGTTCCAAAATCCTTACCCTCCCAATCGGTGTGTTCCTGATAGTTCCTGGTATCCGGTTGATAAGATTTCAGATCCGGATTATGTGCTCCTTTATAACCTTTCCGGTGTTCAAAGGCGCTGGATTCCCAGCTTTCATTGAACCACATGGCTCCCGTCTTGGGGTGAAAACAAATGTTATGAATGGTATTGAAATAATTGGCATACAACCGTTCGGGAGTGCCTCCCTGCAAGGAAACCCGATAGGCCGTAATTCGATTGCTGCGCGTTGATGTAAAATAGATTGAAGCGTTATCCCAGGACCAGGATTCTACCTCATCGGCAGCTGTATGGTAGGTAAGTTGCCGGATCTCTCCACCGGAAGATGGCATAACATATAGGTCGTCATTTCCGGTTGGTCTGGCCGAGAATGCAATCCATTTGCCATCGGGGGAAAACCGAGGCCGGGTTTCCTTACCAGGCATCGCTGTCAGTCGTACCGCTTCTCCTCCCTGAACCGAAATTTTCCAAAGATCATCCTGGTAACTGAACACCAGATAATTTCCATCCGGACTAGGGGCAGGATATTCAGCGAAAAAAGGTGCGGACTGGGAATCTGCAACTGTAAATGAGGCCATAGAGACCACGAGGATAAACCATTTCATAACTCAGATTTAGAATTAGCAAGTTTACAAATGTAATCATTAATTAAGAGGCGAATCGACAGGCAGTTCCAGTGCGTTTTGCAGGTTTAAGCGAAATCAAGTATTTTATCAAATCAATTGATTCAACATTCAAATTATGAAATTTCTGCATTACCTGATTCTTTCAATTTTGATCCCGGGAGTCTTTGCTGACTTGCATGCACAGATGGTTCCATTAACCGAGGTGGTCCATTTCCCATTGATCAACACCCTCGAGGATTCCCTGGACCATGTCGATGATCTGATTGCTGAAAATGCGCCTTTCTCCGGAGTTGACGGCATTTATTCTTATGGCGGTTTTAGCGGATACAACCAAACGTCCTATGATACTTCCTTAATCCGGTCCTTAACCATCCCGGAACTGGCCGATACTTCTTTCGGTATTTCTCTGGAATTCAAATTGGACACCCTGGATCGGCAGATTCATCCCATTATAGTGCTGGGCTTGAGTTACCGGTATTTAAGCTTTGGTACCGGATATGATCAATTTAAGGATAAGGACTATTATTACATCAATCTGAATAACGGTTCGATTGCATCGATTGCTTCTGGTTCTCCGGATGTAACTATGTGGCACCACCTATTTATTTACCACAGCAGAACAAGGGCTATGACGTGGTTTTATCTGGATGGTTCCCCGGTAGACACGGTGCCAGGAACCCTGGAAGACGGCGGGTTTGATTACAATCTATCCAATTCTGATTTTGGTGGTGCATTTGCCTATCGCGGCTTGTGGCGGCACCTCAGGGTTTATAAGGCGGATGTCGTTTCTTCCCGTTTCCAGGATAATGCTCCTTCCGGAACATTTACGGTCAGTCCGAATCCGGTAGGTGTGCACGGAATGGTCCGGATCCATTCAAATTTTGATGGTCCGGTGTCCATGGAATGCTTTAGCTTAAATGGAGTAAAATATTTTGAAAGGTCCATACGTCCGGGGACCAAAGCACTGGAAATTTACGATATCCCCAAAGGCATCTGCATATTGCGACTTGGAAATGATCAGGAAGGATATCTCTCGAGGTTAATTGTTTACCCTTATTGAGCTTTTATAACAGTTTCCCGACAGCAAACACGCAAAGTTGCTTATGCAAGTCAGGAGGTAATTCTTTTTTCCAGGCCCGGATGGTTTGCGAGCGCACCCACCCACCGGTCAACCCAAGATTTACGGCCAGACAAAGGCCGGTGTCCGGAGACAATACCTCTAAAAATGCCTGGAACAAAGACTCATTCCGGTAAGGGACTTCAATGAACAAGTGCGCGGTCGTATACCGGTTCATCTCACGGTCCAAGTTTTGAATAGCCTGGAAAAGCGCCGGCTTTTTGGCGGGCAGATAACCATGAAACCGAAAATCCTGTCCGTTCATCCCGGAAGCCATCAATGCAAGCATCAGGGACGACGGGCCGGGCAGGGGCACCACCTGAATTCCCATTCGATGGGCAGCAGCCACGATAAAACCACCAGGGTCAGCTACTCCCGGCAATCCCGACTCACTCATCAAACCGATGGAATGGCCTGCTGAGGCTGGAGCTAATAATTGGACTGGGTCTTGCTGATGGTGCTTGTCCAATTCCATAAATGTAATCCGGTTTATGTCAATTTCCGGGTCGAATGCTTTTAACATACGCCTTGCCGTCCGCACCTGTTCGACGATAAAAAATTCAAGCGTACGGTAATAGGAAATAACCACCGGCGGCATCCATGTCGGATCAGCCTCACCTATCGGAACCGGAAGTAAGATTAATGCCATAAATACAAAGATAGTGGATGACCCGATGCTCCGGAAGTTCCAGCGATACTAATCGCCTCATAAGGACCCCGCAGTAATATGCTGCCCATCATTGCGGTAAAGTACCCGTGCTTTAATTATCTTCATAGACAATCCATGCTTATGAACCTGACCAATGACTTACTTAGCCAAGCTGAGCTCCTGGATCAAAATCAAAACGAAGTTTTATCCTGGCAAATCCACGGTGAAGAACGACTAAATCGCAGACCGGATTCGGACCGTTGGAGTTTGTATGAAATCATCGATCACCTCGATAAAGTCAACCGCTCCTATTTTGACCAACTGGCTGAAATAACCCTGGGGAATGGCCGGTCCTTAAATGGACTGGGTCTCTGGTGGGGCAACAAACTTGGCAAATTTATCCTCAATGGGGTCCAGCCTTCCAATACGCGCAAAGTCAAAACATTCCCGGTATGGACCCCGACAGCCATTACCTATCAGGATGTGGTCTTCTCGAATTTCGTGGAATCCCAGCAAAAAATGATCGGCTATATGAAATCCAGTGGCGAAGCGGTCGCCAGGGACACCCGGATCGTATCGCCTGCCAACAAGTATCTTTATTATCCTTTAGGTATTGCATTTCAAATCATCGCCGTCCACCAGTTAAGGCACATCCAACAAGGAAAACAAGTATTGCAGTTCTTCCACGATGAAATTGAACCCTAGATGACTTGGTGGTTGATCGACGGCTGGTGTTGCCGGAGCAGACACATTTTGTATCTTCAATGGCAAGCTGATTAGCCCGTAACCAAAATGTCTAATGACTGATAACCATACCGACCCCTACCGGCTGGATATCCAGCAGATCAAAGACCCTCCCACCCATTTATTTGGCCGGTTGAGTCATTTGGGCCCTGGATTTATCCTCTCTGCAGTCATCGTTGGATCCGGCGAATTGATTGCCACCACCAGCCTGGGCGCCAAAGCCGGTTTTGTCACTTTCTGGGTCATCCTGGTCAGTTGCGGGGTAAAAGTTGCTGTCCAGATGGAGCTGGCCAAGCAAGCCATCATCACCGGAGAAACGGCCATGCAATCCTTTGGGCTATTGCCCGGACCACGCATCGGTAAGGTGCGCTGGAGTGTTGCCGGTTATTTCTATCTGGCCCTGGTCAAAATGTTCCAGGTCGGCGGGATCATCGGCGGCGTTGCTATTGTATTGAATATGATCTTTCCCTGGCTGTCGATCACTTATTGGGTACTGGTTATGGCGGTTGTGGTAGCGCTGATGGTCTACCGGGGTTACTATGGATACATCGAAAAATTGTCGCTGGTTCTTATTGCGCTCTTTACCATCTTCACTTTTACCTCCCTGTATTTCATCCAGGCTACACCTTATGCCATTCATTGGTCCGATATCTGGTCCGGACTTCAGGGTCATCTTCCAAACAATACGGTTTGGTATGCCATCGCTGCCTTTGGAATCACCGGCGTTGGAGGCGAAGAGATCATCTATTACACGTACTGGTGCCTTGAGAAAGGTTATGCCCGTTTTACCGGACCTCGTGATGGCTCCACGGCTTGGGAAGCGCGTGCGCACGGATGGATCAAGGTAATGAAACTGGACGCCTTGCTGGCTATGGTGTTCTATACCGCCGTAACGGCATCCTTTTACCTTCTGGGGGCCGCCGTGCTGCACCAAAGAGGTGAAATTCCGGAAGGATTTAAGATGATCGAAACCTTATCAGGGATGTACGCCGAGACCGTTGGACCGGGAGCGAAACTCCTATTCCTGGTTGGGGCTTTCATCGTTTTGTTCAGCACTTTGTTTGCCGCACTGGCTGCCTGGGCCCGGCAATACAGTGATATCTTCGGACAATATGGCTGGATCAATTTTTTTGATATGGAGCAACGCCGGCGATCGATTGCACGGCTATCCTGGCTCTTCCCGCTGCTCTGGGCTATTCTTTTCCTTACAATCAAACTACCGGTATTAATGGTCATGAGCGGAGGCATTGCCGGATCACTGATGCTATTGATTGTGGTTTATGCAGCCATCCACTTCCGGTTACGACGCACGCCGGAAGCTTTTCGTCCTACAACGGGATACGACCTCTATCTTGCCCTTAGCATTCTGGGGATTCTGGGCGTAAGTGCTTATGGCATCATTCAGCTCCTTTAGGCTGGACTAACTGCATCAATCCATCCGCTCGGTGATGGTCCCATAGCTTAACTCATCGTTAGTCTGCAAGCCTTTTTCATTTTGTTCCTTCAGGGTCCAATGATCGGTGGCCGTGGTCTGCAACCAAAGATTACGTGATTTCCGGAATACCTGAACATGTAGCCCGTATTGGTGATCAAAGATGGCCTCCAGCTTTTTAACCGGCATATCTGCTAATATCTGTAAATCACCTTCCTGATGATTGGAGCGGATGTCCCCGATCTTTACGCGTTCATCGATTATAGCCTTTTGCGGCGACCCTTCTCCGGCTTCATGATGTTCTTTGTAGAATTCAATTTTCAATCCGGGGAATTTTTTAGAAAATGCCTGCTTAATTTCCTGGATGGCAATGTCGTCTCTGATCCACATGTGATTGCGAATTTGGTTAGTCAATAAGAAGCCAGCCTGCGGTTAAGACACAAATCGTGCCCTATTAATGATGCTTGTAGTCTTCCAGATGGATCTTTTCCTTAGATAAAGCAATGATCAGGTCATGGGTGGTGATCAAACCTACCAACTCTCCTTTATCAACGACCGGCAATGCGTGAAAGCGGTTGAGGGTGAAAAGGTCAATGGCGATTTGTACCCGGTCTTCCGGAGCCAATTTTGCCAATTTGGTTGTCATCACCTTCTTTGCATCGATTTTGGATAGATCAGCATCTTTGCCGGCTCCTTTCAGGTATGCCAGAAAGTCGGTTTTGGAAATCATTCCTTTTATCTCTTTGAAGTGAACCACCGGAATGTGGTGGATGTTATGGTCGTCAAAAATCTTCTTTACTTCATTCAATCCATCTCCTTCGCCTACCGTAATGAGATCTTTAGCCATAAATTCTGAAACTGGTAAAAGTACGTTCATCATGATCCGATTTTTATTCTAATTATAAATTACAACCAAATTCACCTACAGTAGTTATGATCTGAATCATAATTTCATATGATCACACCATAGACTAACAAAATCTCCCAGGGCGGTTATTTTTGTGCAATGAATCGCATCCAGACACGAACCATTTGGACTATCGAACTGATCGGCTGGACCTTCGCCGGCGTTTTGATGTTTCTGATACTATTACCGATCACGAATAAGATCTATCAATTTCCGTTCCTGTTTAGCAATCTTTGGTTCATTGGCGTATTTATAACGCTCGTGCGGTGGTTATTCTTACTTCCGTATTCGTTTTTTGCCCGTATTCAGTGGCTGAAAGCCCTGATGATGGTCGGCTGCATACCCTTATTCCTTTACACATTAAGACAGTTCAAGGCATTCAATGAATACATCAATGATGAGGGGCTGGAATCCTTTATGTATCATTTGACCAATATGGGGCAGGAATCCATGGAGCCCTACATCCGGTCCGAGATGACTTTTTTCGCTGTGGCCGCCATAATGACCACTATTGCCCTTTTCTTTCGGTTACTCATTTCTATTTGGAGGTATCACAATAAGGGTACCGTCTGAATCTTAAATAAGATCAATAAAAAAAGGTGCCCGAAGACACCTTCATCGCTTTCATTAGCTCTATCCTGTTACTTCCAGCTACTGTAAATCTTACTGTTCCAGCTTTTGGGGTCTCTCATAAACGACCACTTTCCGTTGGCTTTAAGCCAAACTCCGGGCTTTATTTTGTACTGTGCGATGTATTGTCGGATTTCAGTTTGTAATGCTTGACTGGTCGTTTCTCCTTCACCTGTGCTTCCTCCAGAACCGCCGTCGTCCGGTGCTGGTGTTGTAGGTTTTTTGCTGTCCGCTGCTTCTTCCAGTAACTCTCGGCAGCGATCTTCGTTCTCATCGCAATCGGCTGCTTCGCGGGACCCGTCCTCTCGCTGGGGACCTAGGACGACCGGGCCCTGACCGAAACCATGTGTGTTGGACAGGTAAATGGTTCCGTTCGGATAATGGGTGTTGCCTGTACTGGGATCATATTCCTGACCCCAACCCAACGTGAAATACACTGTAAATAACAAGCTGGACAAAACACGTGTTATCATTGTTTTCATCATCCTTGAAATATGGTTAATTAATCTCCGGATCAAAGTCTTTCAGATGAAAGAACTTCTTTTCGTTTCCCAACAAAATTGCATCTCAACAGTCTTTCAAAACATCGCCTGAAAGGATGATTTTTTAAGCATGAAAACTTACCGTAGGTAACCGTGACGGCGTCCTGAATGAAAAGGAGAAGGGAAGGATTTGTCGTCAGATACGATCTTAGAATTTCGTTGCTAATAAATGGCAAAGAAATTAACCTGGATGATCATCTTTGTAGAAATCTAAACAAGCTCGAATATGTCCATTGTCAGCGATTTTAACGAATACCGGTCCCGCATGAATGACCGCATCCTTGGTCACGAAAACAAGGTCATGCGCAGGTTTTACAACCTGGACAGTCACGCCTATGAAGAAGGGGCCCTTTCCGCTAAAACCAAAGAAATGCTCGGTCTGATCGCATCCATGGTTTTGCGCTGCGATGATTGCATCAAATACCACATTGGCAAATGCAGGGACCTGGGTATGACGGAAGGCGAATTCTTCGAAATTCTCTCCATTGCAAACCTGGTCGGTGGCTCGATTTGCATTCCACATACCCGCCGTGCCGTGGAATATTGGGATGCATTGTTGTCGGAAAATGGATGAGAAACGATGGTCATATCTGGCGGTAACCACCAGCTTTATCGTCGCCTGGTTTGCCGTAACCTTACAGTTTGGCGTCGGGGCGCTTAACCCCGGATTTCCGGACTGGTTTATGGTTCCCGGAGCCGATTGGACCCAACACTATTTCGGCTGGGTGTATTACCGGTTCGGGGCCTGGCATTGGCCTCCCGGCACTTTGACCGGTTATGCTTATCCGATGGTCAGCAGCATGGGATATACCGATGCGATCCCGTTGGTGGCAATGCCCTTGAAGGTGCTGAGTCCATGGCTGCCGGAACCTTTTCAATACATAGGTTGGTGGCTTTTTACCTGTTTTGCCCTGCAAACATGGTTCGGGTACCG